>JGI2924J29684_1076992_pt1 | contig 12761 bp, 12 predicted proteins | sample BenlonsequencITS_FD_29684 | JGI IMG/M metagenome (IMG submission 29684)
ACGCAAACCCGGTCGAAAAGCCCTGAAAGACATCGTTCGAACTGTTCTCTGACTCACCAACAATGTCCTTCACAAGAGCGTTCGGTGTTTGACCAACGGGCGAATGCCAAGTTCACGGAGTCGTTCGCGGAGTTGTTACTTGTCATAGTCCTTATCAGCGGCCAAAGACTGCAGATCGCCCGCGTTCCGGCGGACTATCTGCTCACAGCGATCTGTGTCATTGCCTTCTAACGTTGTGGAGCAGTGAAGGCCGAGGACAGCTCGCGTTGCTGTCTCGACGAGTTTTGTGACTTTGAGCGTCTGACCACAATAACTTGTTCGGTGGCAGTAGTGGCGGCTGGCACGCTCTCGTTCAGAGAACGCTGGGTCGATTGCAGCGTGTTCAGAGGAGCCGAACTGCGCCGACTGGCACAGCAGCACTCGGCAGACGCTCATCTCGATCCGGTCAAACGCCTTACACAGCGTGGAGGGTGCAGAGAGATCGGCCACCCGAGAGGACGTATCGAGGTAAATCCGGAGACATGCAGCGAAACGAGGGCATAAGCGGCGAATCCGCCGTCACCCTTCGGGGTGGCGGGTCTGTCTCGTTTACTCGTAATTGTTTGAGCAATCGAAACACATCGTTCGGTGAAGCGGGAGATTTGAGTCATAGGCAACCGAAGTCTCCAGTTTCAACTCCTTTGATTTACTGAGCTTCCTCGACGCAATCTAGCGATTCAACGCAGCCGACGCTTCAGACACCACGACAACTATGAGCGACCGAATCAAGCGCTCGATGGCCGAACGCCAGCCGGGGAGGTGCGAAACTAGACAGTGCCAATTTCATTGACATGGGCAGCCCTGATAGTATTTTACAAAGGTGTAATATTTTCCGACTCAAGTTTCAACTGTTAGTTGTCGGGTCGAAGCATCTCTGTAGCAAACGCTAACTGTGTGCCCTGTTGTATCTCAAGCATGAGCGACGACACAGATACAGACGCCCAGGCCGAAGCCGGCACGGCGGAAGGCCAGGGCTCCGTCGAGATCTCCGAGGACCTCGCGCGTCACCTCGAGAACAAACGCGAGGAACTGTTCGAGAAGTTCGAGATTCCTGACGGCTTCCCGCCGGAGGTACTCGAGGAGGCCGAAGAACGAACCGAAGGCGTCCAAGCCGAGATTCGGGAGGAGGTCGACGAGCGTGAGGACCTCCGCGATCTGACGACGTGGACGACGGACCCGATCGACGCTCAGGACTTCGACGACGCGCTCTCGATCGAAGAACGCGACGACGAGTACGTGCTCTGGGTCCACATCGCCGACGTGACTCACTACGTCAATCCCGACACCGCGATGTGGCGGTCGGCCGTCGAGCGCAGTAATACCGTCTACCTGCCGGGGTACACGATCCACATGCTGCCGCCGGTGCTCGCCGAGACGGTCTGTTCGCTGGTCCCCAACGAGGACCGCCTGGCCCACACCGTCGAGATGCACCTCGACAAGGAGAACCTGGGCTACGAGAGCATCGACATCTACAAGTCGGTTATCCGCTCCGACGAGCGACTCACCTACTCGCAGGCCGAGAACCGACTGGACGACCCCGACGCGCCCCTCCACGAGGAGAACAAACTCGTCCACAAACTCGCCGACCGGATGCACGAACAGCGAAAGGAGGACGGCTCGCTCGTGCTCAACCCCGCCCGCGACCGTGCCCACACCATCATCGAGGAGTGCATGCTGAAGGCGAACAAAGCCGTCACGCACACGCTGATGTGGGACCGCGGCGTCGAGGCGATGTACCGCGTCCACCCACAGCCGAGTCCGGACGAGTGGTCCGAAGCCCTCCAGGAGATTCAGGACTTAGACGGCGTCTCCATCCCCGGCAGCACCTGGGACGATCCCCGGAAGGCAGTCAACGCGACCCTCGAGGAGGCCCCTGGCCGCCAACTCGACAAGATCCAGTGGGCCGTCATGAAGGTGATGCCCCGTGCGAAGTATATGAACGATCCGTTCGGCGGCCACCACGCGCTGAACTTCGAAATCTACGGCCACTTCACCAGCCCCATTCGCCGCCTCTCGGACCTGATCAACCACTGGATCGTCTACCAGAACGACGTCCCCGAGAACCTCGTGGAACTGTGTGACCGCGCGAGCGACAAGCAGAAAGACGCCGAGCAGTGCGAACGCGAGTACAAAGGGTTCCTCGAGGAAGTCGGGCTCGATCCGATGGCGGTCAACAACCGCGGCATCGAAGTCGTGGACGACGACGAGGCCGAGAAGACGCTATAGCACTTGAAAGACAGGTTTGGTTTTTCGAACCAGAGTATACCAGCCCTTGTACGTACAACTGCTGGCTTGTTATCTACAGCACAACCAGTAGATCACTCAGACGGTCTGTTGTCAGTCAGTTCCGGTGCGACCGCGAGCCATCCTGCGGTCGCGTCGGTACATCGGGACAGCATTCCGTATCAGTGTTCGCGGAGAACGGTTGGGACCGACCAGATAGCCCACGCGCTGTCGCTCTCGAAGCAGACGGAGATCGAATTAAACGTGAGCCCCTCGGCTTCGGCGTCGTGACGTACGTAGGCGTAGTCGTCGAACCCGTACTCGTCCTGAACTGCTTCGAGTACAGTTCTCTCTTCTTCGACGTGTTCGTCGACGGAGACCTCGTCGGCGTCTTCGTGCATGTGTCGGACGCCCGTTTCGACATCAACGACTTCCGTTTCGTCAATTGTGAGCCCCTCCGCACTCAGAACGGGATCGCTCTCATCGTCGAGGTAGTACTCGCCGTCTGGGTGTGCGTGCTTGTTCGCCCGCTCCCGATCGTTCTCTTGCAGCGCTAGGAAATACTGTTCAACTGCGCCAGTGGCGGAGGTCGATTCCTTGTTACTCCCTTCACTTGCTTGGAGACAACCTGCTATCGTAGCTACGAACGCAACTCCAATACCGATCAACGTTCTGCGCCGATTCATATTCACTACTTATTCTCGAGAAATGTTAACTCTCTTCCATATTTCTCTCTTACAGTCGTTTCTCGTACACGTACTCCTCGAGTCCGTCGCCCAAGTCAGTCTCCCGCGTCGTGACACGCTGGAAGCCCGCCGATTCGTAGAACGAGACGCCGACGTCGTTGCCGGCGAGCACGGCGAGTCGAAAGCGCTCGAAGGCGTCGATCTCGTCCTCGAGGTGCTCGAGGAGAGTCGTCCCGATCCCTTCCCCCCAGTGGTCGGGAGTAACGTAGATCCGCGCGAGGTAGCCGACCGTCCGGTCCTCGGGCCACGGGACGAGGTGAGCGAAGCCGAGACAGTCGTCCGCGTCGTCGACCCCCGTTGCCTTCGTCTCCTCGGGTCCGTCCGCTCGTCGTTCGACAGCCGTCACGACGAGGAAGAGCGCGTCGTCACGGCCGCTGGCGTCTGCGATCGCCGACTCGAGATCGCCGAGTGCGTACCAGTCGTCGACGATCCCGTCGACGCGACCCGGGCCGAGCAAGTCGTCGTAGGCGGCGTGCCAGCTCTCGCGTGCCGTCTCGTGGATCGCCCAGACGTCGTCGGTCGTCGCCTGCCGGACGTCTCGCGTCACGAACGATCGTAAGCGAGCGAGCGGCAAAAAGCGGCTGGACGCAGTCGCCGGGTTCGTGTGTTTTTCTCGAGCGGGTCGCCCTATCGGGACAGTGTCTCGCCGCCTTCGCGGACGACGGCCTCGATTTCGTCTTCCGTAACGAGCGCGATATCGCCCGGAATCGTCCGCTTCAGGGCCGCCGTAGCTGCGGCGTACTCGAGCGCGGTCGAGACGTCGTCGCCGTCGAGTCGACGAGCGATGAACGCGCCAGTGAAGGCGTCGCCGGTGCCGACCTTCGAGACGGTGTCGGTCTCGTAGGCGGGCTGTTCGTGGACGACGCCGTCGTGCCAGCCGACCGCACCCTCTGCGCCGCGGGTGACGACGACGGTGTCGAGGTCGTACTCGGAGCCGAGCCGGTGGGCGAGCTGTCGCGGGTCACCCTCGATGCCGAGGACGGTCCGGGCGTCGCGGGCGGCGATCACGAGCAGGTCGATTCCCGGGAACAGGTGGGTCATCGTCTCCTTGGCCTCCTCGGGCGACCAGAGCTTGCGCCGGTAGTTGAAGTCGACGGCGGTCGTCGTCCCGCCGGTCTGGGCCGCCTTGATCAGGCTCGCGGTCGTATCCCGCAGCGTCGACGAGAGCGCGGGCGTAATCCCCGTCGTGAAAAAGACCGACGCCGACTTGATCCGCTCGAGGTCGAGTTCGCGGGCTTTGGCCGTCGAAACAGCGGTGTTTTCCCGGTCGTAGATGACGTTCGCACCGCGGGGTTCGCCGGCCCGCTCGAGGTAGTACGTTCCCTGGCGGCCGCGGTGGCTCCAGACCACGTCGGTCTCGATTCCAGCCTTGCGGAGTTCGCCGACCGCCCGCCGGCCGAGCGGCGTCTCCGGCACTTTCGACAGCCAGGTCGCGGACAGTCCCAGCCGCTGGGCGGCGATCGCGACGTTGCTCTCCGCGCCGCCGGCACGCACCTCGAACTCGTCGGCCGATTCGATCCGTTCGTTCCCCGGTGGGGAGAGGCGAAGCATCGTCTCGCCGAAGGCGACGAGGTCGTCCTCACTCACGGTCCGATACCCTCCCGTTTGGCACGCGTCGCTGTCATATGTCGGTACACACCCGGGCGTAGTATAAGACCGTTGCTGAGTCTGAGGTGTCGTCGAAAGTGTGTCTACCTTTCCCCAACTCGAATTCCCCGAGGTAGAAATACTAAACTACCATCACAGAATAGTTGGATATATGAAAGTATCTCGGCGACGTGTCTTAGCTGTTGGTTCCTCGTCCCTTTTGCTCGCTGGGTGTCCAGACCTCGTTACTGACGGAGAGCTAGTAGAACTCGAGTTGGAACTCCAGAACCGTGCCGATACCGCACACATCTTCTCGTTTGCCATAGAGACGGCCGACGGGTTGAGCGAGTGGAACCAGCGAGACGTGGAACCGAACGACCGCGAAACAGTTTCTCTGTCTCTGCCTGGAGATGGGACAGAAGAACGGATACACGCGGTCGTGAACGACGAGGTCGGAGTGGGGGTGTTCCGCATGGAACGAACCGACGTCGAGAGAGACTACTGTGCCAAAATGATCGTCCGCTACACCGACTCGGAGATAGACGTTCTCACTCCCGAAGACCAGCCGGATTGTTGAGTCAACCGGACGAACGACGGCGGTGTCAAGGCGGACAGTTCATCGGCCGGATGTAACTATCGAATCGTCGACTCGAGTTCGACCGCCACGACTGCGGTTTCCGCGTTGCTGACGTCGCGCTCGAGCGTCGCTTCCACACCCATCTCCCCGAGCAACTCGAGACTGCTCTCGACGTGGTCGGTCACGGCCGGAATCCGGACCCGTCCGCCGGCAATCGCAAGGTAGACGAGCAACTGGTCGGCCATGTGCCGGTCGACGGGTGCCGTTCCCTCGCGGAACCGGTTCGCGGCGTCGGCGGCATCCTCGCCGACGCGCTCGGCTGGCTTCCCCCGTTCGCCGAGGGAACTGAAGCCTGCGATTCCCGTCCGTTTCGAACCCTCGAGTGCGTGCTCGACGCGGATCACGAGCACCGATCCCGACGACGGACTGTCCGCCGTCGTCTCCCGGCGCTCGAGGTCGCCGTCCCACTCGAGGCGCTCGACGCCCCCCTCGGCCTGTCGGTGGGCGACGTCCCGGTCGGCCAGCGACTCGGATTCCGTCGAGTAGAGTCGCACCGTCTCGAGGTCGCCGCGTGCTTCGAGTTCGATCGGGTCGATCGCCGAGGGCTCGAGATGGAGCGTCACCTCGCCGCCGCCGTCGGGGTAGAACCCGCGACGTTCGGGTTCGCAGGTAGCGTCGAGCCCGAACCCCCGGAGCAGCGGGAGTTTCACGTGCCGGAAGTAATCCAGCGGCGGCGACCACTTCACGTCCGTCCCACCGGTGACGGTGAGTTCGAGCGGCGACTCGAGGACGGTCGCGAGCGGCAGTACGGCGTCGAAAAGCAGCGTCACGCTGCCCGCAGTGCCGATGTCGACGGCGTACTGGCCGCCCTCGAGTCCGTTATCTAGTCCCGGATCGAACTCGATCGTCTCCGCGCCGAGTTCGACGCCCGTCGCGTCGGCATCACAGAGTTCGACCATCGTCTCGAGGACCGCGAGGTGCTGGTGGGCGAGACCGGGATCGGGCCGGTCGCCGCGGACGTTCTCGATACGGATCGGCTCGTTCTCGAGGACCGACAGCGCGAGTGCGGTCCGGACGAACTGCCCGCCGGCCTCGCTCCCGTCGAGTTCGTACGTCGGCGTCACGGCTGGTGGTAGGGACTCGAGTGCCGTATCGGTACCGCTCGAAAAGCGAGTTTGCGACGGGTGTCAGTCGCCGTGGCCCGGATAATCCCGCTCGAACCGTTCCTCGATCTCCCGTTCGTCGAACTGGACGATCACGGGCCTGCCGTGCGGACAGGCGTAGGGGTTCTCGCAGTCGTCCAGCGCCGCGAGCAGGTCGACGACCGACCCCTCCGTCAGCGAGGTGTTGCCCGTGACGGAGGGGTAGCAGGCCAGGTCGCCGAGGAACTCGTCGGCCAGCGCGTCGACCGTCTCCGCGCCCGCCTCGCGGTCGCCCTCGACGAACGACGTGAGGACGTCCCGCAGGTGTTCGGGCTCGAGCGTCTCTTCCAAGACTGCGGGAACGGTCGTCACCGCGACCGTTCGGTCGTCGACGCGGTTCGCGTAGAAGCCCAGCCGCTCGAGGGCCTCGCTGTACCCCGCGAATGCCTCGGCCTCGGCGGCGGTGAGCTCGAGTTCGACGGGTTCGGCCAGCGCCTGCGCCGGCGGATCGCTGGCGAACGCCTCCTGCAGGCGCTCGTAGTTGACCCGCTCGTCGGCAGCGTGCTGGTCGATAAGCGCGAGGCCGTCGGGCGTCTCGCAGACGATGTACGTGTCCCCGAACTGTCCGAGCACGCGCAGTGGTGGGAGCGAGTCGAAGTCGGTCTCCTCGCCCGTCGCGCGGTCGCCCTCGAGCGTGCGCTGTTCGGTGGGACCGTCGAACTTGCGTTCCGGATCGCGTTCGGGCTGGCTGGGTTCTGTCGGCTGTTCGTCGGCGTGGGGACTCGAGTCGGTTCGTGGGGCATCCGCGTCGGCCGGCTCGGTCGGCGGCTCCGGTTTCGCCGGGGCACTGTCGGCTTCGCTCGCGTCGATGGAGGACGCTGGGGTGGACTCGAGAGGTTCGCTCTCGGCCGATGCGGATCGTTCGGAGCGGTCCGAAGGCTGTGGGGGACTCGAGGGCGGGCTCGAGTCGACGCTGGAAGACGTCGATCCGTCTGCCGGCGGTTCGTCGCTGGCAGGAGATCGCTCGACCGTCTCGTCGCGCGCTGGAGATGCCGTCGCCGAGTCGTCTCCGCTCGAGCCGTCCCCACTCGAGCCCCCGATCTCGGACTGCGACGGCCCGCGGTCGGGAGCGACTCGCGCGTCGCCCGGGGCCGATCGGCCGCGGGGCGCTCGAGACCGCAACAGCCCGTGCTCGAGCAGTGCCGACTCGACGGCCGAGTCGACCTGCCGGCGGACTGCATCGTCGTCGTCGAACCGTACCTCTCGCTTGCGCGGGTGGACGTTGACGTCGACGGCCTCGCCCGGCACCTCGAGGAAGAGGGTGGCGAACGGGTAGCGGTCGCTGCCCAGCTGCGTGCCGTAGGCCCCCATGATCCCCTCGCGGATCGCGTCCGAGGTCACGGCGCGGTCGTTGACGTACGTCGCGAGGTACTCGCGACTCGAGCGGTTCGTCTCGGGGTGCGAGACCAGCCCCGAGATGGAGTCGACCGGTCCCGGCGGGAGGTCCTCCTCGTCCACCTCGACGGGGATCATCGCGGCGGCGACCTCGCGACCGTAGACCGAGAGGACGGCGGCCTGGAGGTCTCCCTGGCCCGTCGTGGAAAAGACTTCGCGGCCGTCGTGGACCAGCGAGACCGCCACGTCCGGATTCGCGAGTGCGTAGCGGGTGACGACGCGGTTGACGTGAGCGAACTCCGTCGCCGTCGTCTTCAGGAACTTCTGGCGGGCGGGCGTATTGTAGAACAGATCCTCGACCTCGACGACGGTCCCCTCGGGACAGCCCGCAGGCTCGACCGAGACGGCGTCGCCGCCCTCGTAGACGAGTTCCGTCCCCGCCTCGCTCCCGTCTCGAGGCCGCGACCGGATCGTCAGCCGCGAGACGGAGCCGATGGTATGCAAGGCTTCACCCCTGAAGCCGAGAGTTCTAACTCCTGCCTCGAGATCCTCGAGGCCCTCGATCTTGCTCGTCGTGTGCTGGCGCACCGCAACACGCAGGTCGCTCTCGGTCATCCCGTGGCCGTCATCTGCCACGCGGATCGACTCGGTGCCGCCCTCTTCGACGGCGACCTCGAGCCGTGAGGCGTCCGCGTCCAGGCTGTTCTCGACGAGTTCCTTCACCGCACTCGCGGGCCGCTCGACGACCTCGCCGGCGGCGATGCGGGCGACGGTGTCCTCGTCTAGCTCGTGGATGTCTGTGTCGGTCATCGTTGGCTGAATTTGCTCCGCAGGTGCGCGTCGACTCCCCCGAACCCGGTCGACGCGACTCGAGTCGCGTTCACTGTTCGCCTAGGACGGGCGGATCGGCAAAGTCCTTGCGTGTCCGCGTCTCGTCTGGAGTGAAATCACGACTCTGGTGGTCCAGCGGGCTTCCGACAGGCTTCGTGTCTGCTCGAGAACACTCGCTCGTGTCCTGCTATCGTGGTCGTCCGTTTCCTGTACGCCTCGCTCGTGTCCTGCTATCGTGGCAACGATGAGTTGCTACGCCCTCCCCAGCCGACTCGTTCGTCGCTTCGCTTCCTCACTCGTCCACCGGGAGACGCAAGCGTCTCCCGAGCCTTCGCTCGTTCCACTCACGAAGACCACGCAGATTAGCGAGGCGTCCCCGTGATTACTCGGACACCTCACCTGTGCGCCAGTGAGCCCGTCCTGTCAATGGCTCTGCTGAAATCCTCTGCAGCTAACAAGAATTGCCCGCTGAATTCAGAGGATGTTTAGTACGACAGGTCCGTATGCTGGAGGCTATCCTGGGACCCCGCCGAAGAAGAATTAATAGCATAGATCCTCTTAACATTCCAATGAATAATTCCAGGCTAAGTATCGCGCTCGGAGGAATTGGCCTTCTATTGGTCGGGATTGCGATGTATCTCCAGCAGAATCTAATCGCAGCAGGCTTTTGTATGGTATTAGCCGTGTTTACCGCCCTACAACTGGTTTCAAAATCAGTAGATGAGTGGCTGAACGAGGTGAGTGAGAACATTCTAATCGTAATTTCAATTCTCGCACTCGCATCAGCTATTGTGATTTTAGAGTATTCTTAGGTAGATTTGGTAAATGATGCGTGTGTAGTGGATGACCACGGACAGCGTTTTGGCGCGCGCGGAGGCGCGGTGAACGACGAGTGAACCGCGTCTCGATTCTGCGCGAGGGCGAGTGAGGAAGCGAAGCGACGAACGAGTCGGATGGGGGGCTCGAGGTGCTGGACGGGCGGGACTGAAAGGGGCCGGGCCGGTCGGGGAGGCTGGTGGCCGGTAGCACCGCAGGCGAGCGACGCGAGCCGAGGAGCGCACGCCGCCAGCCGACTCGAGCGGTCCGGGGGCTTTCGAGGTAGAGGAAAATCTATTCGCTGGAGTCGTTTTCACAGAACTCCGAACGACAGACTCGAGCGATCCAGAGACTTTCGAGATGGTCGGGACGTTTGCTCCGAACGTCCTTTCCGGACTCGAGTTCCAGTTTGTTCCCGAGAACTGACTACCTAACTCTCGAGCAACGCGTCGACGCCTTCTGCCACACCTGCCTGCCCGTCCTCCGGCACCGGAACGAGCGGCGGCCGAACGGCATCGCTCGGAACGATGCCACGATACTCGAGCGCGGTCTTCGTCGCCGGTGCGAACCCGTGCTCCGCACAGGCACCAAACAATGGCTCGATGGCGTCCTGCAGTTCGATCCCGCGCTCGCCCTCGAAGGACTCGTACAACTCGGTATATGCTGCGGGCGCGACGTTCGATCCCGCGTTTAGTCCGCCGTCGGCACCCATCCGGAGCGCGGGGGTGAGCAGTGCGTCGTACCCCTGGAGGACGACGAACTCCTTGGGCATCCGGCGGATCACCGACAGCGTGTACCCGAGGTCGCCGCTCGAGTCCTTGATCCCGATCACGTTTTCGTGATCGGCGACGGCCTCGAGCGCTTCGAGAGCGATCGAGCCGCCGGTACACGGCGGGATGTTGTACAGCAGGACGGGCAGCGGCGACCGGTCGGCCACCCGCTCGAAGAACCGTCGGTTCCCGTCGGGTGCGTTGGGGCCGTGGAAGTACGGCTCCGTGACGACCGCGACGTCGGCACCGATTTCGGCGGCGTGTTCGGCGTAGTCGACCGCCTCCTCGACGGTCGTCGCGGCCGCGCCAGCGAGTACGGCCACCTCGCCCTCCGCACGGTCGACGACGACCTCGTGGACGCGCCGGCGCTCCTCGGGCGTCAGGCTGGCGAACTCGCCGGTCGTCCCGCAGGGAAAGAGGCCGTCGATGCCGTTCTCGAGGAGGTGATCGACGAGGTCCTCGAGTGCCGATTCGTCGATTTCGCCGCCGTCGGAATCGAACGGGGTGACGAGGGGCGTTGTGATTCCTTGCAGGTCGTGCTCGAGTGTCATGGGTCGATGTCTCTCCCTCGGAAGGAACCGTCTTCGCTCGAGGGACTCGAGAACGTATCGAAAACGACCAGTTACCTATTTGACCGTACTCGCACAAGGTCGCGTATGGACTGGTCTCCCGATCGCCGTCTCCAAGGCCGGATGTTCCTGGCGCTTACGCTCACCGTCGTCGGTTACGGCGTCCTCCTCTCGTTGCTGTTCTCGCTGCTTCCAACGGCACTCGCGCTGTTTACCTGCGTCGCCCTCGCTGCCGTCATGATCGGCAGCGTCTACTGGGCCGACTACGTCGCCTACTGGGCGACGGGCGCGGTCGCCATCGACCGCGAGCAGTACCCGCTCGTCTACGATCTCACCGACCGCCTCGCACAGCAGGCCGACGTCCCACGACCGCCGGTTGCCGTGATCCCCGCCGACGAACCGAACGCGCTCTCCGCGGGCACGGGCAACCGAACCGTGATCTGCGTGACCACCGGCCTCCTGCAAACGCTCGAGGAAGACGAACTCGAGGCAGTCCTCGCTCACGAACTCGCCCACCTCAAGAACAGCGACTCGAGCGTGATGACCGTCGCCGCGTTCCCGACGGTCGTCTCCGTAGTCACCCTTTCGGCTGCCAGCCGAGCGATTACTCCTGTGTCGTTCCTCCTGGGGTTCCCGTTCTGGATCGCCACGTACCTGCTGTTCGTCGGCCTCCCTGTCTACGTCGCCAGCCTCCCCGGAACGCTCGTGCTCTCGCGGTACCGCGAGTACGCCGCCGACCGTGGTGCCGTCGCGATCACGGGCAAGCCCTTCGCCCTCGCCAGCGCGCTCGCGACCATCCACGGCGAATCGACGCCGCCGGACGACGACCTCCGATCGGTCGCCGGCTTCAACGCGTTCTGTATCGTCCCGACATCGTCGATGCTGCCGTTCACAACACATCCACCGACTCACAAGCGAATCCAGCGATTGCAAACGACGTTCACCAAAAGCGAGTGACTAACTCCCGGAACGTCGCTGCTGAAGCGTGCTCGAGTACACTTCGTTGAGAGCGCTCGAGTTTGCCTACAGAACGCGTATTCGCAGTGTGACTCCCGATCACGTCCTCGTGATCGCCGGCTGTGCCACCGGGATCGATGCCTTGCCGACAGTTGTCACGACCGCTGTAAGCCATCGCGTCTACGACGGCGTGATTGGCTTCGCCGTCTTCACGGCCGATGCGACGATCGACGTCTGCCGAGAGCTAACCCCTCGAGACACGGCGACGGTGACGTTCGTCGCTGGTTTCGCGCTGATGCTGGTCGTGGATACGGTGCTCGCGGTCTGAGACGTGGACGCTTTTGGCCACCGTGGCCGGATGGAGGGAGTGGAAGCTACGAGTATTCATGATAGGGAGTGCGAGACGAAAACCCGCGGCTTTAGCTGTGGATAGCTCGATACCCATTCGAGAGAAGCGGAGGTCCGTATTCTGCCGGACAGAACGACGTGACGATCGGTCGCTCTGCTGGGGCCGCACCGGTGGGGACGGCTGCGAACCCGCGGCCGACTTCGTATTTACGGTGATCGGGTACTGGTACTTGCCCAGCGGCGAATCAGGAGGAATCCGGATCGGGACGCGGACCTCGGCGCTCCAGCGCGCGAACCGCCAGTACCAGATCGGTAGAGACGACTCGGCAGGTGACGACGGACTGGGGTCGACCCCGGCGTCGCCTACCTCGAGAACTGCGTGTGCTTCGTCCGGTAACTCCTCGACCCCCGAGTCCTCGAACCGATCGTGCCTCGATAGAGAGCGTCGCTTCTTCGCCCGGCGAGAGCGTCGGTTCGTCGCTGGTCACTTCCGAGGACGAACCCGTCCGAGACAACGCGGTAGGGGCGCCACAGTACCGATAGCCAGTCCGAGGAGGGACCGACGCTTTATGGACGTGCTTCTCTTCCGACGTATAAATTCGTTGTCCGGAGTAGGTGAATCGCCGCCGGTCGTCTCGAATCCCGCGGAAACCCGAAGAAAGGCGAACGGCCAGTGAGGGCTATCTTCTTCCAAGGAGAGAATCCCGCCGTTTACGACGGGCGTGAATCCGACACCGCCGACACAGACCACGTTCAGCAGC
>JGI2924J29684_1076991_pt1 | contig 12758 bp, 9 predicted proteins | sample BenlonsequencITS_FD_29684 | JGI IMG/M metagenome (IMG submission 29684)
GTACTGATCTACAGCGTCGAAAGAGATCGTCTGTAGCTGTTTATCCGCTTTCGTGCCGGAGAGTAGAATAGTGGCCTTTTCCGTGGGGGAAGGGTTGAAAGGCATGGGAATCTCAAGCGTTCCCTTTGTTCCGAAAAACCGAATATGCTGATAACTGTTTGTCTGTGTTCCGCAGATGAAAGAGAATTGCCCGGAAGGGAATTTCAGTATGGCCGATGCAAGTCGATCGATACCGAATTGGGGGTCGCTTTCCACGATCGCACAGACCGATTCTGGCTCTTCTCCAAAGAAGAGACGGCTGGTGAAAACCGGATACACACCGATGTCCCACAAACCTCCTCCTCCCTTGTTGTACATGTTCCTGACATTTTGAGGATTATCGTTGTAATAGGTAAAACTTCCCTGACCTCCGGTCAGCGTCCCCAGGACTCCTTCATTTTTCAGTTTTACGGCAGCCTCCCACTGAGGATGGCTTTTTACCATGAAGGCTTCACCAATCTTCATTCCTGTTTTGTCTCTGGTTCTGATTATCGCATCGATCTCCTCCAGAGAAAGGGCGATGGGCTTTTCACACAATACGTGCTTGCCTGCCTCCATTGCCGCGATCGCCCATTGTGCATGGAGATGATTTGGCAAGGGAATGTAGAGTGCATCGATGTCGGGATCCTGCAGCAGCGCTTCATAGCTCCCGTAATAGTTCTTTATGCCGAGGAATTCGGCCGCTTCCTGCGCCTTTTCTTCCGATCTGCTGGCAATGGCTGTTATTTCAAGCTGTCTGGATTTCTGAGCCGCGGGAATAACACTTTTTTGTGCAATATTTGCGGCACCGAGGACTCCCCATCTGATTTTCTCGTTGATTGTTTTCATAGGTAAAGTATAACCAATCTCTCCGATCATGCAAGCTTCTCTCCGATTTTACGGAGACAACGTCGTATAGGATTGGTATAGGATAAGGATGTGGAATAAGGAAGGGACTTGCAAAAAAATGTGTTTCTCGGGTATACTCCTCCTATATATGGGTCAAGCAAGGATAATGCGGAGTATAGGCAACGAAAAGCATCCGGTGGGAAACGGGATGCATCTTCCGTCCTGTTTTTCCGATGAATTTTTTATGATTAATCAACCGGCCGTTGTGCCGGTTTTTTTTTGCCCCAATGTTATTAAGGAGGAAGGATGAATACCAATACGTTTCAGGGGAGGACCCTGGCAGTTATCAGGGACTTCAGTCAGGAAGAACGGCTTTATCTTTTTTCGCATACTCGAAGATTGAAGCAGGCACTTTTGGAGGGCGACAGGAAAACCGTCGATGAGTATCGTATCGACGACGGCGACTTCGGTATCTACGAGGTATTTCTGGAGGACAGTACTCGGACAAAGGAGTCGTTCAAAAATGCGGCCCAGTTTCATGGAGTCAAACTCAACAGCCTCGATGTCGGACACAGCTCCATCAATAAAAAAGAGAGCTATGCCGATACCTTCAATACCCTTTGCGGCTATGATAATAAGATCTTTATTGTCCGCAGTACCTTGGAAGGGGTTTGCCGATGGCTTGAAGAAAACGGAAAGGAGTTTGCTCGCCGGAACGGACTTTCCGTGCCCCCCGCCTTCATCAATGCCGGAGACGGTAAGCACGAACATCCGACTCAAGAGCTGCTCGATGAGTTCAGCTTCCTTGAACAGCTTGATTGGGACGAATCCAGGCTGCATATTGCCCTTGTAGGAGATTTGTATCACGGCAGAACGGTTCACTCGAAGGTCGACGGTTTAAAGCTCTTTGGTTCGGTCTCGGTTGATCTGATTGCACCGAAGGAACTTGCCATGCCCGAATACTATGTCAGGAAAATGGAAGAGAACGATTTTGCTGTCCGCACTTTTTCTTCCATCGAAGAGTATCTTTCCCAATCGAATACGGCACCGATCTGGTATTTTACCCGTCCACAGTTAGAACGAATGGGTGACGATATTCTGAAACGGCAGGATGAACTCCGCAGCAAAATCGTTTTTCGAAGGGAGTTCCTTTCTAAAATCGCTGACGGAACGAAATTTTATCATCCCCTTCCCCGACACAAGGAGCACCCGACCATTCCCACCTTCCTTGACGATACCGAGCTCAACGGCTGGGAGAATCAGTCGATCAACGGGAAATTGATCCGTATCGTACTGCTCTCTCTCATCGCCGGAAAAATCGGACACGATTTTGTCCCTAAGGCAGAAAAGCCTCTTGCTTCGGTCGATGATGAGCCCTTCCTTCAGGATGTCCCCGTTGCCCAGGATGGGCCGCCGAAACAGTATGCCGAGGGGGTAAATCCTATCTCAGACGGTATCGTGATCGATCATATTTGCCGGGGGGACAGCGAGCAGGAGATCAGAGAGCATATGGCACGAATCATCGGGGTGCTCAAGCTCTACGGAAAGGGCGGCGAGTGGGTAACCAGCAGCCGCATCGCTCCCGGTACCATGAAAGGAATCATTTTCCGCCCCGGTTTCTCGGGTTTTGACGGGAAGCAAATGAAGCAGCTTGCGGCCATCGCGCCGGGGAGCACCCTCAACATCATCCATGAAAGCAGGGTGGTCAAAAAACTGCGGCTGCACATGCCGCCGCGGATCTACAATTTCGACACCATCAGTTGTAGTAATACGGCATGTATCAGCCACCCCTCAAACGGTGAGTCGGTCCCTGCCGAGTTTTTCCGGGTTGCAGGAGATATTTTCGTATGCAAATATTGCGAGAAGCCACACACCTTCAAGGAGATCTGGAAATGAACAGCAGGCATAAAGCACATGAATATGCGGTTGCTCTCGCAGAGGCAAGCCTTACCATAGGGGCAATCCGCCTGAGCCCCGAGAAACCCTTTCTCTGGGCGTCCGGCTATCATATGCCGATTTATAATGATAACCGAATGCTGCTTTCTTCTTGGGAATCCCGAAACCTGGTGGCATCTGCCTTTCGTCTCATGCTCGAAGAGGAAGACGGCTTCGACATCATCGCCGGTACAGCTACCGCAGGAATCCCCCATGCAACTACGCTGGCCGATCTGCTCAGGCTTCCTCTGGTCTATGTCCGTTCTTCATCCAAGGGCCACGGCATGGGCAACCGGATAGAAGGGATTGCATCCCCGGATGATCTTGCGGCCAAGCGCCTCGTTTTGGTAGAGGACCTTATATCCACCGGCGGCAGCAGTATTGCCGCCCTTAATGCCCTTCGGGAATGCGGGGCCGAGGTACCCCTCTGCCTCGCCATCTTTTCCTACGGCCTGGATAAGGCGGCCGATGCCTTCTCGACCTTAGATCCGGCATGCCGCTGCCATCCCATTCTTGATTACAACACGCTTATCGACGTGGCCCGCCGCCGTGGTGATATTGATTCGGAAGAAGAGAAGCAACTTCGCAGCTGGAGAAGCGATCCCTTTGGATGGGGAGAAAAAAACGGTTTCCCGCCGAAAAAAGGAGAGTGAGATGTATATAGAGTCATTGCGTACAAGTGCGCAGAAACAGGGCAATATCGTCTGTCTCGGATTGGATCCGCTGCCCGAGCACTTTCCCTTTGAAGAGCTTCCTCCGGCCCAACGGGTGATAAAGACCTTCGAAACCCTTTTTGACCGTATGATCACCCGTTCGCTCTATCCCGCTGCCTTTAAGCCGAATATCGGTTATTATCATCGGCTGGATCGGCCTCGTGAGGGAAATTTTTCGGGAAGTAAGACCCTTGCACAGGTCTTGACGATGATCGAGGAAGCCTTTCCCGGTGTTCCCGTCATCCTCGACGCAAAGCGGGGAGACATTGCAAGCAGCAGTGCGAACTATGCCCAGGAGGCCTTTGCCTGCTGGAAGGCCGATGCTGTGACAGTAGCCCCCTACATGGGCAGTGATTCCACCGGTCCCTTTGTCTCCTGGTGCGAAAAGGGAAAGGGGGTCTATATCCTGAACCGTACCAGTAATCCCAGTGGCGCGGAGCTCCAGAACTTGGAACTTCGTGACGATGCGGGAGGACTTGCTCCGCTCTACATGACGGTAGCCCGGGCCATAGCCGAGAGCGCCGCTCGCTTTCCCGGCTGCGGGGCTGTGGTCGGGGCTACCAATCCCCAGGAGCTTGGCCGTCTCTCCGCTTTTTACGCATCGAAGCAGGTTCCTCTCCTTATTCCCGGTGTCGGCGGCCAGGGGGGCAGTGCCGGGGTGACGGTCCGCACGCTTTCGCAAAGCGGCTATCCCATCGATCTTGCACGAATAAACTCATCCAGCGGTATCACCCATCCCTGGGTGAAGCAGAAACTTGCTCCTCCCCCGGATTGGGATAGGCTTTCCACCGATGCCCTTGCCCGGCTCATTGAGGAGATCAGCCGTGAGTTCTGAGAAAGATCGCTTCGGCCTTTCCTGGCCGAAAGATGCCGGCAGCAGGCGGGAGGCGCTTCGAAGTCGGCTCGGTTGCGGCGAAGGGCGTTTCGGTGGTTTTGCCACGGTAAGCGGTATCCTCTCAACCCGCCCTGAGATGATTCGGGAACTCGATCGCCGTATCCCCGGTTTGGTGATGATTACCACCAAGAGCTACCAGCTTGTCCCGAATCCGGGGAACCGGGAGCCTATCATCGTCGAGACCTCCGCAGGCTCTTTTGGAAACGCCGTAGGTCTGCGCAATCCCGGGATGGAAAAGGCTCTCGAAGAACTGATTCGCCTCAGAAGTTCCTGGAAGATGCGTGCGCTGCTGAACGTAAGCCTCTCCGGCAGCAGCCCGGAGGAGTTCGTTCGTCTTGCCGAGGGCTTTTCCCCTGTTGCGGACACCCTTGAACTCAACTTTTCCTGTCCCCATGCTGCGCCGGGCTACGGCATGAGTATCGGGGTCGATCCTGAGCTTGTGGAGCGTTACGTCAAGGCAATCCGTGAGGTGACGGACCTTCCGCTTCTTCCAAAGCTCACGCCCAACACCGAGGATATCGGGGCTGTGGCTGAAGCGGCAATGAGGGCGGGGGCCGACGGCCTTGTTGCGGTCAACACCTTCGGACCCGAGCTCTACATCGAAAAACACTCCGGTAAGCCGATACTGATGAACATCCACGGAGGAAAGGGCGGAAAGTCAGGACGTTGGATTCACCGCGAGGCCGTGGAAAAGGTTCGGAGCATCAGAGAGCAGGTCGGGGCAGATCCCCTTATCATCGGTATGGGCGGGGTCGAAGATGCGACGGGCGTGATCGCCATGCGGGAGGCCGGGGCCGATGTCGTTGGCATCGGCAGCGCCTTTGCCATGGTGAGGCCTGAAGATTGGGAGGGATGGTTCGAGGAACTTGCCCCCTCGGATGGGGCAGAAAAAAACGGACGTACGGCTGTTCCAAGGATAGAAAAGCCTCAGATGGTCTATCGTCCCTATCGGATACGCTCGGCGCGGTCGGGAATCGGGGGCTTGCGTCGAATCACCCTCGACGGAAGGGTTCCCTTTGAGGCCGGGCAGTTTGTGTTCCTCTGGATTCCCGGAGTAGGGGAGAAGCCCTTTTCCGTCGCCCTTTCCGATCCTCTCACCTTTTTGGTTCGTGAGCGGGGCGAGATGACCCGTGCTCTCTGTGCCCTGGAAGCGGGGGATACCCTGTACATGCGGGGAATGTACGGCAGCGGCGCAAGGCTTCCTGCTACCCGGCGGGCCTGGATCCTTGCCGGGGGAACGGGACTTGCCGTGGTTCCCACCCTTGCCTCTGCCCTATCCGGCAGGGGAAGCAAGCTTTCGATTTTCATGGCCCTTTCCGATCGGGAAGCGGCGGCAGGGACGATGCGTGATGCCGACACCCTCTTTTCCAAAGAACTTTCCGCTTTGGGATCATACCAGGTGGTTCAGGACGATGGGGTGATCGGCAGGGCTGTCAAGGTTTTCGCCGGCGAGCTTGCTGCAGAGGGATCGGCGGCGGAGAGTGCCCTTTATGTTATCGGCCCGGCCCCCTTCATGGAGGCCGCAGCAGCAACAGGCCGGGCCGCCGGGATTCCTGCGGATCGAATCAGCCTCAGCATAGAGACATCCACCCGTTGCGGTGTGGGGCTCTGTGGCGAATGTGTCTGTGCCGGAAAGCTCACCTGCAGAGAGGGAACCTTTTTCACCCTTACCGAGCTTGAGGTGCGGGGCGTAAAGCCGGGAGATTTTTCCGATGATCATTGATCCTCATGTTCACCTTCGCGACTGGGAACAGATAGACAAGGAAAGCCTGTACCACGGCATGGAGAGTGCCATGCTCTGCGGGGTCTCTGCCCTTTTCGATATGCCCAACTGTCAGCCGCCTTTAATCGACGAGTATCATATCCGCAGGCGACTTTCCGATGCCGCAGGGGCCGCAGAGATGCTCTCTGCACGTACCGGAAAATCCGCGCCCTTTTATGCCCTTTACGGGGGGCTTACTTCTGACGGAGACCAGGTTGCCGAGATGGTAGCCCTCTGGCGGGAACTTTTCCCCCGGCTCATCGGTATGAAGCTTTTTGCCGGTCGATCAACCGGCTCTCTGGCCGTTGTTGAAAAAGAACGGCAAGAAGCGATTTGGAAACGTCTTGCCCGGGAATCATATAAGGGCCTTGTAGCGGTCCATTGCGAAAAGGAGGGGCTCTTTTCCCCTGAGCTTTGGGACCCTGCGAAGCCTTCCACCCACTCCCTGGCCCGTCCTGAGGAGGCGGAAGTTGCTTCGGTCGCCGATCAGATAGCATCCGCACGACTGGCCGGCTTTTCCGGAACACTTCATATTTGCCATATCTCCTCACCTGAGGCCCTTCACCTGGTTGAAGAGGCAAGGAAGGCCTCGGCTGCCGGCGAGCTTTCCTTTCGCATCACATGTGGGGCGACCCCTCACCATCTGCTTCTGGACAGCTCACTGGTTCCGGAGGGAGAAGAGGGGCTGCTTTTTAAGGTCAATCCCCCCTTACGCTCTCCCGAGAGCAGGAGCGTGCTTTGGAATGCTCTTGTGAACGGACGAATCGATTGGATCGAGAGCGATCATGCACCCCACCGTATCGATGATAAGCGGAAGGGCTTTGCTTCCGGCCTTCCATCCTTGGTTGCCTGGCCCCTCCTCATAAGGGAGATGCGGCGAGTCGGTACGACAGAGGAGAAGATCGAGATGCTCACCGCCGGGAATGCTATCCGCTGTTTCGGCCTTGAGTCCGGGGAGTTGTCCGACTATTCAAAGGAAAGCGCAGGACCGGATGATGCAGCCATTCACGCCCTTTGTGGACGTTATGAGGCAAATGCTTGGAGTAGATACTTGACCTTCTGATCTACTCCGGTGCAAAGTGGGCGGATATGGACAGATCAAAAATGATGGGCACGGGGAGTATACCTCGCCTCTTGCTCAACTTCTCACTGCCTGCCATCGCCGGCATGATGGTACAGGCTACCTATAACATCGTAGACAGAATCTACATCGGAAACGGGATTGGCCCCATGGGAATTGCCGGTGCCACCGTGGGTTTTCCCGTTATGCTCGTTATTATGGCCTTTGGTATGTTGATCGGAATCGGTGGAGCGTCGGCACTCTCTATCGCCCTGGGGAAAAATGACCGGGAGTTTGCCCGCAAGATACTGGGGAACTCCTTTACACTGCTGATCATTGTCTCTCTTCTGCTTATGGTCCTTGGGTTGATCTTTCTTGATCCCATGTTGAAGCTTTTCGGGGCCAGTGAACAATCGCTTCCCTATGCCAGGGATTATCTGAGCGTTATCCTGCTCGGTGTCCTGGTCAATCAGATTGGATTCGGTCTCAATAACTTTATTCGAGGCGAAGGAAATCCTCGGGCGGCCATGATCACCATGCTGATTGGGGCGGGAATCAACATCATCCTTGATCCTGTTTTTATCTTTGTGCTCGATATGGGGATTCGCGGAGCAGCCATAGCAACGGTTATCAGCCAGTTTGTCAGCAGCCTTTGGGTCCTCAGCTACTTCTTCGGTCCGAAAAGTGTTCTCTCCATCACCCTTGCCGGGATGCGTTTGGATCGGACCACCGTGTTGCGAATATTTGGACTCGGCAGTGCCCCCTTTGTTATGCAGCTGACCTCCAGCGTGTTTAACATGATTCTCAACAACCAACTGCAACGATACGGTGGTGATCTTGCGATTAGCAGCATGGGGATCATCTATTCCATACTCATGTTCATTATGATGCCTATTTTCGGCCTGAACCAGGGAGCCCAGCCTCTGATCGGCTACAACTACGGAGCACGTTCCTTCGCCCGCGTACGGCATACCATTTGGCTTGCCATCTTTGCCGCCACGGCAATTACCAGCCTCGGCTTCTGCCTTGCCCAGCTTTTTCCCTCAAAGCTGATCGCTTTCTTTGCTCCGGGGAACGATAACCTTCTTGCCATGGCCGTTCCTGCCATTAGGAAATTCTTTCTGATGTTGCCGTTAGTGGGGTTTCAAGTGGTTTCCTCCAACTATTTTCAAGCCACCGGCCAGCCTCAGAAGGCTATGATTCTTTCCATGAGTCGTCAGGTGCTGTTCCTCATTCCGCTTATTGTTTTTTTGCCCTCGTTTCTCGGATTGAACGGAATTTGGTTTGCGCCCCCTATTTCCGATTTTCTTGCCGCGATGGTCACCGGATTTTTCTTTTTGCGAGATCTTGCACTGTTAAAAAAAGAACCGCTTTTCACCGAGGCGCAAAACGGGTAGAATAGCGTGCGACTGGACTTTACGATTCTGACCAGAAGGGGAGGGGCTTGTAATGCAAAATGTGGTGATTGTTGGAACCGTGGCCGACAATCCTGTTGTGGAAGATGTAGCCCATCATCTCCAGCAGCACGAGGATTACTCCGATCTTATTAGTCTGAAAAGTTTTGTGAACACCGAATTTTGTCCCCGTTTCATCATTTCCGACAGATCCAACGACCAGCCCGGCAGGCAGCTCGAAGGGAAGGCCGTTGTGATCATCAGCACCAATTACGGGAGCAGCAGCCGGGATGAGCTTGCGATGCGTACGCTCCTTATTGCAAGGGCTGCGCGGGACAACGGGGCCGATAAGGTGATTCTTCTCGAACCCGATCTGTTTTACAGCGCTCAGGACAGGGGGCCGAGACGCGAGCACGGTTATACCGCCTTCGTGAGAAACGAAGAGGATTATCAGAAATTCGACGGCCAGCCCTTTTCCGCCCGCCTCTATGCCGATCTGCTCAAGGCGGCGGGGGTCGATGAAATCGTGACCGTGCACAACCATTCTGTTTCCGTTCAGGCTATTTTCATGGACCGTTTTGAGGGGCGCTTTCATAATCTTCTTCCCGATGATCTCTATGCGGACTACATCAGCGATTCCGATGTTGTTTCACAGAAGGGAATGGTACTCTGTGCTCCCGACAAGGGCGCACTTGATTTCGTGCGACGTGTGAAAAAGTCCGTCGGAAGAGATGATGTTCCCCTTGTCTTTCTTGACAAGTGCCGTAAAGACGAACGATGTGTGGAGATCGATCTGTCGCCCGAATCCGAGATCGCGCTTTCCGATCTTGCCGGAAGGGATATCGTCATTATCGACGACATGGTCCGAACGGGAAATACCATCATCGAGGCGTGTCGTCTTCTCAAGAGCGCCGGTCCGAATCGTATCGTCTTTTTCGTAACCCACTTCTATTCGAGCCGGGAGTGCAGAAGCAATCTCAACGATTCCGTTCTCGATGAGATTGTTACCACCAGTACCATCCCCGAGATTTTGAATCGGGATGTACAGGGACGTTTGCGACATAAGATGGTTGTCCTCCAGCTTTCCCGCTGGATAAGTAACTACCTTTTGCGGATCATTCAGCCCGATTCGACTCCTCTTCCGCCCCCCTTCTACAACGAGGATATGTCCAGCAAGAACCCCCGTTGGAAGGGACATATGGGCCCACTTTTTTCTGTAAGATAGGATAATACTCTATGGCAAAACAGGTACCCGACACCTTCCGTGTGGCAATCATTTGTGGAAAACTGGGTGATGTTGACGGTGTTTCTCTCGAGGTCGACAAGTGGATTGACGTCCTTCTCGCCCAGGGGCATGAGATCTATACCTTTGCGGGCTTCTACCCGAAACCCCTCTCCTCGATACCCGAGGAAAGGCAGTTTGTTGTTTCCGATCTCCGTTTCGGTAGTGAGGATCAACTCGAGTATGAGAATTGGTTTTTCCCCCATCTTCGCAGCGGCCCTTTTCGGCTTTCCGACGACCGTAAGGAGCGTTTGCTTGAGAAGCTTGAGGATCAGGGGAATAGGCTGGCAAACGAGCTCTTCGGTATGATTCAGCGCTATGGTATCGATGTGATCATCGCACAGAATACAAATGCCATGCCGATGGCACTGCTTGCGGGTATGGCGGTATACAAGCTTTCGACGGAGCGGCGGGTCGCCACCATTTTCCATCACCACGATTTCTGGTGGGAACGGAGTCGTTTCAGCCACAATCATATCGAAGAACTCCTCGGCATGATCATGCCCCCCGCCGAACCGGGGCTCGAACATGTGGTTCTTTCAAGTTATGCCGAACATATCCTGCGCTCCTTTAAGCGGGTTCATCCCCGGGTGATTCCCAATTGTGAGGATTTTGAGCATCCACCGAAAAAGGATGATTATAACGGCCATTTTCGCGCCGAACTTGGTTTTTCCGATGATGATATCCTCATTATCCAGCCGACGCGAATCGTCAGAAGAAAGCGGATCGAGGACTCGGTGGAACTGGTTGGGCGCTTCCTGCTCCGTTATCCGGAGCTGGCCTCCAGGGTGCGTTTCGTCATCAGCCTGTACCAGGGAGATGAACCCGATCAGGACTACATCGGTCAGATCCGTTCCATGTGTAAGGATCGAAAGATTGATTTACGGCTCATCAGCGACAGGGTCGCCGCTCAGCGAGGAAATGATGAACAGGGGCGGATGATGTTTACAAATCGGGATGTGCTGGTCAATGCCGATCTGGTCACCTATCTCCCCGTCTGGGAAGGGTTCGGCAATGCACTTCTGGAAGCGGTTGCAGCAAAGGTGCCGATCGTGACGACAACCTACCTGGTCTATAAAACCGATATAAAGATTGCCGGTTTCGATAATATCGAAATACGTGATATCTACGACGAAGAAAACCGCCTCATTATCCCCGATTCTGCGGTAGAAGAGATGCATCGGCTTCTGCAGGATGGTGAACGAAGAGCGCGAATGGTTGAGCACAACTTTGAGGTGGGTGCCCGTGAGTTCGGGCTTGCAAGCCTCCGGCGTCTTCTCAGGGAAACCTTTGACGACTACGGCGATGAGATTCGTGCAAGCCGAAAAAGGATCGAGAAGAGCCGAAGGGAATATCCGGTATAGCCGTAAGCAGCGAGATCTTTCCTCACAAGCTCCTCATAAGCTATAGAACGCAGGGCGACGGTCTTCAAAGAGGTCGTTCAGCGCCGTTACCGCCTTGTTTTTTGCCTTCCGGGGATCGATATCGGCATAGATGATTTCGTTTGCTCCCTTTTCGCTTCCTTGCGCGCGGGCGAGAAGCGATCCGTCGCAGGAGACGATTTGGCTTGCACCGGTATAGGAAAGCTCTCCCGCCGCTCCTTTCTCTCGCCCTGTCCTGTTTGCCAAAAGCCAGAAGACCCGGTTCTCCAGTGCCCTGACACGACTTGTAAGCTGGCCGTACTCCGGAAGCACCAGGTTGGAGGGATGGCAGATGATCTGTGCTCCCTTTAGGGCCAGGGTCCGTGCCGCTTCGGGGAACATATGGTCGAAACAGATCAGAAGCCCGATCTTTACCCCGTCGACGTCGATCAGGGCGAAGGGGGCCTCGCCGGACTGAAAGAACTCCTTCTCCTTATAAAAGAGATGGACCTTGCGGTAGCTTCCCTCAAGCCCCTGTGGACCAACCATAATGGCGCTGTTGTAGAGTTTCCCGCCGGAAGCCTCGGGAATACCGACGACATATCGGGCACCGGTTTTCTTTGCAAGAGATGTGAGAGCCTCAGCTGTTTTTCCCTCCGCCTCTTCGGCAAGAGAGAGCAGCTGCTTTGGGGATGCAAAGTTATAACCGCTGACGGCGAGCTCGGGCAGCACCACAAGCTCTGCATCGATGGACGCTAAAAGCTCGACCATCCGTTTGCGGTTTTCTTCCGCCTCTCCCAGGCGGGGTTCAAACTGGCAGATGGCCACCTTCATCAGCGGTAAGCCTTCTCGTAGATCGCAATGACATCCTGCGTGTTCAGCGGGGCTCTGTCCATTTCAAAGAGTCCTCCCATGGTGTTACGGGCATTTTGTGCATACGCAGGGATCTGGGCCTTCTCAAGGCCGTAGTCGGACATCTTTAGTTCATCGACTCCACACGCCCTTTGGAGTTTTTCCAGGGCCGTGACCATCAACATGGCACGATCAGCCTCTGGTACTGCGGAGGTCTCCTCTCCCATGGCCTCGGCAAGCGTTGCAAGCCGCTGGGGGACTACCGATGCAAAGTGGGTGAAGTAGGCCTTGCTAAGCATGATAAGCCCGGCCCCGTGGGGGAGTTCGGGCTTAAAGGCGCTTAGCGCATGCTCCATGCTGTGCTCCGAGGTACAACTTGAGGTAGATTCCACCATCCCCGAAAGGGTGTTGGCCAGGGCAACCTTACTTCTTGCCTCGATGTCGTTTCCATCCGCAACGACCCTGGGGAGGTATCGGCTGACCAGTCGTACGCTTTCAAGGGCGTAGAGGTCGCTGATAGGCGTGGCAATATTGGCGATATACCCCTCTGCTGCATGAAAGAAGGCATCGAAGCCCTGGTAGGCGGTCAGTTTTGGCGGGACCGAAAGCATAAGTTCGGGATCGACGATGGAGAGGG
>JGI2924J29684_1076990_pt1 | contig 12733 bp, 11 predicted proteins | sample BenlonsequencITS_FD_29684 | JGI IMG/M metagenome (IMG submission 29684)
CGGATTTGAACCGGCGGACCCCTACGGGACAGCGCCCTCAACGCTGCGCCGTTGGCCTAGCTTGGCTACCCACGCTCGCGTTCTCTTTCTGCACTCAATCGTATCCAGCGTGATTATAAAAGCCCTTTCCTTTGGGTCGACGCCTGCGGGGCGGTCACACGGAATCGCCCGACAGCTGACGGGTCTCGTCGGAGGGGCGGTCGACGGTTCCGATCCGATGGTGGGACCGCTCCCGGACGACGCCGGTCCCTGTAAAAGTTAAAACGTGGCAAGACCCAACGTTCGGTATGGCTAAGTACTCGACCGGTTCGTCCTCCGGCGGCGGCGGGACGAGCTGTGAACTCTGTGGGACCGAAAGCGACTCGCTGCGACGCGCGCAGGTCGCCGGCGCCGAACTCGAGGTCTGTCCGGACTGTGCGCCACACGACGACGCACAGAAACGCACCGGCAGCCGTGACGACTCCGGCTCGCGAGGCCAGCAGGACGACGGGCCGAGCCGGAAACAGAAGGCGGCCCAGAACGTCGCGAAGGCCAATCCGATCTGGGACGGCGACTCCGAACACTGGGAGAAGGAGGGAACGAGCTACGACGACGACCCCCTCCCCTATCTCGTCTCAGAGTACGGCTCGGTGGTCGTCGAGGCCCGACGGGACGCCGGCTACCAGCGCGAGGAGCTGGCCGACGAGCTCGGCGTTCCCGAAACGGACCTGCTTGCGGTCGAACAGGGTCGGGCAACCCAGGCCGGCGTCGGCGGCGGGCTGATCGAGGCTCTCGAGGAACACCTCGATATTACCCTCGCGGAGTGACGCGTCGAGACCGCGTCGCCGGTTTCACCCCGTTCGCGTGACGGTGTGGGGAGTCGACGGACAACGAGGGCTGGTTCACGGCCCGTTTAGTTGCTGGAGCGCGTGAGCCACGGTCGGTGAACACTTATCTATTCGATCCACCACGCGATCGTTTCGTTCGTCGTCGCCACCGTCGCCGCGGTCGCCGTTGGCTCGGTCGACCTCGCGGGGAGGGCCGTCCCGACCGTCGGCGTCGTCGCCTACGGCACCGTTCTCGGTGTCGCCGTCGATCTCGATCATCTCGTTATCGCTCGATACAAGACTGGGTCGTGGGACTCGCTGCGGTTCTGTCTCGACAATCCGGTCGCCGCGATCGCCGACCAGGGTCGGATCTTCGAGCGCGGCGACGTCGGCGCGCTCTCTCGCCTGTTGAGTCACCTGCTGCTGGCCGGGCTCGCAGTCGCCGTTCTCGTTCCCGCGAGCGTCCCGCTTGCCGTCGTGACCGGGGCCGTCCTCTACGTTCACGTCGTTACCGACGTCGCCTGGGACATCCGTCGGCTGGGGCGGCGGACGGACGTTTCGACCGACGAAATCGTCCCGTCGAATCGGTGAGGACGTCGGGTCGAGGCCGACGGTGGGCCGTCGATTATTTGGTGACTCCCTCCGAAAACTGAAACGTGAACCTTCTCGATCCCAGTATCGTCCCGGAGCACGCACACGACCTCAAGACCGAAGCCCGCGAGTTTGCTCGTGAACACATCGAACCCAACGCCCAGGAGTACTTCCAGGCGGGCGAGTACCCGCACGATATCCTCGAGGCGGGCCAGGAAGCCGGTCTCGTCGCCCAGGATATCCCGGAGGAGTGGGGCGGACGCGGGCTCGATCTCCCGCAGCTGCTCGCGCTCACGGAGGAGTTCTACCGGGCCGACGCGGGGATCGCGCTGACGCTACAGCTGGCGAGTTTCGGCTGCGAGATCACGTACGAGTACGGCTCCGACGAGCAGTGCGAGGAGTACGTCCGCCCGGTCGCGGAGGGCGACCAGATTTCGGGGCTCGCCGTCTCGGAGCCCGAGACGGGAAGCGACCTCGCGGGGATGCAGACCCGCGCCGAGAAAGACGGCGACGAGTACGTCATCAACGGCGAGAAATACTGGATCGGCAACGGGGTCGAAGCCGACTGGATCACCCTCTATGCTCGGACGGGCGACGACGAGGACAATCGATACGGCAACCACTCGATGTTCATCGTCCCGACCGACGCCGAGGGGTACGAGGCCGAGCACATCCCCGAGAAGATGGCGATGCGAGCCTCCAAGCAGGCCCACATTACCTTCGACGACTGCCGGATCCCGGAGGAGAACCTGATCAGTCACGAGGGAACCGGGTTCATGATGCTCGCGGACTTTTTCAACCACGGTCGTGTGATGGTCGCCGGACACGGGCTCGGGATCGCCGCCGCCGCCATCGAGGAAGCCTGGGAGTTCAGCCACGACCGCGAGGAGTTCGGGCGCACGATCAACGAGTTCCAGGCGGTCCAGCACGGCCTCGCGGATATGCTCATCGGGTTCGAGAGCGCGCGGGCGCTCACCTGGCGCGCGTGCGAGAAGGTCGCGAACAACGACCACGCGGGCTACTGGGCGGCGCTGGCGAAGACCGCCGCAACCGAGACGGCCGTCGACGTCTCGGAGCAGGGAATGCAGTTTCACGGTGGGCGATCGATCCTCGACGAGCGACGGATCGCACGGGTCTACCGTGACGCCCGGGTCCCGGTCATCTACGAGGGCGCAAACGAGGTCCAGCGAAACCTGATCTACGGGCAAGCTCCCTGAGACGACCGTTTCGGACGGGGCGGCCGAGGCAGCGGTAGGTAACGCTCAAAGATCCTTGAAGACGCTCACGAAGTCGTCGTGAGTCGAGAGGTCCTCGACCGTCTCGTCGAGACGGCCCTCTAGCTCGTCAATTCGGTCACAGAGTTGCCGGTACTCCTCGCTGTCGGCGAGTTCGGAGTCGTCCTTCTCCGACTCCAGGAGCGCTTTCTTCGAGACGAGCGCGTAGTAGTCACGAATCGCCGACTGGTAGGCCGAACGGTTCACGACCGATTCGACCACGTCGCGGAGTTCGTTCTTCGAAACGGGTTTGACGAGGTAGTCGTCGAACGCCATCTCGATGATATCGAAATCCGGGTCGACCGCCGTGACCATGACGACGCGGCAGTCGTACGCCTCCTCGCGGATCCGCTCGAGGACGTCGTCGCCGGACTGGCCCGGCATCCGGCGATCGAGGATGACGACGTCGACGGAGTCATCGAGCTTCTCGAGTGCGGTGGACCCGTCGTAGGCCGTCTCGGTCTCCCAGTCGGGCGCGAGCCAGGTCGCAAAGAGATCCGCGAGCTGAGACTCGTCGTCGACGACGAGCACGCGTCCCTCGTTACGCATAGAATCGCCCTTTGTTCCCATCATCGATTACAGCCACGGATTGTAGATTGTTCCTCGCTGTGATAAATCTCGCGACCGGTCACGCGGAGGCGTCGCCCGGCGAGAAGGGAGCCAGCGACGCTACTTCCCTTCGAACTCCGGCTCGCCGTCGCCCATAAACGCCGTGATCCCCTCCATCAGGTCGTCGGTCGCCATCAGCTGCCCGAACGCCGAGGACTCATAGGCCAGACCCGCGTCGGTGTCGTCGCGGCCGGCGAGCATCGCGCGCTTGGCGTAGCGGTGGGCGATCGGCGGCCCGCCGGCGAGCTCGGTCGCTAGCTCGAGTGCGCGTTCCTCGAGCTCTTCGCCGTCGACGACCTCGTTGACGAACCCGTACGTTTCCATCGTCTCGGCCTCAAAGCGGTCGGCGGTGAGGATGATCTCCTTCGCGCGGCCTTCCCCGACGATCGCGGAGAGCCGTTGCGTGCCGCCCCAGCCGGGGATGAGGCCGAGGTCGAGTTCGGGCTGGCCGAACTCCGAACGGTCGCTGGCGACCCGGAGGTCGGCACACATCGACAGCTCCATCCCGCCGCCGAGACAGTAGCCGTCGATGCCGGCGACGACGGGCATCTCGCAGGATTCGAGCGCGCCGAAGATGTCCTGGCCGCGCTTCGAGAGCTCGGTCGTCGCGACCGGATCCGCCCCGCCCGCGGCCATGCTCTGGACGTCCGCTCCCGCGGAGAACGCGCGGTCGCCCTCGCCGGTGAGGAGGATCGAGCGCACCTCGTCGTCGTCCTCGAGTAGCTCGATCGCGTCCTCGAGCTCGTCGAGCAGTCCCTCGCTGATGGTGTTCATGCGGTGGGGGCGGTCGAGGACGATGTGGCCGACCATCTCGCCGGGGTACTCGATCCGGATCGCGTCGAACTCGAGGTCGCCGTCGCCGTCCTCGCCACTCTCGTAGAACCCGCCCTCGCTCGCACGCTCCGCGAGGTAGTCGGCGGGCTCGTAGCGTTCGTGGCCCGTCGCCTCGTAGGCGTCCTCGAGGGCCTCGAGTGCGTTCTCGAGACCGAACTCGTCGGCCAGCTTGACGGGACCGTCGGGGAAGCCGGCACCGAGTTTCGTCGCCTCGTCGATCGATTCCGGCGGGGCGACGTCGCCGCCGATCAGCTTGGCGGCCTCGTTTGCCATCGTGGCGACGAGTCGCTTCTCGACGAGCTCGGAGGCCTCGTCGGTCGGGATGTCGGCGCCGTCACCGTCCTCGTAGTCGTAGAACCCCTTGCCCGTCTTCTTGCCGAGCTCCTCGTTTTTGACCTTGCGCTCGAGCAGCGGACACGGCTCGTAGGCGTCGCCCAGCACCTCGTGCATGTACTCCAGCACGTGGTAGCTGACGTCGTTGCCGACCTGGTCGCCGAGCTCGAAACTGCCCATCGGCAGCCCCATCTCGTATTTCGTCGTCGAGTCGACCTCGGCGATGGTCGCCTCGTCGGTCTCGACGAGCCAGCAAGCCTCGTTCATCAGGGGGACGAGGATGCGGTTGACGATGAACCCGGGCGAGTCCTTGTGGACCCGAACCGGCGACTTGTCGAAGTCCTCGGCCAGGGCCTCGATACCGTCGAGGGTCTCCTCGTCGGTCTCGGCGCCCGAGATGACCTCGACCAACGGCATCCGCACCGGCGGGTTGAAAAAGTGCATGCCACAGAACTGGCCCGGTCGCTCGGTGACGTCGGCGAGGTCGGTGATCGAGAGGCTCGAGGTGTTGGTCGCGAAGATCGCGTTGTCGGGGGCGACGTCCTCGAGCTCGGAGTAGACGTCCTTCTTGATCTCCATCTTCTCGGGGACCGCCTCGATGACGACGTCGGCGCTCCCGCAGGCTTCCTCCATGTCGACCAGCGGCGTGATCCGATCGAGCGCGTCGTCGGCTGCCTCCTGGGAGAGCTGGTCGTTCTCGGCGAGTTTGTTCAGCGACCACTCGATCTGTTCGTACCCGTCCTGGACGAACTCCTCGTTGATGTCCCGCAGGTTTACGTCGTAGCCGGCCATTGCGGCGACCTCCGCGATACCGTGACCCATGTTACCTGCTCCAAGAACTGCAACGGTGTTGATATCGTCGATCTCCATAGTATCGTATGCAATGTGGACCCGTTTGAACGTTTCCCTCTCTAGTAAATGAAACTACAATTCTGTTTATTTCCGGTTACAAACATCTTTACCGGACCGTAGATAACTATCGTCCATGGAATTCGGCCTCTCCGAAGAGCAACAACAGATCCGCGACGAGGTCACTCGGTTCGCGGAAAACGAGATCGTTCCCGTCGCTGGCGAGTACGACGAGGAAGAGAAGTATCCCCACGAGATCATCGACAAGGCCGCCGAGATGGGGCTGACCGGTCCCTACATCCCGATGGAGTACGGTGGCGCCGGCTACTCGATCCTCGACACCGCGATCATCACCGAGGAGCTGTTCTCCTATGATCCCGGCATCGCACTCTCGATCGTCTCGACTTCCTTTGGCTGCGAGGCGATCATGAACTTCGGAACCGAAGACCAGAAAGAACGGTTCCTCGAACCCGTCGCGATGGGCGAGAAGATCTCGGGCGCGGCGATCTCCGAGCCCGACACCGGATCCGACGTCTCCTCGGTTTCGACACAGGCCGAGAAGGACGGCGACGAGTGGGTTATCAACGGCAACAAGATGTGGATCACCAACGGCACCATCGGCGACTTCTTCGTGGTGCTCTGTGAGACCAACCCCGACGCCGAGGGTCGGTACAACGGCTTCAGCCAGATCATCGTCGAGTCCGACCGTGACGGGTTCGAGGCCGACAAGATCACCGGCAAGCTCGGCATTCGAGCCTCCGATACCGCCGAGCTCATCTTCGACGACGTTCGGGTCCCCGAGGAGAACCTCGTCGGAACGAAAGACGCCGCGTTCATGCAACAGATGCAGTTTTTCGATGAGACTCGAACGGCCGTGGCCGCCCAGGGCGTCGGCATCGCGAAGGGTGCGACCCGCGCGGCCCTCGACTACGCCCAGGACCGCGAGCAGTTCGGCAAGTCGATCTCGGAGTTCCAGGCGATCCAGCATAAGCTCGCCGAGATGGCGACCGACACCGAGGCCGCACGCAATCTGACCTACAAGGCCGCCTGGAAGGTCGACCAAGGCGAGGACATCACCAAGCTCGCCTCGATGGCCAAGGAGTACGCCTCCAGGGTCGCCGTCGACGTCGCCGACGAGGCCGTCCAGATCCACGGCGGTGCCGGCTACGTCAACGACTTCCCCGTCGAGCGGTTCTACCGCGACGCCAAGATCACCCAGATCTACGAGGGAACCAGCGAGATCCAGAAGAACGTCATCGCCCGCGAGATGCTCGGCAAGGGCTTCTAACCGCTCCGAGAACACCGTCTACCCGCCGACCGTCAGCCGACCCGAACCCTCGGTACGCTTTTCTCCCTCTCCCTGCACTTGTCGTGCATGATCGATGATCTCACGGTAGCGGAGTCGACCGTCCGAACCGCATGCGGGGACGTCGCGCTCCCGGAAATGGGCGTCCTCGAGCAGCGCTGGGAGACCGATCCGATCGCGCCCGAATCCGTCGCCGACGAGGCGGCCGCGGCGGTCGGAGACCTCGAGCTCGAGGACGTCCCCACGGGCGGGGAGGTCGCCGTCGGCGCCGGGAGCCGCGGTATCGACAACCTTCCCGAGATCGTCGGCGGGGTCGTCGACGGGTTACGGGAGCGAGGGTACGAGCCGTTCGTCTTTCCGGCGATGGGGAGCCACGGCGGGGCGACCGCCGAGGGCCAGCGCGAGAAGCTCGCGACGCTGGGGGTCACCGAGGAGACGGTCGGGTGTGAGATCCGGGCGACGATGGAGGTCGTCACGGTCGGCGAGACGCCCGAGCGGGAGGTTCCGGTGTACGCCGACGCCCACGCCGTCGAGGCCGACGCCATCGTCCCGGTCAACCGAATCAAACCTCACACCGACTTCGGCGGGGACGTCGAGAGCGGACTCTCGAAGATGCTCGTCATCGGGATGGGGAAACAGCGCGGCGCGAAGATGGCCCACGACTGGGCCGTCGACTGGAGCCTGCGGAACATGCTCCCCGAGATCACCGGCCAGCTCCTCGCGGCGCTCCCGGTCGCCGGCGGCGTCGCGATCGTCGAGGACCAGCACGACGAGACGACTCACATCGAGGGTGTCCCGCCGTCGGGCTTTCTCGAACGCGAATCGGAGCTGCTCGAGCTGGCCTGGGAGCTCATGCCGAAGCTCCCCTTCGAGGAGCTGGATGTCCTCGTCGTCGACCAGCTGGGGAAAGACGTCAGCGGGCAGGGGATGGACACCAACGTGACGGGGCGGCGCCACTTCACGATCAACGAGCCCGAACCCGAGACGGCCGAGATCAAGCGCGTCTTCGCGCGCGGGTTCACCGAGAAGACCAAGGGGAACGCGATGGGGATGGGGCAGGCCGATTTCGCCCACCGCGACGTGCTGGCGGGGCTTGACTGGTCGAAGTCACTTATCAACGCGATCACCGCAAGCACCGTCCGGGGAGTGCGGCTCCCGCCCGTGGTCGAGACCGACCGAGCGGGACTGGTCGCGAGCCTCGGGACGATCGGTCCCGTTCCGGGCGAGGACGCCCGCGTCCTCAGAGTGACCGACACGATGCGCCTGAAGCGGTGTTACGCCTCGGCACCACTGATCGAGGCCGCACGCGAACGCGAGGACCTTCGTGTCGTGAGCGAGCCGTCCCCGGTCGAGTTCGACGAGGACGGAAACTTCGCGGCGTCCTCGCCGGACTGAGTCGGCGGTTGCGGACGGGCGGCGGGGGAAGTCTCAGCTGTCGGAGTCGGTGTCACCGTCATCTTGATCCGAATCGGTCTCCTCGTTCGTCGGTCACGGCCGTCGGTCGCTCGGACCGTCGATCGTTCCGGCCGTTCGCGGTTTCGGCCTCCGACGCGAACGACCGGGAACCCTTTTTCGCCCGACCCCCTAGGACGCCCATGAGAGAGTTCGTCTTCGCCCTCGAGTACGAACCGGGGACGAATCCGGTTGCGGACGTCCTCGGCGACTATCCGGAGGCGTCGATCAGGTCGCTGTCGTACCACGCCACCGAGGACAGCCTCTGGCGGGTCGACCACGCCGAAGGACCCCCGGCGGCGCTGGAAGCGCTCGAGGACGCCTACGCGAACGCGGAGTATTTCGCGGACTGTCTGGTCAAGGACGACTGTGGCGCCGACTGTGAGACACAGATCCTCGATCGCTCGAGCGACGAGCTCGTCGTCTACACCTACTGGGATCGCACCGACGCCTGCACGTCGGTTCCCCACGTCGCGCTCGAACACCTCGGCGACGGGCTCCTGTTCGAGACCTACCGCGAGGGACGACGGTACCGCTGGCGGATCGTCCTCGCGAGCGACGCGCCGATCCACGACTTCTTCGACGCCCTGGGCGAGGAGGTCGGCGAGTGTACGGGGATGGAGATGCTGCGGCTGACGGAGCTCGATCCGGACCGCCGCGACGACGACGCCGACGACGCGCTACCGACCGAGCAGCGCAATGCGCTTCGGGCGGCCGTCGAGCACGGCTACTACGAGACGCCTCGCCGGGTCGAGCTCTCGGAGCTCGCCGAGAAGCTCGACGTGCCGCGCTCGACGCTCTCCTACCGTCTTCGTCGCGCCGAAGCCGCCCTCGCGAGCGCGTTCGTCGGCCGAGAGGAGTCCCTCGAGGCGCTGGCGGCGTCCGGTTCGGAGGGGGCGCTCTGAGGAAGTTGGCGCACGCCAAATAACCCGTATCCCGGCCGACCGACTACGTACGAGTGATGACCGAGTCAGTCGCCCCGTCCGACTCGAGTCGCACCCTCGAGTTGCAGGTTCCCGAGATGGACTGTCCTTCCTGTGCGACCAAGGTGCGAAACAGCGTCGGACGCCTCGCGGGGATCGACGGGATCGATCCCCGCGTAACCAGCGGCCGCCTCGTCGTCGAGTACGACCCCACCCGGACCGACGAGGCGTCGATCCGCGAGCGCGTCCGCGCGGCCGGCTACGCGGTCGAGGACGCCGCCGCGGAGCTCACGCTTTCCGTCCCGGAGATGGACTGTCCCTCCTGTGCGACGAAAGTCGAGAACGCGCTGGCCGACCTCGAGGACGTCGGCGAGGTCGAGACCCGTCCCGCGACCGGTCGGGTGACCGTCGCGACGGGCGAGGGAGCCGACACCGGGACCGTCGTCGAGGCGATCGAGTCCGCGGGGTACGAGGCGACGCCGATCGGCGACGGCGACGATGTGATCGCCGACCCGGCGGCGGTCTGGCGGAGTCGCCGGGCCGTCGGAACGGGGATCGGCGCCGTCCTCGTGGCGGTCGGGATGGGCCTCGAGTTCGCTCTTCCCGCACTCGATCCCGCTCTCGGAACGATCGCAGGCAGGACCTACGCAGGCTCGCATCTCCTCTTTATTGCGGCCGTCGTCGTCGCCGGGACGCCCATCCTGCGGAACGGCTACTACTCGGCGCGAAACCGGAGCCTCGACATCGAGTTCCTGATGAGCGTCGGGATCGTCGCCAGCGTGGCGGCCCACCACCCTTTCGAGGGGGCGATCCTGGCGGTGCTGTTCTCGGTCGCGGCGCTACTCGAGCGGTTCTCGATGGACCGCGCCCGGGACTCCCTGCGGGAGCTGATGGACCTCTCGCCGGATACCGCCACGGTACGCCGCGAGGACGGCTCCGAGGAGACGGTTCCGGCCGACGAGCTCGCGATCGGCGACCGCGTCGTCGTCCGTCCGGGCGAGAAGATCCCGGCCGACGGCACCGTCCGCGAGGGTTCCAGCGCGGTCGACCAGTCGCCGATTACCGGGGAGAGCGTTCCCGAGGACAAGGAACCGGGCGAGGAGGTCTACGCTGGGACGATCCTCGAGTCAGGGTACCTCGAGGTCGACGTCGAGAGCGAGGCCGACGAGTCGACGATCGCCCGAATCGTCCGTATGGTCGAGGACGCCGAGCGCGAGCAGACCGAGCGCGAGCAGTTTATCGACCGCTTCGCGAGCGTCTACACGCCGATCGTCGTCGTCCTCGCGGCCGCGGCTGCGATCCTCCCGCCGCTTGCGTTCGGGGCGTCCTGGAGCTACTGGTTTCTCGTCGGCCTGACGCTGCTCGTGATCTCCTGTCCCTGCGCGCTGGTGATCTCGACGCCGGTGAGCGTCGTCTCCGGGATCACCAGCGCCGCGAAAAACGGCGTGTTGATCAAGGGCGGGCGCCACCTCGAGGCCGTCGGCGAGAGCGACGTCCTCGCGGTCGACAAGACCGGGACCCTGACGACGGGCGAGCTCTCGGTGACCGACGTGATCCCGCTCGAGGGCGCCAGCGAGGACGAGATCCTCCGTCGAGCCGGCGCCACAGAGCGCCGCAGCGAGCACCCGATCGGGCAGGCGATCGTCGGCTACGCCGAGGAGAGCGGGGTCGAGCCCGACGACCACGACGTCTCCGCGTTCGAGGCGCTCACCGGGAAGGGCGTCCGCGCCGACGTCGACGGCACCACCCACTACGTCGGCAAACCCGACCTCTTCGAGAGGCTGGCCGACCTCGAGCACACCCACGCGACGACCGACGGCGGACTGAGTCTCGAATCGATGGGGTACGAGCCCGAACCGCAGTGTGACCGCGAGGCCTGCCTGGACGTCCTCAACGAGGTCGTTCCCGAGCTCCAGGCCGAGGGCAAGACCGTCGTAATCGTCGGCACCGAGGACGGCCCGATCGGCGTCGTCGCCGTCGCGGATCGCGTCCGTCCGGAGGCCGAGTGGACTGTCTCTCGACTGCAGGAACAGGGCGTCCGCGTCGTAATGCTCACCGGCGACAACGAGGGGACTGCCCGTGCGATCGCCGCCGAAGTCGGGATCGAGGAGTACCACGCGGAGCTGTTACCGGACGAAAAGCTCGAGCTGATTCGCAACCTCGAGAGTGAACACGGCGAAAACCGCGTCGCCATGGTCGGCGACGGGATCAACGACGCGCCAGCGCTCGCGACCGCCGAGGTCGGGATCGCGATGGGCGCCGCGGGGACCGACACCGCCCTCGAAACCGCCGACGTCGCGTTGATGGGCGACGATCTCACTCGCCTCCCCTACCTCTACGAGCTCTCGGGGAAGGCAAACGGCGTCATCCGCCAGAACGTCTGGTCGAGCCTGGCGGTCAAGGCCGTCCTCGCCGCGGGCGCGCCGTTCGGGATCGTGACCGTCATTCACGCGGTCGTCATCGGCGACATGGGGATGAGCCTCGGTGTGACTGGCAACGCGATGCGGCTGGCGGGCGTCGAGCCCGAAACGCCAGATGCGGACGAACTCGCCGGCTGAGGGTCAGCCTCGGAGCCAGCGAACCAGTCCGATCGCACCGACGACGGCGAGGACGAGCCACATCCCGACGACGAGCACGGCGACGAGGAGGACCGCGGGGCCGCGCGGTGCCGCCGAGAACGGACCGAGATCCGGGAGTCGGAGGCCGAACCACTGAACGACGAGGACGCCGACGAAAACGAGGGCGAGGACGGCTACCTGATCCCGGAGCCACCGTCGACTCAGGTAGTAGTCGAGGGAGGTGTCGTCGTCACTTTGCATCCGTTCCCGAAGACACGGAGCCGGTGAAGAAAACTGTTGTTCGACTCGTTAGCGCCGGAAATCGGTACTTGGTCTCGGATCCAGTTCCCGAACAGGAGCGCGGTGACGCACCGAGGCGTTTTCGGCTGGAACACCGGTAGCTGCGAACGTGGTTGCTTTGTTTGACTGCGGGATCCGACCTATCTGGTTCGTTACAGAGGTTCGAGGAGAACACCCACGACTTCAGTCGTGGGAGGAAGTCAGACGTGCGTATGGACGGAGAGGCAGACGCCGAGCGAAGCGAGGGGGTTCACCGACGGCGAGCCCCGTTGGCGAGCCGCCGGCCTTTTTCACCGAAGTTGTACGTAACACGAGTTTTGCAACCAGCTCTGGTCACCGAGCTGTATTGCTATCGGCTGTTAATGTTTTTGTGTCGATAGATCGAGTATACGATAATGGCGGACGACACCAGCGACGGAACTCGAACGGCGTTGCGAAAACACCCACTCGTCAGTTCCGGGACCTCGGTGCTCCGGTACGGCGTGTCCGTCGCCTTCCTCGCCCTGATCGTCGCGGAGATCGGACTCGACGCGTCGACGTGGTTCTCGGCGCAGATAGTCGCTGGCCTCCTCGGTGGTGTCGTCCTCGTCGGTGTACTCCGGTTCGTCTTCGAGCGGACGACGTTCGGCCGATCGGCCGACCAGGCCTTTCGGCAACACCGTCTGTTCGGGACGCTACTGGTCGTGGTACTCGTCAGCGTCGGCGGGATCGCCGTCTCGTCTGCGCTCGAAGGGATCCCCCGCCTGTTCTCCCTGGCGGTCGCTCTCGGACTGTTCTGTGGGCTATTGCTTCTCGAGGGGATCGCGGACTACCGACAGTGACTTCCTCCCCACCCTACTCGCTCACCGCTGACGCGGTTCGCTCCTTGAGGGTGGGGCTTCCTGCTTCGATGACGCGC
>JGI2924J29684_1076989_pt1 | contig 12721 bp, 8 predicted proteins | sample BenlonsequencITS_FD_29684 | JGI IMG/M metagenome (IMG submission 29684)
GTTGATGGTCATCAGCGTCATCTACTCGTACCTGATGGCAGTGATCGTGTTGCCACCGACGCTCGTGGTGTGGGAGCGGTTGTTCGGCTGATCTCCCTCGGCTGGGACGCCCGCTGCGGTCGTCTCTCCTGTGGAATCCGTCGCGGCGCGGTTCGTATCGCGAGAAGGCGTGTCGATACCGCTGCTGGAATCGTCCACGAACGGCCCGTGGTCGTTGATTACGGGGCGACCGAGTGGCACGGAGACGCTCGCAGACGCCGGGCTCGAGTTCTCGTCGGAAGCGATCCAGTGGTCGATAGGTCGGCAGGGCCGTTCGGTGACGGGACAGCCGAGCCACCCGATTCTCGGCAGGTCCGAGAACGAGAGCGAGCAGGGGGAAGCGACATCGGGCCGGTCAGTCCGTCCAGTACGCCTTCGTCAGCAACACCAACACCGGGAATATTTCGAGGCGGCCGATCCACATGTACAGCGTCATCAGAAGCTTCGAGGAGTCGGGAAAGTCGAGGTAGCCGCCCATCGGGCCGGTCATCGTTCCCAGTCCCGGTCCGATGTTCCCGAGTGTCGCTATCGACGCGCTGATAACATCGAGCAACCCGAATTCGGGATCGGCGTACAGGCCGACGCGGGACGCGTCGGCGGCAAAGAGCGCGACGCCGGCGAAGAAGATCACGACGTACAGCAGCGTAAACGCATATATTCCCCGGACTGCCTCTTCGTCGAGGGCGCGGCCGTTCATCCGGACTGGGCGAACCGCTTCCGGATGGATCGTGGTGAACACTTCCCGCCGGAGCGACTTGAGGATCACCAGCCACCGCAGGATCTTGATGCCACCACCGGTCGATCCCGTCGAACCGCCGACGAACATCGCAAATAGCAACAGCGCCTTCGCGGAGCCGTTCCAGGCGTCGAAGTCCATGTTCGCGTACCCCGTCGAGTTGATCAGCGACGCGATCTGGAACGTGGCGTAGCGAGCCGACCGCTCGAGGTTGCCGCTGATCTGGCCGGTTTCGGGCGTCTCGAGGGCGGAAACGAACAGGACGGCGGTCGTCAGGACCGCGAGCACGGCGGTTGCACCGAGGTACAGCCTGAATTCGTTGTCTCGGAGCAGTGTCCGTGCGTCGCCGGAGATGACGTGCCACCAGAGCACGAAGTTGACGCCTGCGGCGAACATGAACGGAATCACGAGCCACTGGACGACCGGGGAAAACACCTCGATGCTGCGGGCCTCCGGCGAGAAACCGCCGGTCGGTAGCGTCGTGAACCCGTGGGCGATGGCGTTGTAGAGGTCCATGTTCGGCGCGTAGCCGAGCAGGTGGACTCCGTACAGCAACGCGATGAACACAACCGTGAGTGCAATGTAGGCGATCCACAGCACCCGCGCGGTCTCGGCGATGTGGGGTGTGAGTTTCGAGACGCCCGGTCCCGGTGTCTCAGCCTGCATCAACTGCGCGCCGCCGACGGCCATCTGGGAGAGGATCGCCACCGCGAGGACGATGATCCCCATCCCGCCGAGCCACTGAGTGAGTTGTCGCCACAGCAACATCGCCCGGGAGTGGGTGTCGAACGAGATGTCGCCCATCACCGTCGCTCCGGTCGTCGTGAAGCCGCTCATGCTTTCGAAGAGGGCGTTGACTGGATGAGCGACGGTGCCATTGCCCGCGAGGACGTACGGCAGCGCGCCGACCATCGCCGCGAACAGCCAGGTCAGGGCGACGACCAGGAACGCCTCTCGAGCGCCCGGCTCCGGGTCGAGTTTTCGTAACGCAAGCCCAAGGCCGGCGGTCACAGCCATCGAGGCGACGAACACCCAGAGATCCTCGCCACCGTAGACGAGCGCGACGAGGATCGGAACCAGAAACGCGAAAGAAAGAAACGCCAGGATCGTCCCGACGAGGCTCAAGCCAGCACGCAAGTCGACGTGGAGCCGAGTCCGAGTCATCTATATGAGATCGAGGACCTCCTCGAGGACGGCTGCGTCGACGAAGACGACGACGTGGTCGCCGGGCCGAACGACGGTCTCTCCCCGTGGCGTGATCAGTTCACCACCACGCGAAATCGCGCCGATGACGACGCCGTCGGGGAGCGTCTCCGTTGCGTCGACGATGGGCGTCTCGGCCAGGACGCTGTCGGCGTGTACTTCGAACTCGATCACTTCCGCGCGGTCGTGCTCGAGCATCGCGACTTTCTCGGTCTGGCTGGCGCGTGTAAACCGGACGATTTCTTCGGCCGTCTCCTCGCGTGGATTGATCGCGACGTCGATGCCGACCGTCTCGAACAGTTCGGCGTACTCGAGGTTCTCGATGACTGCGACGGTCCGGTCGACGCCGAGACGGTGAGCGAGCAAAGAGACGAGCAAGTTCTTCTCGTCGCCGTCGAGTGCTGCAACGACGACGTCAGCCTCGCCGACGTGTTCTCTGTCGAGAAACTCCGTGTCGGTCGCGTCGCTTTCCATCACCAGCGTTTCTGGGAGCGCTTCGGCGACCTCGCGAGCGCGCTCGTGGTTCTGCTCGATCAGCCGAGGCCGGTAGCCGTGTTCTTCGAACTCGCGGGCGGCCTGGAACCCGATCTCGCTCGCACCGACGACGACGACCTCGTCGCCGTCGTCTGCCGTCCGCTCGACGACGTCGTCGGCGAAGTCGGCGACGGAATCCGAACTGCCGATGACGACGACCCGATCGCCAGCCTCGAGGACGGTGTCGCCGGTGGCGACGATCATCTCCTCACCGCGGAAGACGCCGGCGAAAGTCAGCGAGTCGTACCGATCGGCCTCGCTGATCGGCGTGTCGACGATCGGACTGTCCGCCCGAATCTCGAACTCGGCCATCCGGACGAGCCCACCAACGAAGGTATCGACGTCCTGAGTCGCCGGCAATCCGGAGATCCGAACGATCGCACGTGCAGTCAGCAGGTCCGTACAGACCATGAAGTCGACACCGAGCGCTCCCTCGGAGCCTTCCCAGGTCTCTAACAGCGTCCGTCGGCGGACGCGGGCGATCGTAAACGCGTCGCTCGCTGCCTTCGCAGCCCCACAGGTCACGACGTTGACCTCGTCGTCGTTCGTACAGGCGATCACGAGATCCGCTTTGGCGATATCTGCCTGCTCGAGCGTCCCGAGCTCCGTCCCGTCACCGCAGATCGCGAGGACATCGAGCGAGTAGGTGAGCTCCTCGACGAGTTCGCGGTCCCGATCGATGACGACGACGTCGTGTGCGTCCTCGAGGTTGCGAGCGATTGCTCGACCGACTTCGCCTGCGCCGACGATTACTACGCGCATCGTTTCCTTCCAACGGGTGTGTTTGATATAAGCATGAATAACGCCTCCGTTATCCTTCCAATCGCTGAACGAGAGCCTGTCTGAACGTCCGTGGCGAGCGTTGTTCGCCGCGGGCCATCAGAACCGCCCTCTCGGTTTCGTCGACGATCGACTCGGGGATCGTTCCGTACAGTGCCTGTGCAACCGGACTCGTCCCAGTCGCGCCGACGTAGACGGTATCGTAGGCCGCGGCTTCGGAGACGACCGTCTCGCGAACGTCTTCTTCGGTTACCACGACGCGTGACTCGTACTCGTCGTCCGCCAGGCCGGCCTCGGACGCGACGCTCTCGATGGCCTGTTCGCCGACGGCTCTCGGATCGATTCCCGCGTCGTCGCCGTCCGCCGCAGCCTGGACGTTCAGTAGGGTGAGCGTACTCTCGGGGCACACCCGGTCGAGTTCACGGGCACGCCGCGCCGAAACAGGGGCGTTCGGCCCACTGCCGGCGAGTGTGACGATCTCTCCCGGCGACTCGGTCGGGTCTTTGGCGAGGGTCACGTCACACGGAGCGCGCTCGAGGACGGGATCGATCGTCGAGCCAAAGAGTACGTCCCGACGGCGACGTTCGCCCGCCCAGCCGAGTAACACGTGGTCGGCGTCTTCTTCCTCGAGCACCGACAGCAGGGTGTCGCCGGCGGAGCGACCGACGAGCGCACGCGTTCGCAACGGAACGTCGAAGTCTTCGGCCACGTCGCGTGCGTTCTCGAGGAGGGCTTGCTGGCGTTCGACTCGTTCTTCCTCGAGTTCGATCTGGGCTGGCGAGGTCTGGGGTGGTACCTCGAGGACGTTGACGGCGACGAGTTCGGCGTGTTCGTGGCTGGCCGCGCTCGCGGCGGCGTACTTGATCAGCAGGCGTTCAGTCTCGGGGTTCGAGACGGGGACGACGACGCGGTAGGCGTCTTCCTCGCGGTCCGGTTCCTCGGGGGCGACGGCCTCGCCGATGAGCGTCGTCGAGACCGCTTTCTCCTTCGAGTAGAACGCGTACCAGGCCGAGCCGACGAGGACGATGAGGAGACCGATCCCCTGGACGGTCGGCGACATCTGGTACATGACGGCGAGACAGGTGAAGAGACCGAGGGCGGGAACGATCGGGTACAATCCCGACGGGATGCGGAAGTCGGGGTCGTACTCGTCGGGGTCGGCCCGTCGCAGGACGACGACGGCGACGTGGACCAGCCCGTAGGTGATGAGGAACATGAAACTCGCGACGTCGGCGAGCGTCTCGATCGGCAGTGGGCTCGCGATGAGCGCGAGGATGACGACGCCGGTCGCGAGGATCGCACGGTAGGGCGTCCGGTACCGCTCGTGGATCTGGTTGAGCCAGTTGGTCAGGATCTGGTCGCGCCCCATCGCGAAGTTGACTCGAGCGGCAGAGAGGATCGAGGCGTTCGCCGAAGAGATCGTCGCAAGCGTCGCACCGGCGATCATGAGAAGCGAGCCGACAGTGGCAAACTCCGGGCCGAGAACGCCGGCGGCCGTGGCGGCCACGTCGGCCACCGGGACGTCGGAGCTGGCGAGGGCGTCTGTCGGGAGGATTCCCGTACTGACGAGCATGACCAGCACGTAGAGGGTCGTCGGCGTGACGACTGCCGCGATCATCGCCAGTGGAAGGTTTCGACCGGGATTTTTGATCTCCTCGGCGCTGGTCGCGATCACCTCGAAGCCGATGAAGGCAACGAAGACGGTTCCCGCAGTCGCGCCGACGGCGTTCCAGCCTTCAGGCGCGAACGGATCGAGGAGTACGGGATCGAGGTTCACGATCCCGACGGCGATAAAGACGAGAATGAGGCAGACGAGTGCGATGACGATCACGTTCTGCAGCGACCCCGTCTCCTTGACGCCGCGGTAGTTGACCGCGACGAGCAACGAGGCCATCGCCAGGGCCGCGAGGACGACGGGGAGGGCGTCGAACGGCTGATCGAGGAGGTACTGCCCGAACCCGAGCATGTAGAAGGCGGTCGCGAACATCAGCCCGGCCCACATTCCCCAGCCGACGACGGTGCCGAAGAAACTCCCCAGGGCGTGGTTCACGTAGTAGTAGCTGCCGCCGGCCCTGGGCATCCCGGTGGCGAGTTCGGAAAGCGAAAGCGCCGCAAGCAGGGCGACGACGCCACCGATGACGAACGAGATCATACTTGCCGGCCCTGCGGCTTCGGCGACGAGGCCGGGCAGGACGAAGATTCCCGCACCGATCATCGTCCCCAGCCCGAGGGTGTAGGCCTCGAGGAAGCCGAGGTCGCGGGCGAGTTCAGCGTCTGTCTCGGTCACGTCAGGTCACCTCCTCTCCAGCGATACCCGTCCGACCGATCGGGACTGCTCCCGATCTCTTCTGGTTCATGTCCGTTCGGTATCGGGGAGAGTAGTATAAGACCACCGGTTCGAATTTCAATTCCGAAATCATGAGTGGCTCAGTTCAGGATTAGAAATTAAAGTTGCCCCTCAGATACTGTGTGAAAATTCAGGGGTCGAGCGACGTGCCCGATCCAAGAACCGCGTTACCTGCTTGTCGGACGAGACAAACGGGATTGGAGAGAACGAACCAGACGACACGGAGGCTCCGCCCGGCCGTTTCGCTCCGATACGTTCGCCGTGCCAGAATAGATGTCCGGCCAGGTGGCCACGAACACGGCGATCCCAGACGGCTCTCGTTGCGACGCTCGTACGCTATCAACTCGCGCCCGACGGCGAAACGATCGCTCGCAGTCACGAACACGACACCGTTTGGCCTGTACAACGCAGGCGCTGACTTCGTTCTCTCACTGTCGGCCGTCACCGGCAACCTGCTCGCGTCGCCACTCCTCGACCACGACGAAATGCTAACGGCACAGACCGAACTCGAGTTCGCTCGGACGGAAGCGCCAGCACTCGCCGGCCAGACTCTCGAAGAAGTCGGTTCGCTCACTGACTGGCTGTCCGGTCGTGGCGGTCGAGCGGGAAGACGAACTGTGGCGGAGCCGGGTGCTGACTTCGGAAAGCAAGACGACGACGTGGTGGTCGTCTCGGGAAGCGACGACGCAACCGAGCGCCCCTCGAGTTTGTCCATTGACACTGACACTCCCCTATCATCTTTGGCGTAACCGTGACACGGTCGACGTTGTGCCGGTACCGCGAGACAGTGATCCACACGACTCACACTCACTAGCCCCCGAACCTCAAACAAACCAGTTAAGGGGAAGCTACTGTTTCGCTTCGGTATGAACGGAACCGTGAGTCGACCACTTATATCTCTAATGACGTATACCAAAGACACTCTTCGACGGTCGCAGACACTTGCGAGGACACCATGAGCGACGAAGAACTCGCCAAGGACCTCGGGCTGATTTCGGCCCTCGCGATCGGGATCGGGACGATGATCGGCGCGGGAATCTTCGTTCTACCCGGCATCGCCGCACAGGAAGCAGGGCCGGCGGTCATCATCTCCTTTATTATCGGCGGACTGATCGCCATGATCAACGCGTTCTCGGTGAGCGAACTCGGGACGGCGATGCCCAAGGCCGGCGGCGCGTACTACTACATCAACCGCGCGCTGGGGCCGCTGTTCGGTTCGATCTCCGGGATGGGCGACTGGATCGGACTCGCCTTCGCGAGCGCGTTCTACGCCATCGGGTTCGGCGGCTACCTGGCCGACCTGCTCGACGGAGTGGTGGTCCCGATCCCAGGAGTCGGTGAACTCGCACTCCTCCCGACGATCGCGATCGGCTCGTTCGTCCTCACTGAGGTCCAGATCGGAGCCGTACTCGCCGGAATCGTCTTCGTCGCCGTCAACTACATGGGCGCGAAAGAAACCGGCGGCATCCAGACCGCCATCGTCACACTTTTGCTCGGCATACTCACCGTCTTTACCATCGTCGGCTTCTTCTCGTTCGACTGGAGCACCGTCACCGTCGACGGCAGCTATACCCCCGAAGGGACCGGCGCGATCCTCCCCGGTGCGGCGCTCGTGTTCGTCTCCTATCTCGGCTACGCGAAGATCGCGACGATCGGCGAGGAACTCAAGAACCCCGGCCGCAACCTCCCGATCGCGATCATCGGCAGCGTCGGGATCGTGATGGCGATCTACACGATTATCGTCGGCCTCCTGATGGGCCTGATCCCACACGAGGCGTTCTTCCTCGATACCGTCGAGGAAGCACCGATGTCCTACGCCGCCGAGATCGTCTTCGACTACGCGTTCACGGTCGCCGGCCTCGAGATTTCTCTTCTCGGCGTCGGCGTGACCTCGATCAGCGTCGGCGCACTGCTCGCGACGGCCTCGAGTGCGAACGCGTCGATCCTCGCCTCGGCTCGCATCAACTTCGCGATGGGCCGGGACAAGATCGTCTCGGACAAACTCAACGCGATCCACCCCCGATTCGCGACGCCGTACCGATCGATCGCAATCACCGGTGCGATGATCATCGTCTTCATCGTCGCGCTCGGCGAGACCGTCGAGATCCTCTCGAGTGCGGCCAGCATCCTCCACCTTGTCGTCTACGCGCTGATCAACGCTTCGCTGATCGTCTTCCGCGAGACGAACCCGCCGGAGTACGATCCCGACTTCGAGGTGCCGTTCTACCCCTACCTGCCGATTTCCGGCTTCTTCCTCTCGCTCGCGCTGATCTACTTCATGGACAACCTCGCGACTGCGATCGCCGGCGCGTTCGTCGTGTTCGCGGTCGCCTGGTACTTCTGGTACGCCCGCACCGAGACCGAACTCGAGGGCATTCTCGGCTCGTACATTCTCGACCGCTCGAGTGAGATGCCGGACGCGGCGGTTTCCGCGGCGAGCGCCGTGCGGCCGTCCGGTGGCGACGAACACACGGTCGTCGTCCCGGTGTCGAATCCGCGAACCGAGTCGAACCTGCTCTCGCTTGCAAGCGTCGTCGCCAAGGCAAACGACGGCGTCGTCAAAGCAGTCCACGTCGTCGAAGTACCCGACCAGACACCCCTACAGGAAGGGTCCGAACACGTCAAGCGGATCGACGAGGAGTCCCAGAAACTCATGGAGCAGGTCCGGGAAAGCACTGAAACGCTGGACGTCCCCGTCGAGGTGACGACTGTCGCTTCCCACCGCGGCTTCGAGCAAATCTTCGACATCGCCAGTCAGGAGCAGGCCGACACCGTCGTCATGGGCTGGGGCCCCGGCCGACCGTGGTCGGCCGGCCGCGCCGAAGGGCCGATCGACGAACTCACCCACGACCTGCCCTGTGACTTCCTCGTGTTCGACGACGAGGGCCTCGAGACCGACCGCGTGCTCGTCCCGACCGCTGGCGGTCCCGACTCCGTTCTCAGCGCCGAAATCGCACGGGACGTGTGCGACCAGTTCGGCTCCGAGGTCACGCTGTTGCACGTCGTCGGCGACGAGAGCGAGCGGGAGGCCGGCGAAACGTTCCTCACCGAGTGGGCTAGCGAACACTCACTCGAGGACGCGACCATCCGGGTCGACGTCTCCGGCGACATCGAGGGAGCGATCGCCGACGCCGCCGAGGACCACTCGCTGTTGGTCATCGGGGCGACCGAACGCGGACTCCTCTCGCGGCTCCTCCGGGGGTCGCTCGCGTACGACGTCGTCAACGACGTCGACTGTTCGGTCGTGCTTGCTGAACGGCCGACGGAGCGTTCGCTGTGGGAGCGGCTGTTCGCCCGGTGAGCAACGGCCTGTGACACCGCCGACCTCTATAGCCGGAATTAATACGACCGTCATCACAGCTATCACTGTGCAACGGGGTCGACGATGAGAATTCGGGTTGCCTGGCGACACAGTCTCACGCTTACCGGCACTGTCCTCAAGTGGCTCGCCGTGCCACTTTGTTTTCCACTCGTTCTCGCAGTCTACTACGGCGAACCGGTAGCGCCGTTTCTCGCGACGATCGTGGTCACGTTGGCACTCGGCCTCAGTTTCGAACAACTCGAGAGCGACGGCCGCCTCGGGCCTCGAGAGGCGTTTCTCATGGTCGCGTTAACCTGGCTGCTGGTCGCACTCGTCGGAGCGATTCCGTTCGTCGTTGCAGGACACGGAACGATTTCCCACCCCGTCAACGCGGCCTTCGAGGCGATGAGTGGGCTTACGACGACCGGCGCGACGGTACTCCGGAGTTTCGACGAACACGCCCAATCGATCATGATGTGGCGACAGCTCATCCAGTGGCTCGGCGGGCTCGGTATCCTCGTTCTCGTGACGGCGGTCTTCTCGCAGCTCTCGGTCGCTGGTGCACAGTTGATGGAGACGGAGACCCAGTACGACAACGTCAACAGGCTAACGCCACACATCGAAGACACCGCGCGCTTGATCCTGAAGCTGTACACGGGACTTACAGCGGCCGCGATCGGTGTTCTCTACTCGCTGTACCTGCTCGGACTCGCGCCGAACATGACACTTTACAACGCCGTCGCCCACGCCTTTACCAGCGTCGCGACTGCGGGTTTCTCGCCGGAGCCGCTGAGCATCGAGGCGTTCGAACCGATCGTCCACTGGGCGCTCATGCCTTTTATGATCCTCGGCTCGACCAGTTTCGTGCTGATGTACTTCGTCTTGCAGGGGAACTTCGATCGGCTCCGCAACAGCGAGGAGTTCTGGTTCTACGTCGGGTCGATCGTCTTCTTTGCCGGGCTGGTGATGACGATACTGACGCTCGAGGGGAATCCGACTGGTGACGGGTTCGGCGATACCGTTCGCCAGTCGGCGTTCAACGTCGTCTCGATTATCACGACGACTGGGTACGCAAACGCCGACTTCAACGCGTGGTCGCCGTTCGCCAAACACCTGCTTTTCATGTGTATGTTCCTCGGCGGGATGGCCGGGTCGACCACCTGTTCGATCAAGTCGCTACGGTGGCTGGTCGTCTTCAAGGCGTTTCGTCGGGACCTGTTTACGTCGTTTCGTCCGGAAGCGATCCGGCCAGTCAGGCTCAGCGGCCAGCCGGTCGACGAGGAGACGATCAGGGACGTCTACTCATACACGCTGGTCGCCGTCCTCGGCGTCTTCCTCGTGACGCTTTTGATCGTCGTCGACGGCGCACGGACCGGGCTCTACGACGTCGGCGACGGCAGCTTCGGCGAGTTCGAGGCTCTCGGTGCGGCCGCTTCGACGTTTTTGAACATTGGACCCGCGTTCGGTCCTGCCGGGCCGTACGGCACCTACGACGTGTTCTCGACGACGACCAAGGCCGCGATGGTGGTCGTGATGTGGGTCGGCCGCATCGAGATCATTCCAGTACTCGTGCTGCTCACGCCGTCGTTCTGGCGCTCGTGAGCCGGTACAACTGTTTTCGGCACTGAGTACGTATCCGGGACATGACCACCGAAACGGTCTCCGAACGGGTCCAGACGTATCGGCGGCGGTTCGACGAGATCGACGCGAGGATCGCAGCCTGGATGGACCGGTGGGGTATCCCGGTGTTGCGGGTCGCCGTCGCCATAGTCTTCGTCTGGTTTGGCGCGCTCAAGGTCTTCGACGCCAGCCCCGCGGCCGAACTCGTTGCGGCGACGGTCTACCTCGTCCCACCGGAACTCTTCATCCCAGTCCTCGGGGTCTGGGAGATCCTCATCGGTCTCAGCCTCCTCTACCGGCCGCTCGTTCGCGTGGGAATCTTCCTCCTCTTTCTCCAGCTTCCAGGCACCTTCCTGCCGATCGTCTTACTTCCCGGCGTCGTCTTCACGATCTTCCCCTACGGACTCACCGTCGAAGGCCAGTACATCGTCAAGAACCTCGTCATCATCGGCGCGGCGCTCGTGATCGGCAGCACCGTCAGAAGCGACCTCGAGTGACTGCACCCCGACTCGACCGTCGCTTACGACAGGAGACGTACCCGACGTTCCACTATCGTATCTACACACCAACATTTTTGCTCGAAACGCTCGTATCGTGTCGTACTCGAAAGACTGGTCCCCGACGAACGAGGTGTCGAACCCTCGCTCTCTTCGGTAGCTGCGGCAGTATCGCCCTCGCAGGCTGTAGCACGGGCGACGACCAGTCACCGTCGTTCGACCATCCCGATCGCGTCCGCGTCGACGAACCGTTCGAGCTGGAGGTCGCCGGCGTCCCTGCCGAGACGGCTCTCGAGGTCGTCCTCAAGGGAGAGGTCGAAGACGACGAGCCATTCGGTGCTGCCGTCACGCTCGAGACGGACGGCGAGACCCTCGACGTGAACGATGCACCGATCGTCGACGGCGACGTTCCGTCCGGACTCGCGGTGCCGACGACGGTCGCGCTGATCCAGTTTGCCGACGTGTCCTGGTGGGAGTTCCACCGCACCAGTCCCGAGCCGCCGGCGGAGTTCCAGTGGCCCGACGAACGGACGCTCCAGCTTAGCGTCCAGGCAGACGGAGAGGAACTCGACTCGACGACGATCGAACGCCACTATCCGGATCTCGAGGCCGACGCCGAACCGGACGGCGACCTCATCGGAAACGTGTACGAACCCGACGATGCGGCGGAACCGCCCGGGATTGTCGTCCTTCATGGCTCTGGCGGTAGCTCACAAGACCACGTCGCCGCCCAACTCGCCGAGCACGGCTTCACGGTCCTCGCACTCGAGTACTTCGACGGGCCGGGACTGCCGGACGACCTCGTCGAGATCCCACTCGAGTACGTCGAGCGAGCGATCGGCTGGCTGCTCGAGTACGACGGCGTCGCGGGCGATCGGGTCGGGCTCTGGGGCGTCTCGAAAGGTGGCGAACTCGCCTTGCTCGCGGGTAGCGAACTCGACGCCGTCGGACCGGTCGTCTCGATCGCCGGTAGCGGTATCGTCTGGGAGGGTGGCTCTTCGGCCGACGACCTCCCCGAGACTTCCTCGTGGTCGATCGACGGCGACCCGGTCCCCGACGTCTCGCTGAGCGACGTCCAGTGGGAGCCGGAAGCGCCACTCGCGGAACGCTTCACGGAGGCCCTCGAGACCGCGGAGTTAGACGTGCTCGAGGACGCGACGGTCCCGGTCGAAGAAATCGGCGGACCGGTCCTGCTGGTCTCCGGCGGCAACGACGATCTGTGGCCCGCCGAGCGACTGCAGGCGATTGCGGCCGACCGACTCGAGGCGGCTGACGGTTCCTCGTTCGACCACCTGGTCTACGACGACGCGGGCCACGGGATCTTCCAGCCGTACTTCCCGCTCGAAGAGACGTACGGCGCGGGCTACGGCGGTTCGGTCGCCGGGAACGCCGACGCTGCACACGATCACTGGCCAGCGGTGGTGGACGCGTTTTCCACGCTCGAGTGGCCTCGCCCGTTTCGAGAACGCATATACAAGCAGGGCGACTACTGGTGGGTAATGACTGCAACTGATCCCGAGAGATCGGGCTGGTTCTCGGCCGTCGATCCGACGGACCTCGAGGCGGCGGCCGAGGTCGTCCGGACCGGCTCGGCCGACGAGCCACGTGACTGGCCGGCGCTGGCCGTCGAGTCGGGCGTCGCCGACGACGCCGAGGAGTACTAC
>JGI2924J29684_1076987_pt1 | contig 12696 bp, 11 predicted proteins | sample BenlonsequencITS_FD_29684 | JGI IMG/M metagenome (IMG submission 29684)
ATGGTGGTAAGCATTCTGTTTATTCTGCCGATTCCGGCGGCGTTCTTCGGCGCCTGGTTTGCCGGACGCCCGAATAAACGCTTCTCAACCCTGATGTGGCAGTCAGTTATTTGCTGTCTGCTGGCAGGCCTTATGATGTGGATTCCCGGCTGGTTTGGCGTGATGAACGTCTGGACACTACTCATCCCCGCCGCGCTGTTTTTCTTCGGCGCCGGGATGTTATTTCCACTGGCCACCAGCGGCGCGATGGAGCCGTTTCCGTTCCTCGCCGGCACCGCTGGCGCGCTGGTCGGCGGGCTGCAAAATATTGGTTCCGGCGTACTGGCGTGGCTTTCGGCAATGCTGCCGCAAACCGGTCAGGGCAGTCTGGGATTGTTGATGACCCTTATGGGATTGCTGATCCTGGCGTGCTGGTTGCCGCTGGCGTCGCGGATATCACATCAGGGACAGACGGTTTAACGTTCCCCTTGCCGGGCGTTTCACATTCCGGCGCAATCATTGCATTGAGCAATGGTTCCTGCGCCGGACGCCACGCCCCTTCTTCGCCGTCATAAAACTGAGTGTCCGCGTTTATCGCATACGGAATATGCGCTTTTTTCAGCTCGCAGGCCATAAAACGGGCAAACGCGAACTGTGAAGCGACCGGCGTAATTTTTATCGACTCTCCCGGCGCCCATCCGCCCACCCAGCTTGCATGGCCGGTCTTATGCTGCCAGCGAACCGCAGCGTTAATCCGTGCCCGAATCGCCGCTTTTTCCGCCGCCGTGCCTGACGTCCACGGATATTTACCGCCGCTTTTCAGTGGTCCCCACGGGAAGATGTGCCACTCCGCCAGTACATAGTTCTGGCTTTGCGCCGGCAGTTTAAGCGCCGACAAATCCTCCGGCGCGGCGCGCATTCGGGGGGCAACGAAAATCATACGTTGTGGGTCAATGGCGTGAATCAGGCGGATGGTTTTGTCATATACGCGATTCAGCGACGCCATATTATGATTCAGTTTGTCGGCAGGCTCATAAATGAGATCGAACCCCAGAAGCGGGGATGTCTGGCCAAAATAGCGCGCGACCACGCTCCACCAGTTGATCAGCTCCTTTTCATGGCTGGCGCTGGGATCGGTTTTATACGCATCCGCCTGATAGGCAATAATGGGTATGACGCCATAGTATTCGCAGGCTTCTACCAGCTTACGCAAATGAATGAGGCGCGCTTCCGTCGGCGCGCCTGCCACACGGATACGAACATGGGTTAACCCTTTTGCCTTAAAATCCCGCACTACCAGCGGATCAAACTCGCGGATACCCCGTTCCGTTCGCGCCCAGTCAACATCCATCCCAACGCCAAGCTGATGCGCATAGCGCGCCGCCGTCAAAGGCATCGGTCTCGCATAGACGACCGCGCTGGTCAGCATGAGAGAGGCAATAAGCGGTTTAAACACGACGCCCCCTAAAATTTTTACCACGGTGATAGCACGTATTTAGCATATTCTCTCCCGGCAGGTGTAGCGGCAAAGCGTAATAAATCTTCACGCCTGTTCCTGCAACCAGCGAATAAATGCCTCGATTTTCGGCCACTTTTATCGCATCGGCCGTTGCACTGGCTGGCACATTCCTGCTTTCCTTTATCATCTGATCGTAAAGAGACGTACTATGGAAAACATACAAAAGCTCATCGCCCGGTATCCTTTGGTCGCGGATCTGGTCGCCCTCAAAGAAACCACCTGGTTTAACCCGGGCGCTACCTCTCTTGCACAAGGGCTACCGTATGTCGGCCTGACGGAGCAGGATGTAAACGCCGCCCATGATCGTCTGGCGCGCTTTGCGCCGTATCTGGCAAAAGCGTTTCCGGAAACCGCCGCTGCTGGCGGAATGATCGAATCTGACATGGTCGCTATTCCGGCCATGCAAAAACGGCTGGAAAAAGAGTATGGACAAACGATCGATGGTGAAATGCTGTTAAAAAAAGACAGTCACCTGGCGATCTCTGGTTCCATTAAAGCGCGCGGCGGGATCTATGAAGTCCTGACGCATGCGGAAAAACTGGCGCTGGAGGCAGGTCTGTTAACCACCGACGATGACTATAGCGTGTTGCTTTCGCCGGGATTTAAACAATTCTTCAGCCGGTACAGTATCGCCGTCGGTTCAACCGGTAATCTGGGACTGTCGATCGGTATCATGAGCGCCTGTATCGGTTTTAAAGTGACGGTACATATGTCTGCCGACGCCCGCGCCTGGAAAAAGGCGAAGCTGCGCCGCCACGGCGTGACGGTCGTGGAATACGAAGATGATTACGGCGTAGCGGTTGAGCAGGGCCGTAAAGCAGCGCAGGCCGATCCAAACTGTTTCTTTATCGATGATGAAAATTCCCGCACGCTATTTCTGGGCTATGCGGTAGCGGGTCAGCGCCTGAAAGCGCAGTTTGCGCAGCAGGGACGCGTCGTTGACGCCAGTCACCCGCTGTTTGTTTATCTGCCGTGCGGCGTTGGCGGCGGCCCTGGCGGCGTCGCCTTTGGTCTGAAGCTGGCATTTGGCGACAACGTACACTGTTTCTTTGCCGAACCGACCCATTCGCCCTGTATGTTACTCGGTGTTTATACCGGTCTGCACGATGCCATCTCAGTACAAGATATCGGTATTGATAACCTGACGGCGGCTGACGGCCTGGCGGTAGGTCGCGCTTCGGGCTTTGTTGGTCGGGCAATGGAGCGTCTGCTTGACGGCCTCTATACCCTGGACGATCAAACAATGTATGACATGCTGGGCTGGCTGGCGCAGGAGGAAGGAATTCGACTGGAGCCATCAGCTCTGGCGGGTATGGCCGGACCGCAGCGCATTTGCGCCGCCGCCGCGTATCCGCAAAAGCTCGGATTCGGTCAGGCGCTGCTCGACAACGCGACACATCTGGTATGGGCAACAGGGGGCGGCATGGTGCCGGAGGATGAAATGGAACAATACCTGGCGAAAGGACGCTAATGCTCGCTCAGTGCCGGAAAGACGGCAGCGTCATCCGGCACATTAGCGCCACGACGTCAACGCAGCATCGCCATCAGCTCCTCCGGTGAACGATGCTGCTTCAGTAAATCCCGCATCACCCGCATATGCGGCGAGGAATAATTAAAAAAGGCCTGATAGCCCTCGCAAAGCCGATTTTTTCCCTGGCTATTCCGATGCTCAGGGTATCCGCCGCCGCAAAATCGCAATAAGGAACACTTCTGACATTCAGCACTTAATGGTGCCGTTTCCGGCGCTTCAGCGCCGTTCCTGCCGCCGCACCACTGCTGTAGCGTCTCATCAAAAAGGCGAACCGAAATGCGCTGTATATCTTCACGTACCCAGATATCAAATACGCTATTTAAAAACCGCCCCCAGTCTGCTGAACACAATGAATCCTCGGTTAAAATTCCGTTCCGGTCATGTTCCAGCAAGGGGATAAAATGGACATTGCGAATGCCGAGCCGTTGTAAGTTACGGTACAGTTGCTGAGGTTGCTGGCTATTCTGGCGATTTATGACGACCTGAATCTGGTCATTACTCACGACAATATCCTGACGTCCTGTCATATAAAATCCCCGATAAATGCAATAAGTTGGCGAATATGGGTAACAGCAAACAGGATTGCGAGCGACAACACCGCGAGGGAGATCAAAAATTTGTCACGCACGACATGAGTTTCGGAAAAATCGCTATGCGCGACATCCATCAAATTACGACTAAGGGTATAGCGCCAGAGAATCACCGCCACTATCGCCAGAACACTGATTGACACCCAGAACAGGAACCCAGCCTGATACCAGTGATGCCTGATGGCTAACGCCATTAACGCCCCGTATCCCAGTAGTGTACGAAACCAGGCCAGCGACGTGCGTTCCGGTTGCAGCCCCGGATCGTTCTGTCGACGGGCTTTACGACTATCCGGCATACAGCACCAGCCCCATCACAATCACCGCGACAATCATCAAAATAACGCTGATGATCAACAGGCTATGGGTATAGGGCATGTCCTCTTTCAGACGCATCGCTTTTTCATTACGTAACCAACGTAGATAGCCATAAATCGCCAGACCGCCCGCAAACAAACATAACAATAACGCCAGCAGTTCACGGATCACTGGCGTGGCAAAATCCGGCGCAAGCTGGTCAAGTCCAACGCCTGCCGCCAGAAATCCCAGCGAGGTGCGAATCCACGCCAGAAAGGTACGCTCATTTGCCAGTGAGAAGCGGTAATCCGGCGCTTCTCCGAGGCGGGAAATCTTCATCAGGACTCCTTTTCACTGCCGCGGCTTGGTGATTTTCAGAACTACGAACGCCCTGTGGCTGTCATATTTTGCGTCATCCAGCACAGGGAGGTCAGATGGACATCATATCGCAAAACAAATGTAGCTCACTGGGAATGCTTTTCGGCGCTATTGCGCTGATTCTTGGCATTTCCATTTCTCTTTTGGCCCCTTCGCCTCCCCGCCGCCCAGACTGGAGAGCGTGATTGCGGAACAGGTCTCCGCTGTCAAAAAAGGGATTATTGCCGGCTTAAAAGGGGAGACCCCCTCCGTGGCCGCGCAAAAAAACACCGTTGATATCGACAAAATACTGGATAACAGCGGGATTGCGCTTGCCGTCATCGCCCTGGTTTGCGCGTTTATAGGCGGCATGCGCAAAGAGAACCGCTGGGGTATCCGTGGCGCATTAATCTTTGGCGTAAGTACGCTCGCGTTTCACGCCCTGCTCTTTGGCATTGGAATCATCTGCGCCATTATTTTGCTGATCCTGGTATTTTCTTTCCTCAGCGGCGGCTCCCCCATTTAGTCCATTCACGCCAAGCCCGGTAAGCGTAGTGCCACCGGACGTTTTGCTCAGAACTTCTGTTTCTTGTCTTCCACTTTCACGCCCTGCGTAGGCAGTCCCGTGTCGTAGTCGCGCACCACCGGCGAATAGCCGTCTTGCGGACGCGGGCGAAAAGCGCCCATCCAGCGCGGCTGCGCGTCTTTACGCCACGGGCGCAGGCTCCACTGATAAGTCCGGAACGGATCACGAATTTTGTCCATATAATCGAGCAGCGCGTCGTGCATCTGGTCGCGAACATTGACGAATTCGGGGGCATCAATCAGATTATGCAGCTCATCGGGATCATTATATCTGTCATAAAGTTCATCGCTGGTAAACAGATTCAGCACCAGTTTATAGCGGTCAGTTACCCAGCAGCGTACCGGAATAAACCCGCCGAAGCTGTCATGCTCAATTTCATAGCGGTTGAACTCTACCATCACGCCGCGCGACGGTTTGGCGGCAAGCAGGTTTTCGCCCGGCAGAATCTCTGGCTTTTCAATTTCCGCCAGCGCCATCATCGTCGGCAATAAATCAATATGGCTCACCGGCGTGTTGATCTGGCGAGCTTCTCCCTGCGGCGCGCGAATAATTAGCGGGATACGGGTAATGTCATCGTACATCGCTGCGCCTTTGCTGATAAGCCGGTGCGCGCCCATCATTTCGCCATGATCGGAGGTATAAATCACCCAAGTATTTTCCCGCTGCTGCGGCGTGAGCGACTTCATTACCCGGCCAATCTGATCGTCGACAAAATCATTACAGGCAAAATAGAGCGGATGGCGGTAGCGGCCATCTTCACCGACCGGCGACGGCATAGCCTGCGCCCACAACCGGTGATGTTCAGGTTTATCGACAAGCGAGTCATGCGCCTTTGCGCCCAGGTCGTAGTAAAAATCCTGATATTTTTCCAGATACTCAGCCGGGCAGGTAAAAGGATGATGCGGTTCATCATAGGAGATCACCAGCAGAAAGGGCGTTGCCGATCTTTCTGGCCGCTGAAGAAAATCGACCGCCCGATTGCTGATACGGTGCGCCCAGGTAAAGGTTTCATCAATATTATTGGCGCGTAAATCGTCGATGCTGTTCAGCCCGTTCCGCCACAAACCGATCTCTTTATCCGTCAGTTCCGCAAGATACCTGGCGCCGTCATACCAATAATCGGCGTCCCATTCTGGCGGACATTCGCCGGTGCCGAAGTAGTCATGCCCGTCCAAATGCCATTTACCGATATAACAGGTGTGATAGCCGGCATCTTTAAAATAACGCCCCATCGTGGAGATGTTTTTTCCCGGCGCGATATTGTTCGTCCACGGGCCGGACTGGTTGGCGTAAATGCCGGTAAACAGCCCGGCCCGCGCCGGCGTACAAACCGGCGAACAGGTATATGCGGAATTAAAGCGGATACCTTCCGCTGCCAGATTATCTATATTGTTCGTATTCAACGGTTTACCACTATAGCACCCCACCATATTGGTAGCCTGCGTATCGGTCATGATGAACAGAAAATTAGGCCGAGTCATGCTTCATCCTTCGCGTTAGAGAGACATATTGCAGTCGCAGAACGACGCGCCTGCCAGTTGCTGTAAAACAGATACACCACGACCGCCGCGGTGATACCGTAGCTGAAGATCGTCAACCATTGGGTACTGTAGCCCCCAAATTGCGCCAGGCCGGAATAGACGCCAACCATCGCAAACAGAATGCCAACGGCGGCGATCTTCGCGTTCTTCCACGGTTTCATATCCACCGCAAACGCATCCTGAAATTTGAAGGGCGTGGCGCGCGGCGCAATCGCGCCGATCATCAGCATCACGACGACGTTGATACAGAACGTGCAGGCCAGCACATAGAGAAAGTGAAAATCAAACTTCACCAGATAATTGATGGTGATATAGCTAACGATGCCGATCCCCATTGCGACTTTGGCGGCCAACGCCGGAATGCGCGGAAAGAAGAAGCCCATAATGATAATGGTGACCAGCGGTACGTTATAAATCCCGTTCAGCTGTTTCATCCAGCTATAGAGCCCTTCCGGCGCATTAGCGATCCACGGCGCGACCAGTATTGAAATTATCGCAATAAACAATCCAAACTGGCGTCCAACGCGGACCAGGCGCTCAGGCTGCGCATTTTCGTTAATCACGCGACGATAAATGCCCATGCTGAATAACGTGCTGGCGCTGTTTAAAAAACCGTTAAACGTGCTAATAACCGCGCCAAATAAAACCGCGCCGAAAAAACCGACTAACGGCGTGGGAAGGACGTTATTCACTAATGTCGGATAAGCCATATCCGCTTTCGGCAAATCCTGGTAAAGGTGAAAAGCGATTAAACCTGGCAGAACCAATACCAGCGGATCGAGCATTTTCAGGACGGCGGTCAATAACGCGCCCTTCTGTCCTTCCGCCAGGCTTTTAGAGGCCAGTGTACGCTGAACAATGCCCTGATTCGTACACCAGTAAAAGGTATTTACCAGGATCAGTCCGGTAAACGCCGCGCCAATCGGCAGCGGGTCGGAGGCGCCACCAATAGAGTTTAATTTTTCCGCGTGTACGGTGGTGAGCTGTTCGATACCCTGGAGCAGGCTGCCTTTTCCCATCGCGATCAGGCCAAAAACAGGGACCAGCAAACCGCCAATGACCAGCCCGATGCCGTTAATAGAATCCGCGACGGCCATCGCCCGCAGCCCGCCGATGACCGCGTAAATAATGCCTGCCAGCCCCAGCAGAATCACCAACAGCCAGATTGCCGCGCCATGTGAAATATTCAGCGACTCGCCGATATGAAACAAGCTATTAAGCGCCAGTGCGCCGGAATAGAGCACAATCGGCAGGAAGCAGACGCCTGTCGCGATCAAAAAACAGAAATCGATAATAATACGCGTCGTTTTGTCATAACGCTCTTCCAGAAAATCGGGAATCGTGGCGATCCCGCGCTGTAAATAGCGCGGCAGGAAAATTAACGCCAGAAAGATAAGCGTCACGGCGGACGTGACCTCCCAGCCCATTACCGACATCCCACTTTTATAAGCCTGTCCGGACAGACCGACCAGTTGTTCGGTAGAGAGATTGGTCAACATTAACGATGCGGCAATCACCGGCGCTTTTAGCGAACGTCCGGCAAGAAAATAACCCTGTTGGGAACCAGTATCCGTTTTACGCACCTTCCACCAGGTGACTATCGCCACCAGCAGCGTAAAGCCGACAAAGCTCAAAATTTGTAGCATATTCATTTCATAGCCCTTTTTTTCATTATGTCCCGGTAGCGGTAGGGGCAGCACGAGGTATTACTTACCGGGTCAGGCAGTCGAATTTCTTAAAATACAAACATGATATCCCTGAACGGCTGGTTTTCTGTTAAGTTCAGGTTACTGGCATAATTCTCCGGCGGGATAATAAAATGAATGGAAATTTGCAAAGTTCGCATGTAAAAAACGAAACTACGTATAATATTCCGCTACTCATTAACGAAAATGTGATCTCCAGCGGAATTTCATTGATTTCGCTATGGCATACCTACGCCGACAAACATTACCGGGTTATCTGGCCCCGCGATAAAAAGAAGCCTCTAATCGCTAATTCCTGGATCGCTGTTTATACCGTACAGGGCTGTGGAAAGATCTTACTTAAAGACGGCGAGCAAATAACGCTAAATGGAAACTGTATTATTTTTTTAAAACCTACCGACATCCAGTCTTATCACTGCGAAGGATTGGTCTGGGAACAATACTGGATGGAATTCACGCCGACCAGCGTGATGGATATTCCTATTCGGCAACAAAGCGTTATTTATAATGGTGAAATTTATAGTCAGGAGTTAATGGAGGTTTCGCAATTAATTACCGCAGCGGAACCCATTAAAAATAATCTGGCGGTCGCATTTCTCACTAAAATAATCTATCAATGGATTTGTCTTATCTGCGCTGACGGCAAAGCGGACCCGCAGAGAATACAAATTGAAAAGTTACTGGCCGCACTACACGCCAGCCTACAACGGCGCTGGAGCGTCGCGGAAATGGCAGCGGCGATTCCCTGTAGCAAAACCTGGCTACGCCGCCTGTTTTTACGTTATACCGGTAAAACCCCGAAAGAATACGTCATGGATGCCCGACTTGAACTGGCGTTATCACTGTTAAAGCAAGAAGGAAATACGGTAAGTCAGGTAGCCGATACGCTTAACTTCTTTGACTCATTCCATTTCAGCAAAGCGTTTAAACATAAGTTTGGCTATGCGCCGTCGGCGGTATTGAAACATGCGAAGTAAAATGCCGAATGACGACGCGTAGCGTTTTATCCCTTATCCTATTCCCCAGAAAATCACCGCCAGCAGTTGCGGCGTAATAATACGCAGAAACATCACTAACGGATAGACGGTCGCATAAGAGAGCGCCGCCGCGCCGCTGGTCGCGTGCAGGTTGTTGGCAAATGCCAGAGCGGGCGGATCGGTCATAGAGCCAGCCAGCATTCCGCACAGCGTGAGATAATTCATTTTGGCAAAAATTCGTGCCAGCAAACCAACGGTAATAAGCGGAATCGCGGTAATAAAAATACCGTAGCCAATCCAGCTTAATCCTTCGCCCTGCGTCAGCGTATTGACAAAATTGCCGCCGGATTTAAGCCCAACTACCGCCAGAAATAACACAATGCCTAACTCACGCAACGCGAGATTGGCGCTCGGCGGCATAAACCAGTACAGCTTGCCAATACTGCCGATACGCCCCAAAATTAGCGCTATAATAAGCGGCCCGCCAGCCAGTCCCAGCTTTAACGCCACCGGAAATCCCGGTACAAACAACGGAATTGACCCAAGCAGTACTCCTAATCCGATGCCGATAAACACCGGCAGCATCTGCACCTGCTGGAGTTTTTGTTGCGCGTTGCCGACCACATTGGCTACCGCATCAATTGAAGCAGGACGCCCCACCAGATTGAGAATATCGCCAAACTGCAGGCTGGCGTCGCTGGTGGCGACCAGCTCAACGCCCGCGCGGTTAAGTCGGGAGATAACCACGTCATAACGCTCTTTAAAGTGCAAATCGCGGATACGTTTGCCGAGCACTTTTTCGTTGGTGACAACCACACGCTCGACGCGTAAATCTGTGCCGCGCGTCGACAACGAGGTGTCCACTTCCTTGCCGATCACCAGTTGCGCGTTATGCAGGTCGGTAGATTGGCCGACGAGGTGCAGCAGGTCGCCTGCCTGGATAATCGTCCCCGGCGACGGCACCATCAGCGTGTCGTCGCGTTTCAGGCGTGAGCAAATGATTTTATCGCTGTTCAGGATCGGCACATCCTGGATAGCCATATTATTGAGGTTCGGATTCTCGACACGGATATTCATTGTTTGAATTAATGAATGACCGTTAGCGAGAGAGGATTCGTGCTTCTGCGCCTCCGCCTCGACGTTAACGCGAAAAATCAGCCGCATCAGCCACATGGTGAGCAAAATACCGCAGATGCCAAACGGATACGCCATCGCATAGCTCATCCCCATCTGATCCACCAGATCCACTGGCGTTCCCAGATCGCGCAGGATTTGCTGACCCGCCCCTAACGCAGGCGTATTGGTGACTGCGCCGGAGAAAATCCCCAGCACCACCGGCAGCGGAATAGCGAAAATTTTATGCAGAATCGCGGTGACCAACCCACCCATAATCACAATCAGAACAGCAAACAGATTGAGGCGCAGCCCGGAAACGCGCAGCGAGGCGAAAAACCCCGGCCCCACCTGTATTCCGATGGTATAAACAAAAAGGATCAGGCCGAATTCCTGGATAAAGTGCAACATATCGCCGCTCAGCGTCATCCCTGCCTGATCGACAAAGTGACCGACGATAATACCGCCGAACAGGACGCCGCCAATACCAAAGCCGACGCCGCGCACTTTGATATTGCCAATCCATAACCCGACAACCGCCACCAACGCCAGAACGCTGACTGTCAATGCGATATCACTCATCTTGTCTTCCCTGTGAGTAACATTTCAATTTATAGGGATTATGACTGAAGCGTTAAGGTATATATATAGCATGGCGCACATTCTCGTGTTACAAAACCGTTCTGACACCGTTACTTATAGCTCCACGTACCCATAATTCCTCGCGTAAGGATCTAAAAACATCATCATCCGCTAGTTCCTGGCGTCGAGTCTGTACAGCAAAGTAGTAAGGTTGTCCTGCTACGATAACCGATTTTGAAGGATGCCATTTTGCACAACCCAACAGCAGGCATCGCAGGGTAAATGGATATCTTTAGGATTCGATTTGCCTCTGAACATACCTTTATTACAGTATTTTCTGTCCACGTTCATGCCCGATTCACTGAAGTTTACACTCATTTCTTCGATTATTTTTATAAATTAAAGCCATATTACCCGCTTCTTCGTTATACTACTGAACAATTGGACAGGGTCAGTACGTGTCCACAATACTTATTGAGGAGAAGATTAAATGAAAGCCATTTCGTTAAAGACATCCTTCGATGACATTCATATCAGAAAAAGTACATCAAATAGTGAACATCAAACTTTTTGGCAAAAAGTTCTCTCTTTTGATGGATATCCTGAGCATGCAATAAAATTATCATCCTCTTTTAATGAACTTGTAAAAGTAGACAGTAGTATATCTGCTGAAGAAAATGAAGCGCTTGAAAATTACGTCGAAAACTCTTGGGAATATATAAATAAATACCTTATCAACAATGAAGGAAATGATTCCACTCTTCATCTGGAGCGAAAAGCAACCTTAGAAAAATTAGTAAATAAAATGCCGCTGTCAAATCTTGATTTCTATAGAGCCGTTAGAACAGATGGCAGAAGTTTTTTTTCCCCTCTTACTTACAAACTGGAAAATAGATTAATAGAAACCGGTACCATCCTGATAAACAAAGGATTCTTATCATTCACCAACAATCCATACTCTTTAAAGGCTTTTTCTGGTGATACTATTACCGGGGAGGTTGAGAACAACTGCATTATATATAAGCTAACAGGCGGTGTTAAGTCAATATCGAAAATATCTCCTATTGATGAGTTTGAGGGAATAGTTCTTCCTGGCAGCTTACTTGAAGTGAAACATGCACGAAATTTAAATATTAAAATAAAATCAGGCCATCTGCGGAGTATATGGATTATAGAGCTTGAGAAGGCGCCATTATCGTCCAGTCCTCATTTTGACTTCTACGGCAAACCTGTATGATTGCTGGTTTGCCTGGTCCCATATAACTAAAAGAATAATTAATTTTTCATAACCATAGCAGGGTAATTATATTACTGTTGATGGAAATGTGGTTTTTGTAACAGTTATCTTCGATATTACTGATAATGTACCACCCGGCAGCATAAATGCCGTGCGCTATTATCGATAAATAGCTGTCAGGCTGAAATGAAACAAATGACATCGTCAACCGGGAAAGGGGTGCATCGCTCACATTTCCCATCATAATAGGGGAAGTCTCTACGCGCACAAAAAAGCCCCGCCAACTCTGGCGGGGCAAGGCAAGGAGCTAATTAGCTATTTAATGCGGAGCGTTCGTTAATGGCGATACGCTGCGGCGGAATGGTTTCCGGCTCGTTGCGGGTTAAATCGATATGCAACAAGCCGTTGGTAAACGTCGCGCCGGAAACTTCCATGTTTTCAGCCAGCGTAAAACTCAGGCTAAAAGGTTGCATGACCAGACCCTGATGTAACCATTTCGGCTCTTTTTCCGGCTGTTCCGGCGTGCCTTTCACCGTCAGACGCGTGCCTTCCAGTTGAATATCGAGATCTTCCTGACGGAAACCAGCTAACGCAAGGGTAATGCGATAGTGGTTATCGTCGCTTTTTTCGATGTTATAGGGCGGGAAGCTCTGGCTTTCACCGCTGTTTTGCAACGCATTGGCC
>JGI2924J29684_1076986_pt1 | contig 12683 bp, 11 predicted proteins | sample BenlonsequencITS_FD_29684 | JGI IMG/M metagenome (IMG submission 29684)
CCCACCATATCGTTATTTTTGGTTTTAAATAAACCAAACCCGGTTCCCGGCGTTCCAGGCGGGTAGTTATAAGGTCTGACTATTCTCTTTTCCTTGTCAATGTAATTAATTATTTCTTTTTTGTTCCAAACATGGTTGCCCATAGTAATAACATCGACACCGGCAGCGAATATTTCTCTGGCATTTTCCCTGGTCATACCGTTTCCCCCGGCCGCATTTTCCCCATTGGCCAAAACCAGGTCAATTTGTTCATCCCGTACCAGTCCCGGTATATTATCCTTAAGTGCCCGGCGCCCGGCACGCCCAAACACATCTCCTATCATCATAAGACGTATCAACGTAACAACCACCTACTTATTAAAAACAAGCACTTTGCCCTCTTCCCGAAAGGCATATAAAGGTTTATCCTCCACCGAGGCCCTGACACTTTCCAGCATATGTTCAATAATCTCTTCCTGAACAATTAATTCTTCCTCAATTATAGCTTCATTTAAGTCAGAAACCAAATTTCCTCCCATAAACTGGTTAAAGACTGCCACCACCAGGGCAATTTCTTCCTGAACCAGTGTACCCACATCTCTTCTAATCTCTATCAACGTCAAATCTTCATAAACCTGGTGTGAAATTTCTACCAGTATGGCATCTTTCTTTTCCAGATAATTATATGTTTGAATAGAGTTTAAAAGCAGTATCTTAAACTCTTCAAATTCATCCTCATTCAAAACCTGTGAACAAATAAAATTAAACCTTAATATGTGCTCCCATGGATCAAAATTTATAGAAGCTACTTGGGGATAACGAACCAGTATGGAAATCAATAAACCCACACAGTCTGTAACGTCATCACCGGCCTTTAAATGGGCATGCAAAAATATCCACCTACCTTCTAATGTCATCACAACTGTTATTAGACTTCGATTCTAATTAGTTTTTTCCTGCCTTACAGACGTCTAAATGGTAATTAATATATTCCAAATTAAAAAAACGATCTCTTTTCTTCAATATTCTTCGCCCCACTTTATTTTAAGTCAGCGCAGAAAAATATTGTTTAAGTTAAAGAGATCGTTAGTTTTTTCTTACTTGGCGTAATCTACAACTCTCGTTTCACGAATAATCATTACTTTAATTTGGCCCGGATAATCCAGTTCATTTTCTATCTTTTTAGCAATTTCCCTGACCAGCTTTATGGCACCTAAATCATCGACTTTTTCGGGTTTTACCATAATTCTAATTTCCCGGCCCGCCTGGATAGCATACGATTTTTCCACCCCATCAAAGGTACCGGCGATTTCCTCGAGTTTCTGTAGCCGCTTAATATAATTCTCCAGCGTCTCACGCCTGGCTCCAGGCCGAGCCGCTGACACGGCATCTGCCGCCTGCACTAAACCGGCCACAATTGTTCTGGGTTCCTCATCACCGTGGTGCGCGGCAATGGCGTGAATAACCTCTTTACCTTCCCGGTATTTCTGCGCCAGTTCCACACCGATGGCCACATGAGGTCCTTCTACTTCATGGTCCACTGCCTTACCTATGTCATGCAAAAGGCCGGCCCTTTTGGCCAGCTGCACATCCACACCCAGTTCGGCTGCCATTAATCCCGCCAAGTGGGAAACTTCAATAGAATGCTTTAAAACATTCTGACCATAACTGGTACGAAACTTCAACCGGCCGAGCAGGTTAATCAACTCAGGGTGCAAACCATGAATACCGGTTTCAAATACAGCTTGTTCACCAGCCTCCCGAATTTGCTGATCCACTTCCTTGCGGGCCTTTTCAACCATTTCCTCAATGCGGGCCGGGTGAATACGTCCGTCCACAATTAACTTTTCCAGTGACATACGGGCCACTTCACGGCGTATTGGGTCAAAACCTGATAAAATAACCGCCTCGGGGGTATCGTCAATAATGAGGTCGATACCCGTGGCTGTTTCAAAGGCCCTTATATTCCGGCCTTCCCGGCCTATAATCCGCCCTTTCATCTCATCATTGGGCAAAGGTATTACCGCCACCGTTGTTTCGGCAACGTGATCGGCGGCACAACGCTGTATAGCCAAAGTAATAATCTCTTTGGCTCGTTTTTCCCCTTCCTCTTTGGCCTTATTCTCTATCTCCTTGATCAATATGGCGGCTTCGTGCTGAATTTCCTTTTCTATGTCGGACAGCAATATCTGCCGGGCATCATCTGAAGTAAGCCCGGATATTCTCTCTAACTCTTCCACCTGGCGACTGTAAATAGTCGAAAGGTCTGCCTTCAGCGCTTCAACCTCCATATCCTTGCGGTTCAATACTTCCTCTTTCTTTTCTATACCTTCCACTTTACGATCAAGTGTTTCTTCCTTTTGAACCAGCCTGCGTTCCAACCTCTGCAGCTCGGAACGGCGTTCTTTATGTTCCCGCTCCATTTCGTTACGCTGCTTTAATATTTCTTCCTTGGCTTCTAGAATAGCTTCCCGTTTTTTGCCTTCAGCATCTTTTTGGGCCTCCTCCAAAATTCTTATGGCCTGCGTTTCAGCGGAAGCAATTTTGGATTCAGCAATTAATTTTCTGACCAGATATCCTGCACCAAAGGCAACAAGTACGGCAATAATTACAACAGTTACAAATACTGTCAGGCTAGCTTGCAATATTTCACCTCCTAGCAAAAATAATATATAATAATTTTGCTCAGTTAACAAAAAAAACACCGAGCGCTACTCGGTAAGAAAAAGAATCGGACTATTCAACCATGGTTGCCCAGACAAGGACCAAAAATTACATTGACCATCACTGCACATAAATATAACAAAGCAGCAACTGATCAATATAAAATCTCCTTGCCTGCTCCATATATTATTTTATGGCAATATATATGAACCCGATGGCCGGGTAACTCCAATTCTACTTTCTCCCAGCATTAATTGTACTTTTTTTAAGACAACGTGTCAAGATATATCCAGAACACCATTACCAGCCAGCATATTACACACTTTAGTCACTACATCATGGGAGAAACCACGTCGTCCCAGGTAACCGGCCAGCCTGCGCCAGGTTAGCTTACTGCAACGCCCCGCTCTTTTCCTGGCCAGCGCCAGCGCCTTTTCAAATTCATCACCAGTGTCATAATCATGTAATGATGCTTCAACAATAGCGCTATCGATACCCTTTTGCCGCAATTCCGACCTCAAGTACTCCCTGCCCACCGGCTTTACAGAAAGCCTCCACCTCACCCATTCCCTGGCAAAAAGACCATCATTTATTAAGCCCGTTCTTTGCAAGGTTGAAATAGTATTTTCAATGACAGCAGTATCAAAACCCGCTTGTTTTAAGCGGCACTTTAACTCGTATTCCGTTCTGGGCCTATAAGTTAATAAATTAAAACATTTCTCCTTAGCCATTTGAATATCTTTTTCATATGACAAGTTAATCAATCCACCTTGGTGGCACCATCAACGGCAGCCTGGGTTTGTTTAGCCATAACAGGCAACCCCACCTTTTGGCGCACCACCACATCCAACTCTTCCGCCAATTCCAAACGTTCTTTAAGCAACTCCTTAACATTTTCCCGGCCCTGGCCTAATCGCTCCTCTTTGTAGGAATACCAGGCCCCGCTTTTATTAACTATGCCCATGTCCACCGCTACATCCAGTATACAGCCCTCCCGGGAAATACCGGCACCATACATAATGTCAAACTCGGCCTGTTTAAATGGGGGCGCCACCTTATTTTTAACCACCTTCACCTTGGTCCGGTTGCCTATGACATCAGTCCCCTGCTTTAAAGTATCAATTTTACGCACATCCAGGCGCACAGAGGCATAAAATTTCAGCGCCCGCCCCCCGGGTGTTGTTTCAGGACTGCCAAACATTACCCCCACTTTTTCCCTTAACTGGTTAATAAAAATAGCTGTACAGCGAGATTTACTTATTACACCGGTCAGTTTACGCAGTGCTTGGGACATTAAACGTGCCTGCAGTCCTACATGAGCGTCACCCATCTCACCCTCAATTTCCGCCCGGGGCACCAGCGCGGCCACACTATCTATAACCACCAAATCCATAGCACCACTGCGTACCAGCTGCTCCGCAATTTCCAACGCCTGTTCCCCGGTATCAGGCTGGGATACATATAGATTTTCAATATCCACGCCTATTTTACTGGCATAACTGGCGTCCAAAGCATGCTCGGCATCAATAAAAGCTGCCAACCCCCCGGCCTTTTGCGCCTGGGCAATAATATGCAAAGCCACTGTAGTTTTACCCGACGATTCGGGGCCAAATATTTCAACCACTCTGCCCCGGGGCACCCCGCCCACTCCCAGGGCCACATCCAGGGATATTGAGCCCGTAGGAATAACCTCTACATTTAGCCTGGCTGCACTCTCACCTAATTTCATAATGGAACCCTTGCCAAATTGCTTTTCGATATACTGAAGCGCATTCTCCAACGCCTTTTGCTTATCAGTCAAGGCGACCCCTCCTAAAACAAATGTTCGAGTTTCGATATAATTTTATAGAACTAACCAATACATGTCAACAATGCTTTTTTACCCGCACTGCCAACCATTGATATTATTTACCCCATATCCATTAGATATTGGCAAAGCATTTGTAGTGCTGCACTGGTCGCGCTGGAACGCACCTCTATCCGCTGCCCGGAAAAAACATACCTTTGACAAACCGTTTTGTTTTCACCAGCCACAGCAATATATACCAGACCCACAGGTTTTTCTTCCGTGCCGCCGCCGGGCCCGGCAATGCCTGTTATACCAACACCCAGGGAAGTACCGGTTACATTTTGAACGCCCTCGGCCATCAACCTGGCAGTTGGCTCGCTCACTGCCCCATGCCGGTCAATTATGACCCTGGACACACCTAATAAATTGACTTTCAACTCATTGCTGTAAGCCACCACCCCACCGGCTAAATATCGAGAACTACCAGGAACATCTGATAAATACTTCATTACCTGACCCCCGGTACATGATTCAGCTAAAGACACCGTTAGGCCACGCTCAACCAGCATAACCCCAACAGTTTCCTTCAATGACTCCTCTGCATAATTACCCGTTAAAATAATTTCCCCATCCAATTTCCATCGCCACCTCGCTTAAATTGCATATTCGTGCCATCTAAAGGTAATTCCTGCTAATGCTTCTAAAAAATATGCCTAAAACCTGCAACTATCATATTTAATTAAATCTTGGGCTACAATGTTTGTTCAGGACCAGCATTTGACAACAAAATGGTTACAATCGTTGGCAGTCACGCATAACGATTGAAAATCCAGCCTTTATAAGTAGATTGTGTTTAAATAACCATGAATGTTAGTGTTAGTTAGTATGCAAAAAAAAATGCAGCATATTACAGACCGTATCAGATAAGGTACGGTCTATGATATCCTGCATACTGCTTTCATTAATTGCCATAACTTTTCATCATGATTCTAAATTGTTCACCGGAGATTTTCTCTTCGGCCAGTAATATATGCACGATTTGCTTAATAGCTCCGTGCATGCGGCCCAAAAATTCCTTAACCTTCTTTTCCTGCTCCTTGATTATGCCGCTAACCACACGGTAACGCAAATCCGGCGGTAGAATTTCCGGATCCACCACACCTAGTTCGGACATGCCGGAACGTATTATCTGCGCAGCCACCTTAACAGCCTGTTCGAAATCGTTGGTGGCCCCCGTACTTCGATTACCCAGCACCATTTCTTCAGCCACCGAACCGGCAAGCAAAACCCGGATTTGGTTCTCTAAATAATCCCGGGTATGCAGGTACGTGTCATCTTCAGGTATCTGCCTCATATAACCTAATGCCTGACCACGTGGTGTAATGGTAAGGGTGGATACGGAACCTGGCCGGTTCTTTTCACTGATCAGGGCATGTCCCACTTCGTGAACGGCCACCCGCTCCAATTCGGGCCTGGACGGTCGCCGGTCCAGCTTCTCACCCATCATCACTTTGTCAATAGCCTCATGCAGATGCCGGTGTTTAATTTCCAAACAACCTTCCCGCATAGCTAAAATAGCCCCTTCATTGGCTAGGCTTTCCAGGTGTGCTCCGCTGAAACTGAATGTTTCTTTGGCTATTTCCTCTAAATTAATGTCTTTAGCCAGTGGTTTATTACGGCAGTGCAGTTTTAATATTTCCAGTCGTCCCTGTTTATCGGGCAAATCCACTTTAACCTGGCGGTCAAAGCGTCCCGGTCTAAGCAGTGCCGGATCGAGCATATCTGCCCGGTTGGTGGCGGCCACCACCAGCACACGCACTTTATCGTTTACTTTGAGTCCGTCCATCTCTACAAGCAGCTGGTTAAGCGTTTGGTCGTATTCATGATGACTGGTGTTTTGACCTCTTTTACCGCCCAGGATATCTATTTCATCAATAAATATCAAGGCACTGTCCTTTTTCTGTTTTTGACCTGTATCCCGGGCTGTTTGGAAAAGCTGACGAACCCTTTGGGCACCAACACCGGCGTACATTTCGATAAACTCTGAACCGCTGCAGGCAATGAACACAGAGTCAGTATAACCCGCAGCAGCTTTTGCCAGCAGTGTTTTTCCTGTGCCCGGCGGTCCGGTGAGTAATATACCCTTAATTGGTCTGATACCCAGTTTTATAATTTGCTCTTGGTTCTTTATAAAATCCAGTGCCTCTTTTAATTCTTTAATAGCAGTATTTTGCCCGCCAATATCATCGAAACTAATTTCCGGTCGGCGAGCCAGAGGTGCAGTGTTAAATGCTTTGGTCGCCAGTCCGCGTGACCGGGCAATATAAAACAGCGCACCGGCAGCCACCCCCAGGAACAATACAGGAGTGACGTCATAACCGGAAACAGCTAAAAAAATAATCATACCCAGGCCAATACCCAAAACTACCTCTTTAAGCACCACTTACCCCCCTTTCCGAACCCGTACCCAGCGACACTGATCCAGGCCTTTTTCCCCTTTCAAAAACTGCATGCAAATAATAGTCGCCATCTTTCATCTGCCAGTAAATATAATCACTATCAATATACACCTTTGATCCAAGGCCTGCCCCACGAGCATACTTGTTTAAGGAATCGGCCATCGCTGTAAAATTACCCATTGCTATAGCTTCATGAATGGCAAACTGTCCCTGGTTATAAACTTCATTCAACCGGTCATTTCGCCGGTCAACCAGCTCAATGGCATAGGAACGCTCGCCCATAATAGCCTGCACCTGGTCATTTATTTGGTGGTATGTGTGCATTAAATCATTTGTGTCGCGCAGGGTTATTTTTATGGTTAAAACATTGGCATCATCTTTAATTTGATAATCAGTTATCATTTGATTATTATCCAATTCCTTCATTAGTGGCTGCTGAAAATTTAAGCTGGTATACAACCACTGGGCACCTAAAAAAGCTGCCAGTGCGACCAGCATCGATATAGCCACCACATGAACTTTAAAGCCCTGCCAGCGCATGTTACCATTCCTTTCCCTGAAACAACTTTTTGCTGCTGGTTTTGACGCTGTTCTGACAATGAATAATTATAACATAACCTATGGGAGCTTTTATCAGGTAATTGTCGCCATATGGCTCGTTAAGGCAAATATAAAAAACAACCCACTGCTGCAGCAGGTTGTTTTTGTATTTTTGGGAATTATTTTTCTTTTGATTTCAATAGAAAGCCGGCCTGCTGAAAATAATCCATGCCGGACCAGATAGTAAAAATAACCGCCACAGCCATGGCCACATTACCAAATGGTATGTTGATTAAATTAAATGGAAAATCCCTTAAAAATAAAGCTACAATGGCCACAATTTGAGTAACCGTTTTAATTTTGCCTAACTTACTGGCAGCAATGACCACCCCTTCTGTAACTGCCAGGGAACGCAGCCCGGTCACAGCAAATTCACGACCCACAATCACCACGGCCACCCACCCGGACAGCCTGCCTAATTCAACCAGGGCAATCAGCGCTGCTGATATAAGCAACTTGTCAGCTAACGGATCCAATAGTTTACCCAAACTAGTAATTTGTTTCCGCTTACGGGCCATATAGCCATCCAGTCCGTCGGTACATGCGGCCAACACAAATACAGCGGCAGCAATATAATCCCCCCAGGGCAACCTCAAAGCAAGCACAACCAGAAAGACCGGAACCATTAAAATCCTGAGTAAAGTTAAGCGATTAGGCAAGTTCATTTGTACGTACCCCTGATAAATCATATTCCGCGGCATCCAGCACCTTGACCCGCACAAAATCTCCTTCCCGGGCCACTGTACGTGATGTAAAAAAGACCCTGCCGTCTATATCCGGAGCATCAGCCTCTGTCCTGCCCCAGTACATTTTAGCATCGTCATCCCAGCCTTCCACCAGCACGGTAAGCACCTGCCCCACCTTATTATGGTTATGGGCCAACGAAATACGCTGCTGTAAACGCATGGCCTGATCCACCCTTTCCGCCAGCACTTCATCACTGACGCGGCCAGGCAGTGCCTCGGCCGGGGTGCCCTCCTCGGGTGAATAACCAAAGACACCGGCCCGCTCAAACTTGACCTGTTCCATAAAATCAAGTAATTCGTTAAACTCCTGCTCGGTTTCACCGGGGAAACCAACAATAAAGGTAGTCCGCAACGTTACGCCGGGAATGTTTTGGCGTAGCTTGTCCACTAGCTTGACAATACTTTCCTTATTTCCCCGCCTGTTCATCATGCGCAGCAGCCGGTTATTAATATGCTGTAGTGGCAAATCCACATAACGACATATTTTTAAAGATGTAGCAAGCAATTCAACCAGCTCTTCCGTAAAGGAATCGGGATAACAATACATTATTCTAATCCAGCGGCATTCTTCAATTAGCGCAAGCTTTTGTAAAAGCCCGGTTAATGCATACCGGCCATAAATATCCCGTCCATAGCGGGTGGTTTCTTGAGCCGCAACAATTAACTCCCTAACCCCACCGGAGCATAACAATCGTGCCTCGTTTATAATATCGTCCATGGTACGGCTGCGGTAAGGTCCCCTGATGGCGGGAATGGCACAATAAGAGCAGCAATTGTCACACCCTTCGGCAATTTTCAGGTAAGCTGTATAATTTGGTGTAGTTAGCACCCTGGGCACCTGACTTTGATGAATATAGCCGGGCGCACTTACCGCCAGCGGCCTTTCCCCAGCATGTATCCTCTTCAGCACTGCCACGATCTCCGGAACCGCTCCAGTACCCATAACGCCGTCAATTTCCGGCAAATCCTGTAATAATTCATTACCATAACGCTGGGACAAACAGCCCGCCACCAACAGAACCCGGCACCTACCGGTTATTTTGCACCGGGCTGCATCCAATATAGCTGCTATTGATTCTTCTTTGGCTGCAGTGATAAAACCGCAGGTATTAACGATAATTACATCTGCCTGGTTAATATCGCCCGTAATATCATAACCCGCCTGGCGCAGTTGTCCCAGCATAATTTCCGAATCCACTCTGTTTTTTGCACAGCCCAAGCTGATAAACCCAATTGCAGTTGCCATCTTAATAACACCTTTTTTAAATTCTTAAAACTCAGTATAACTCACCGCAAGCAGCACTGTCAAAGAATATGCAAATCCGAGATAAACCGGGAGAGATCATCCCCCGGCCGTTAGCTGATCATCCTTTTCTGTAAATGTTTTGGTTACCACCTGACCTGGCCCGTCAAGGAAACCATAATCCTTACCGTTTACCCGTACTTTGACCACACCGGCATTGCCCAGTTTTAACCATATTCTTTCCCGTCCCGCGAATTGTTTAACATTATTAGGGCCAATCGTACCTTCAAATACATTTTCATTGTCCACCACCACTTGTATCCAACTCTCTCCATCGGTAACCTGTAAAACCATGTCTACTCCCTGTGTGTCCGGTACCACAACATTATTATCATCAGGTTCCGGTGTCGGGCCTTGATCATCACCCACATTATTTTGGGAACCGGAGACCCCCGGGTGCTGTCCGCTGTCAGAAATATTATCGGGCGGGTCAACCACCAGCGCACCGCCCCGGTATACCATTATAAGCGCCAGCAGCACCAGGACGGCAACAGCCAAACCCTTCCACCGGCCCGCCAGTTTGATAGGACGGACCACCGGCTCTTGAACATCCGCTTCTTCCCCAACAGCCAGGGATGCCAGCTGTTCCTCATACCGGCTGGCCAATGTTTCTCCATCCAGCCCCAGAAAGCGAGCATAAGTACGCAAAAAGCCCTTGACATATACCTTACCGGGCAGCACATCAAAGGCATCGTTTTCCAGGGCATTGATATACTTGGTACGAATTTTGGTTTCGTTCTCCACATCCGCCAGGGATGCTCCCATCTGCGCCCTGGCCTGCCGCAGCTCTTCTCCGATGGACAAAACCATCACCTCCCCGGAATTTTATATTCCGGCAAACTTATAATAAAATCACTAACTCTTTGAACTGCATCATGCATATTTTGGGTATTAACCGATAAATCATAATCTTTACTTGGACCATCCGGGTATTTATATAACGGATCGTAATACTCACCCAATAGAAAACCAAAAACTTCCCTAAAATTACCCATGGCCAGCCGCTGATTAAGTTCGTTTACTTTAGTTTTTCCCAAATACTTTGTCAACCGGACTACAGCATCCTGCAAAGCACTTAAATTACCAGGCCCGCCTAATGCATAGTCCCTCATTATTCGCTGCACCCGCGTGTTAAACGGAGCATATAGCAATACCCTGTGTCCTTTTTGCATAGTGTTCAGCACCGAGTCGGGTACATATAAGTTACCCAACCGCCTGCTTTCACATTCCACTAAAAATATACCGTATTTCTCAGCCCGCCGCAATGCCCTCTCAATCAACGCCTCAAACATTTTTTGTCCTGGGGACGGGGGTTGTCCTATTTTACCAAATACCGACCCCCTATGTTTGGCCAACCCTTCCAGATCAAGCACAGGATGTCCCATATCCTTTAAAGCTAAAAGTAAATCAGTCTTCCCTACACCGGTTAATCCGTGTACCACCACAGCCCGCAAAGGTAAATTTTCCTCGCCTAAATATGCCGTCACCAAACGCCGGTAGGCTTTAAAACCGCCTAATATCCGGTAAACCTTAAATCCCATGGCATCTAAAATACTACCGGCAAAGTGACTGCGGTCACCACCGCGCCAGCAAAAAATCATAACTTTTTTATACTGCGCTATTTTTTGAAAAGATTTTACAAAAACAGGCAGCCGCGGAGCCACAATTTCCATTGCCAGTTCTCTAGCTTTATCAGGACCTTGGTTTTTATGGACCGTACCTACCAGTGCCCGTTCAATGTTATCCAGCAGAGGTATATTAAATGCACCGGGGATAGTGGCTTCACCATACTCCCCGGGCGAACGCAGGTCAACCACAGGTACATCAGCTAGTTCATGCAAAGCCTGATATATATCTACGTTGGTATACATACTTGACCCCCAAAAGAATGAAAAAATACCCAAAATCAATTTACCCTTCGACACAAAACATTATAATCCTCTTTTCATTTATCATTCCCAGCCTGGGAGCCCGGAACATCATAAAAATGACTATTATATTCATCCGCCGTGATTAATACCGCCCGGGGCTTGCTGCCTTCGTAACCGCCAACATATCCTTTTTTCTCCATTATATCCATTAACCTGGCAGCCCGGGCATAGCCGATATGCAAGCGTCGCTGCAGCAGCGATATGGATGCATGACCAGTTTCAACAAAAATCTTTACTGCCAAAGGCAGCATATCATCATGGATTTCCGGTGCCTCGTCAGGCTTATTCACCGCATCGGCAATACTGGCATCATATTCCGGCTCTGATTGCTGTCTCCAATGCCGCACCAGCAATTCTACCTCACGGTCCGATACAAAGGCCCCCTGTACCCTGATCGGCTTGCCCGCCCCCACAGGGCAAAACAGCATATCACCCCGCCCCAACAATTTTTCAGCCCCACCCATATCCAAAATTGTTCTGGAATCTATCTGAGATGAAACCGCAAAGCTGATACGTGAAGGTATATTGGCTTTAATTAGACCGGTAATAATATCCACCGATGGCCGCTGAGTGGCCACCACCAGGTGAATGCCCGCTGCCCTGGCCATCTGGGCCAGCCGGCATATGGCATCTTCCACATCCGCAGGGGCCACCATCATCAAATCCGCCAGTTCATCGATAATAATCACCAGCAGTGGCAGCTGAGCTTCATTCTGCTGCGCCATCAATTTATTATACCGCGCTATATCCCGCACCCCGCAACCGGCGAACAAATCATAACGATATTCCATTTCCTTAACCGCCCAGCGCAATGAGGTAGCGGCTTTTTTAGGATCAGTAACCACCGGTGAAACCAGGTGTGGAATACCGTTAAACGCAGCCAATTCCACCATTTTGGGATCAATAATCATTAATTTTACCTGGTCGGGGGTAGATTTAAACAAAAAGCCGGCAATCAGAGTATTCAGGCAAACGCTTTTGCCCGCCCCGGTAGCCCCGGCAATAAGCAGGTGCGGCATACGGGCCAGGTCATCTAAAATAGGCTGGCCCGCAATATCTTTTCCCAAGGCAATGGTAAGATGTGAGGGCGATTTTTGATATTCCACCGATTCCACCAGCTCACGCAAAAAAACTGTGGCGATTTCCTTGTTCGGTACTTCAATACCCACCACCGCCTTGCCCGGCACAGGTGCCTCTATGCGCACATCATGT
>JGI2924J29684_1076985_pt1 | contig 12664 bp, 8 predicted proteins | sample BenlonsequencITS_FD_29684 | JGI IMG/M metagenome (IMG submission 29684)
ATGACATGACTCCGGCTGAATTTATCCGAAGTCTCCGGAAAGACGAAGATCTCTGATTTAGCACTGTACTGAATTTGGGCCAGGGTCGGATCTGCCGGGATCTCAAAAAATGCATGGAACTAAAACGGGTCTATTTACAACAACTTTTAACATTTAATTATCTTTAAAACAAAATCCACTCCATTACTTAAAATGTTTTTCCAATAAGTCCGTTTTCGGATTTTTCATCACAACGACATGTATCAAAAAATGTAACTGTTACAGTGAGTTATCAGTGCAAAGGCACACATCCGCACCAGGCGGGCACCACACCCATTGCATTGATCTAAATCAATAAAAGATCACATATGCAACATTCAACTACCAGGTCAGTTACTTATAGTTAACACCCATGCAAATGACGACATAAGCAGTTAACAAAACAGCTTTCCCCCCCAATACTTAGAGGTGCCCACTGTTACAAAACAGATGAAAATTCTTAAGAAAATTCTAATTGCAGATCTTTGATCTGTAAAGTTGATCTATGTGAGCAATATGTTCTATTATCGCTTTGTAAAGATACCTCGTGGTAACTATCACCACTGTCCAACAAAGGGAATGATATGGCAGATTCCAGCTTCCAGAATGAAGTGCCAAAAGCACGCGTCAACATCCAGCTTGACCTGCACACGGGTTCCGCCCAAAAGAAAGTAGAGTTGCCCTTAAAACTTCTCGCGGTGGGAAACTTCAGCAACGGCAAAGAAACCCTCCCGCTTTCTGAACGCAGTAAGTTAAATATTTCCAAAAACAACTTTAATAGCGTTCTGTCCGAGCTTAACCCAGAGGTCAGCATTGATGTTGCTAATACCCTGAGAGGTGATGGTTCTGAAGAAAATATCAAACTCAGCTTTTCTGAAATGAAAGATTTCGAGCCTGAAGCAATAGCAAAGCAAATTCCTCAACTTCGTGCCATGTTAGCCATGCGTAATCTCCTTCGAGACCTCAAGTCAAACCTCCTGGATAATGCCGAGTTTCGCAGATCTCTTGAAACCATACTGAAAGACCCGGCTCTGAGCGAAGAATTAAGACAAGAACTGAATGCCCTTGCACCTGCCGAATAACAGCAAAATGTTTTTTTAATGGATTAACAGAGAGGATACTGATGTCTGTGAATGCTGAAACACAATCGGTGCAGGGGAACACTACTGTACTTGAGAATAACCCAGACAGCGTGTATGCCTCGCTGTTTGAAAAAATTAATCTGAATCCAGTTTCTCGCCTGGGTGACATTACTGAATATCAGGACGAGAGCGTCATGGCCGATGCCTCGGCAGATGAGCGAGTGACCGCAGCCATTCAGGTTTTTATGCAGGTTATTTCAAAATCAGGCCAACTAGTTGAGAAACTTGATAAATCGTTGCTTGATTCGCATATCGCAGAACTTGATTATCAAATTAGTCGCCAGCTCGATGAAGTTATGCACCACCCGGAGTTTCAACGCGTTGAGTCACTCTGGCGCGGACTTAAGCACACGGTTGATCGCACAGATTTCCGCCAGAATGTAAAAATAGAAATACTTGATGTTTCTAAAGACGATCTGCGTCAGGATTTTGAAGACGCTCCGGAGATTATCCAGAGTGGCCTTTATCACCATACTTATTCGATGGAATACGATCAACCGGGTGGAGAGCCTATCGCTGCAATCATTTCGTCGTATGAATTCGATTCCTCCGCTCAGGATGTAGCGTTACTCCGCAATATATCAAAAGTTTCAGCTGCCGCTCATATGCCGTTTATTGGTTCTGTAGGACCGAAATTCTTCCATAAATCCAGCATGGAAGAAGTCGCGGCCATCAAAGACATCGGTAACTATTTTGACAGAGCTGAATATATCAAATGGAAAGCGTTCCGTGACTCTGAGGACTCCCGCTATATTGGGCTGACTATGCCACGAGTGTTGGGCCGTCTGCCGTATGGTCCGGATACCGTCCCGGTACGCAGTTTCAACTATGTGGAGGAAGTGAAGGGACCTGATCACGAGAAGTATTTATGGACGAATGCGTCGTTTGCCTTTGCTGCCAATATGGTGAAAAGTTTTATCAATAACGGCTGGTGCGTCCAAATTCGTGGCCCTCAGGCTGGCGGTGCAGTTCAGGATCTGCCTATCCACCTGTACGACCTCGGTACCGGTAATCAGGTAAAAATCCCGTCCGAAGTGATGATACCGGAAACCCGTGAGTTTGAATTCTCGAATCTGGGATTCATTCCGCTAAGCTATTATAAAAACAGAGATTATTCCTGTTTCTTCAGCGCGAATTCCGCCCAGAAGCCTGCATTGTACGACACTGCGGATGCGACCGCCAACAGCCGCATCAATGCCCGTCTGCCATACATCTTCCTGTTGTCACGTATCGCGCACTACCTGAAGCTCATCCAGCGTGAAAATATCGGTACCACCAAAGACCGTCGCCTGCTTGAGCTGGAGCTTAATACCTGGGTGAAAGGTCTGGTAACTGAAATGACCGATCCGGGCGATGACCTCCAGGCTTCACACCCGCTTCGCGATGCCAAAGTCATCGTTGAAGACATCGAGGACAACCCGGGTTTCTTCCGCGTGAAACTCTTTGCCGTCCCTCACTTCCAGGTTGAAGGCATAGACGTCAACCTGTCGCTGGTATCCCAGATGCCTAAAGCAAAAGCATAAGGCAGGGCAGGGATGAAAATTTATCGTCCACTGTGGAACGAGGGGGCTTTACTGTCCCCTCAACAGTTCCAGCAGCAGGCTGAATGGGAGTCTTTTCGCTGTGCCGGTGCATCAGCGCTGGCATCCCCATTCCCCTGGGGCGTGGAAAAGATTGAGTTTAATGACAGTCTTCTGTCGTCCGGTCTGATTCAGATTACGCAGTTACGTCTCTGGCTGGAAGATGGTTCGCTGATTGACGCACAAAGGAGCGATCTGCCTCCGGCGCCACGTGAGTTAGATGCCAGCCAGCTGGCAGGTCGTGATGCGGTAACCGTCGTTATCGCACTGCCTCACATGCAGCCAGGTGTTGCCAACGTGGAACAGGAAGGCGTTAGTCCAGACCGGCCGCTCCGTTATCGTGAAGAATGGGTGACTTTGCAGGATGCCTTTGGCTCTGAAGAAGAATCCATGGCTGTTGCCCGGTTTAATTTCACCATCCGGTTTGCTCATGAAAGTAATGATTCCTGGAAAGTCTGCCCGGTAGCAAGGCTTATCCGGGATGGACAAAATGCGTGGCGACAGGATCCGTCTTTTATTCCTCCGGTGGCATCTTTTGGGGCAAGTCCGGTCCTTCGCGAACGTCTTGTGCTGCTCAATCGCCAGCTTCGCTCCCGACGCCAGCGACTGATGACAATGCGTCGTGAAAGTAACGAAAGACTCGCCGATTTTGCCGTCGCCGATGTATCCCTTTTCTGGTTGCTGAATGCGCTGAATTCCCACGCCAGGGTGCTGACGGAATACGAACGTTTTCCTTCCCGTCCGCCAGAACAGGTGTGGGCGGAGCTCGCTCGTCTGGCAGGCAGTATGCTGACTTTTTCTCTGGACCATGATCTTGACGCCATACCGGGCTATGACCACGAGGAACCGGCCAACGCATTTCCTCCGCTGTTTGACCTGATAACGGGTTTGCTGGAAGCAAGTCTGCCATCCCGGGTCATTGCTCTGGAAATGTCCCGACCGGACGGACAGACCTGGAAAGCCAACCTCCACGATATCCGCCTGCGAGAAGAGGCCGATCTTTATCTCTCTGTGCGCTCGGATATCCCGGCCTGGCAGGTCGCCGAGAAATTCCCGGCACTCTGTCAGGCGGGCTCACCTGATGATGTCCGCGAGATCTATGGTGCGGCACTCAAGGGGATCCCTTTGATCCCGGTGAGCAGGGTCCCGGCAGCGTTGCCTGTACGCATGGAAAACCAGTACTTCGCACTTGATATGGAAAGCCCCGCTGCGCATGAAATGCAGGAGCAGGGGGTGTGTATGTTCTATGTGCCTGAGTTACTTGGTGCCCTGGAACTTGAACTGTTTGCGGTATTGCGCTCATGAGACAGGATATCGATATCGACCAGCTGATGGCGGAGACCTGGCTTACCGTCACTATGCTGAAGAAAGGTGCCGTCACGCTTGATGGCACTGCTCTTTACGACAAGTGCGTTAAACAGGTTGAAACTGTGCGGGAAGCGCTGGAGCGTGCCGGTTATGACGACGCCAGTGTGGAGCATATTTCCTACGCACAATGTGCCCTGCTGGACGAAACGGTGATGAGCCGTAAGTCTGAAAAAAGCGAGGAAGGAGAGGAGCCGAAAGTTGATGAAGGCCAGGTGGCCTGGCGTAAAGCGCCGCTTCAGGCCCGTTTTTTTGGCTCACTTCGGGCTGGTGAAGCACTGTGGGACAGGATTGCAGAGGTTCTGCGTCAGCCCTCACCGAACCCGGCCGTTCTGACGTGCTATCACCGGGTGATCGCCCTGGGCTTTCAGGGACTGTACAGCCTGAAAGCAGTCAGCCAGTCGCAGAGGGATGAGGTGGTCAAAGCCCTCTCTGAGCGCGTATCTCCGCCAGATACAGGCCTGTCTCTGGTTGTTCACCGGATGGGGAAACATCGCTGGAGTCTGATGCGCTCTGTCTGGTTCTGGATAGTGCTCGCCGTCATTCTTACCGGCGTTATCTGGTGGGGTGGCCACCTCTGGCTCCAGGCACTCTTGTCAGCACATATACCGGAGTTGCATGGCTAATGCGTAGATCAGTCATCATTCCGGTTGTCCTGCACTCCCTGGTAGCCGTTGCCACGTTGCTGTGGTTGCTGTGGTATTTCATCCCGACGGGCAACGTTTTTAACGGCATGACCACTCTGCTGATCCTCCTTCTGGCAGGCTGGTATGTTTTTAAAAACTGTCGGAACGAAGAGCCCACATCCGACGTTACCCTCCCGGCTGCTGAACTGCCATTACTCGACACCCGGGGCCCCGTTGTACTGGTGTGTGGTGACGGGCTGGATGCGCTGTTTCAGGAAGGTCCTCTTCGTAAAACAGCCCAGGGATGGTGGCTGCGGGCCGGTGACGTCAACCGGTTAACTGACGTTGTCCGCAGTATCCAGACGCAGTTCCCGCGCCAGGTCGGTCAGCTCTCGGTGATGTACCGCTGCCTGCCAGACCATCATCAGGATGAAGCCGTTCTTCGTTCCGCACTGAAAACGCTCCGCCAGCAGTGTAAGCAGATTCAATCCCTGACGGGTTTCACACTGCCGGTTGTGTTGAGTGCAGAATTTTCCGGGCCTGAAACGCCGTGGATAATTGTTCGGGGTGATAAGCCGATCGTCTGTCCGGTTAATGATTCGCCTCAGGCATTTATTGACTGGCAGCAGGCGGAAGACAATATCCTGGCACTGCCAGCCGTCAGCGAGGCATTTTCCTTTATCCGTAATACGCTGGCTGATGAACTGGAGAAAACTGACCGGTTAACGCCGCCTGTGTGTGCATTTTCCGTTGCAATGCGCCTCGGTACCGTCCTTCCCTGTACAGAGTCAGTCTGGGCCGGTTGGCTATATACCCGCACCTGTTTGCAGTTTTCCCGAAAACCAGGGCAGTCAGCCCCGGCAAGTTTGTTTCCGGATGCGGTTCTGCCGCTGCTGGCACCTTTTGCATCAACTGTGCAGGGGGGCCAGCGTACCCGTCGCCTGATCCTGCTGATGTGGTTATGTGCCCTGACCGCATTGGGTATTTCTGCGCTCAATAACCGTGACCTGATCCGTCAGGTGAGTACCGATTTACAGCGCTGGAATGCAATCCCGATGGACCACTATCGCCCTAAGGCAGAATCACTGGCCGCCCTGAAGCAGGATGCGCTCCTGCTTGAACGCTGGCAGCGCCAGGGGGAGCCTTTGCGTTACAGTCTGGGCTATTACCCGGGCCAACGACTGTGGCTGGCCTTGCAACAGGCTATCGATACCTGGACGCCTCCACCAGCACCTGAACCAAAACCGGTACCGAAAATTGTTCGTCTCGACAGCATGTCGCTGTTTGATTCCGGTAAGTCCGTGCTGAAACCGGGCTCCACCAAAATGCTGGTCAACTCGCTGCTCGGAATCAAAGCCAGACCAGGCTGGCTCATCGTGGTCAGCGGCCACACAGACAATACCGGCAGCGTTCAGCTCAACCAGACCCTGTCTTTACAACGAGCTGAGGCTGTTCGTAACTGGATGCGTGATACCGGGGACGTACCGGAAAGTTGCTTTGCCGTGCAGGGTTACGGTGACAGCCGACCGATTGCATCAAACGACACGCCTGATGGCCGTGCGCATAACCGGCGTGTCGAGATCAGTCTGGTACCGCAGGCTGACGCCTGCCGTCTGCCAGGCGCAAAACACGCGTCACAGGATGTACGTGACGTTTCAACTCAAGAAATGGAGAAGTAAACATGGCAATCCCAGTTTATCTGTGGCTGAAAGACGATGGCGGCGCTGATATCAAGGGTTCCGTAGATGTGAAAGATCGCGAAGGTAGCATCGAAGTTGTTGCTCAGGAACACACTCTGTACATCCCGACCGATAACAATACTGGCAAACTGACCGGCACCCGTATTCACACGCCGTTCCTGTTTACCAAAGAAATCGACTCTTCCAGCCCGTACCTCTACAAAGCCGTGACTACGGGCCAGACCCTGAAGTCTGCTGAATTCAAGTGGTACAAAATCAATGACGCAGGCCAGGAAGTTGAGTATTTCAACACCAAACTGGAAAACGTCAAACTGGTGAAAGTCGCACCGAAAATGCACGACATCAAGGATGCCTCCTTCGAGAAGCATAACCACCTTGAGCAGATCGAGCTGCGCTACGAAAAAATCACCTGGACCTACAAAGACGGCAACATCATTCATTCCGATTCCTGGAACGAACGTACCACTGCGTAAGCCCCTGGCGGACAGAACCCTCTGTCCGCCATTTTTGTTTTGTTCCGCACAGCGCCTGCCAGACGGACGCTTTGCGGAGCAGTTTCACAATTTATCGGCATGAACCTTATGGGCATCGGTTGACGGCCAGGGGCGGTAGCGTGCCTGAACAAGAGGGAACGACATGGAACATCATTCAGCAGTCCTGCTACGACGACTTAACCCTTATTGCGCCAGAGCACTGGAGGGGGCGGCTTCTTTATGTCAGGCCCGTGCGCATGCAGAAATCACGCCTGAGCACTGGTTGCTGAAACTGCTGGAGCAGGGGGAAGGTGACCTGACCGTTCTTGCCCGGCGCTATGAATGGGATATGGATGCCGTCTGGCAGTCGCTCCTGAGCTGGCTGGATGCACAGCCTCGTTCAGTTCGCACACGCCCGGAGCTTTCTGCTTCCCTCCAGACCTTAGTGAAACAGGCGTGGCTTGCCGCCACGCTCGCGGGAGATGAGCAGATCCGCAGCATACATTTGCTCACGGCCATGATTGAAACGTCAGGGCTGACACGCTGCGATGGCCTCTGGCCTTTGATGACGCTGACCACCAGCCAGCTGGAAAGGTTACGTCCCTTGCTGGAAGCCCAGTCGGATGAGCGGCATGACGTTACGCTCAGTGAGCAGCCTGGCAATGTCAGCATTATTGGCCGGGCCGCACCGTTACAGCATGAAGCACAACACCAGTCTGAAGGCGGAAGTGTGCAGCCTGCCGTTTCACAGGAAGAGTCCGTTCTCAATCGCTTTACGGTCGATGTGACCGCCCGTGCCCGGGAAGGAAAGATTGACCCGGTCTTTGGACGCGATAACGAAATCCGTCAGATGGTGGATATTCTCTCCAGACGCCGTAAGAACAACCCGATCCTCGTGGGTGAACCCGGCGTGGGCAAAACGGCCCTGGTTGAAGGCCTGGCGCTGCGTATTGCTGAGGGCAATGTGCCCGAAAGTCTTAAGCCCGTCATCGTCAGGACACTGGATCTGGGTTTGCTTCAGGCGGGTGCCGGTGTAAAGGGTGAATTCGAACAGCGTCTGAAAAATATCATCGACGCCGTACAGCACTTCCCGGTGCCGGTGCTGCTGTTTATTGATGAGGCACACACCATTATCGGGGCGGGTAATCAGGCAGGCGGGGCAGATGCGGCTAACCTGCTGAAACCAGCGCTGGCTCGCGGCGAACTGCGCACCATTGCGGCCACCACATGGAGTGAATACAAGCAGTATTTCGAACGTGACGCCGCCCTGGAGCGCCGCTTCCAGATGGTCAAGGTTGATGAGCCCGATGATGATACGGCCTGCCTGATGCTGCGCGGTCTAAAATCCCGCTATGCCGAACATCATGGCGTACATATTACCGGCGAGGCCGTCCGGGCAGCGGTGACGCTATCCCGTCGTTACCTGACCGGACGCCAGTTGCCAGATAAAGCCGTGGACCTGCTGGATACCGCAGCGGCCCGGGTGCGGATGAGTCTGGACACGCTGCCAGAACAGCTTACCCGGTTGCAGGCTGAACTGACTGCGCTTGCCATGGAGCAGCAGGAGTTGCTGGAAGATATTTCTCTGGGTAACGCTGTTGATGCCAGCCGTCTGCCTCAGATCGAGCAACTTTCGCTGGAGCTCAATCAGCAGAAAGCTGCCCTTCAGTCACAATATGAGACCGAAAAGCAGCTCACCGACTCGCTGAAAGCCTGCCGTGAAGACATCAGCCGCCAGGAGGAGCTCTCCGCCCTTCAGCACGAGCTTTCTCAGATTCAGAATAACAGTCCATTGCTGGGTCTGGATGTTGATGTCCGCACCGTTGCGACCGTTATCGCCGACTGGACAGGGGTTCCTCTCTCGTCGCTGATGAAGGATGAGCAGACCGAACTGCTGACGCTGGAAGAACAGCTGGCAACCCGCGTAGTCGGTCAGGGTCCCGCCCTTAATGCCATTGCCGAGCGAATGAGGGCGTCAAAAACCGGCCTGACGCCGGAAAACGGACAGCAGGGGGTGTTTTTACTGGTGGGTCCAAGCGGAGTGGGCAAAACAGAAACCGCGCTTGCGCTTGCTGACGTTATGTATGGTGGTGAGAAATCGCTCATTACCATCAACCTGTCTGAATACCAGGAGCCACACACGGTCTCGCAGTTGAAAGGCTCCCCTCCGGGCTATGTAGGATATGGTCAGGGCGGCATTCTCACCGAGGCAGTCCGTAAGCGGCCTTACAGCGTGGTGCTGCTCGATGAAGTGGAGAAGGCCCATCGGGATGTAATGAATCTGTTTTATCAGGTCTTTGACCGGGGCTTTATGCGGGACGGAGAAGGGCGTGAAATTGATTTTCGCAATACCGTGATCCTGATGACGTCCAACCTGGGAAGTGACCCGCTGATGCAGTTCCTGGAAGAGCAACCAGAAGCCACTGAGAGCGATCTGCATGAGTTGTTACGCCCGATCCTGCGCGATCATTTCCAGCCAGCGCTGCTGGCCCGCTTCCAGACGGTGATATACCGGCCGCTGGAAATGGATGCCATGCGCACCATCGTCGGCATAAAGCTCGCACAGGTGAGTACGCGTCTGCAACGCCACTACGGCATTTCCACGCACATTGGCGAAAGTCTTTTCGACACGCTGACGAAGGCGTGTTTGCTGACGGATACCGGTGCCCGCAACGTGGACAGCCTGCTTAATCAGCAGATCCTGCCGGTTCTGAGCCAGCAGCTATTAAGCCATATGGCGGCAAAACAAAAGCCATCCTCGCTACAGCTGACCTGGGATGATGAAGAGGGCATTGTGCTGGCGTTTGATGCACAGGTAGAAGGAGAGCCGTCATGAGCAGTTTCCTCTCCAACAAGGCTACCAGCCTGGTACATCAGCTTTTAGGGCAATCACGGTACCGGGTTGATGTGCATGAATGCAGCCATTTCCTGGATGTGTTGCGTTACAGTGCGGTGGAGTCCCTCAGCCAGCCCTGGCGGTATGACGTGGCGGTGACCTGCACCTCTGCGGATATCGCCTGCGACACGTTACTGCTGAAGCCGGCGTCATTCACTTTCCAGACCCCCGTGTTTGACGGAACACCGGCCCTGCCTGTAAGGACGGTATTCGGCGTGGTTGAGTCGTTTCGCCGCGTGTCTACCTCGAATGATGAGACCCATTACGCGCTGACGATCGTTCCCCGTATTGCCCTTCTGGGCTATACGAAAGGGAGCGAGATCTACCTCAATCAGTCGGTTATTGAGGTGGTTGAACAGGTATTGCGTAAACACGGGCTGGAAGGGCCTGATTTTGAGTTCCGGCTCTCCCGGGAATATCCCTCCCGGGAGCTCATTACCCAGTGGCGGGAAACTGACCTTGAGTTTATCCAGCGCCTGCTGGCGGAGGTGGGCATTTACTGGCGCTATGAAATGGACAGCCGTCTTGAACAGGACGTTGTGATTTTCCAGGACAGCCAGCAGCAGTATGAATTTGGTGTCACGCTGCCATTACGCAACCAGGCCGGGATGAGTGACAGCGGGCAGGAGAGCATCTGGGATATTCAGACCGCATATAACGTGGTAAGCGGAAGTGTGGCCACCCGTGACTACAACTACCGTGATGCACTGACGCCTCAGGACAGCGCCGAAAGTATTTTCAGCAAAGAGGGGATCACGACCGGGGAAACGTATCATTACGCGGAACCCTTCCTGACGGCAGGTGACGCTGATAGCCCGGAGACCGGGGCATACTTCGCCCGCCTGCGTCACGAACGCATTCTGAACGCGCAGTATCGCGTCAGCGGGCATTCCTCCAGCCCTCATCTGGCGCCGGGGCAGGTACTGGAAACAGATGGCACGTTGCCGGATGCGGTGAAAGACGGAATTGTCATCACGACCGTACGTACCAGCGGTTCACGCAAAAGTAGCTTTACGATGACGTTTGAGGGTATCCCCTATAGCGAAACTGTCTGCTGGCGCCCTGCGTTGCTTAATCGCCCGGTGATATCCGGATCGCTCCCGGCCCGGGTGGAAAGCACACAGAAAGGCGACACCTATTCCTGGCTCGATCCGCAGGGCCGCTACCGTGTGAAACTGGACCTTGACCGCAACAGTCCTGAACAGGGTTATGCCTATTTGTGGTTGCGGCTGGCTAAGCCCTATGCCGGGGATACCTACGGATTCCACTCACCGCTTATCGACGGAACTGAAGTGGCCGTAGTATTTGACGGCGGAGATCCGGATCGTCCCTACATCGCTTATGCCCTGCATGACTCAGAACATCCGGACCACGTCACCAGTGACAATCATACGCGGAATGTGTGGCGCACCCCGGCGAACAATAAGCTGCGGATGGAGGATAAGCGCCAGGAAGAGCATATCAAGCTCGCGACGGAATACGGCAAAACGCAGCTGAACATGGGGCACCTGGTCAACAGCCAGCGTGAAAAACGCGGCGCCGGTTTTGAACTGCGTACGGATGAGCATGGCGCAGTTCGTGCAGCAAAAGGCCTCTTCCTGACAGCAGATGCGCAGGCCAAAGCGCAGGGGCCGGTGCTTGAAATGGCCCCAGCCATCAACCAGATTAACCAGGCCAACAGCCAGATGCAGGCGCTGAACAGTGCCGCAGAAGCGGCCGGAGCGCTGGTATCCGATATCAGCACCCAAGTCAACCTGGTCAGGGACAGGCTGAAGGATCTTCAGTCGGCGGTACTGCTGGCGAGCGCCCCGCAGGGCGTGGCATTTACCTCAGGTGAACACCTTCAGCTCAGCAGCGCCCGCAACACGATGATTAATGCAGGCCAGCACCTTGATATCGGAGCGATGAAGAATCTGTCCGTGAGCGTGGAAAAAGCCCTGGGAATGTTTGTGCATAAAGGCGGGGCGAAGGTTGTCGCCAACCAGGGAGACATCGAGCTCCAGGCTCAGCACAATACCATGGCATTGTTTTCAGAAAAGCAGTTGACGGTGACCAGTAGCGAAGACGAAATTATTATCAGCACCCCGGAAACACTGACGCTTAACGGTGGTGGGTCATATCTGCGCCTGAGTAAGAACGGAATTGAACATGGATCTGAGGGGATAATGGTGATGAAGGTTGCGAGCTACCTGGTGCCGGGCACAGGTGCCAGCCAGCAGATGGAAACACCGGACTTTAAAACGACGGACGTGACGGTCACAAGAAAAAACTCTGCCAAATGGACGAGTGAATAACAAGGAAGGTAATTTATGACTGCAAAGATGCCCAAAATCAGCTTTCCCGTGCCCTCAAACAAAAATGGTCATCCCTTTTCCTCAGCGGAAGAGTTGTTATCGGCGCTCGGCGGAGAAAGTTCAGGACTGTATCTGGTGGGAAGTCAGGGAATGTGGCACGGCGGTATCCATATTACCGATGCAACCATGCCCTGGTGCGCCCTGAGCACTGACAGCGCAGCAGAGAGTGAATATCGCCCTGAGCTTTATAAAGGCGAACAATTTATTCGTTGTATGGCGGATGGTGAGATTGTTGCCTGGCGTGTATGTGAGAGCTATGAAAGTGCCGGGATTGACTGGCGTGGTGAAAAACTTCTCCTTTCAAACTCCTTTGTATTAGTAAAACATTATATTCAGCCGGGAGATTCAGTAGAGAGTGGGCTGACGTTTTTTACGCTTTATATGAATATGGCCCCCTATCTTGCCTACAAACAACAGGGAAATCAGCTCGACAGAAAAGTGGCAGGTGTTCAGCGCTATTACACCAGTGTGGAAGATTTACAGGCAGGACACGTAACCGGAAAACTGGAG
>JGI2924J29684_1076984_pt1 | contig 12652 bp, 10 predicted proteins | sample BenlonsequencITS_FD_29684 | JGI IMG/M metagenome (IMG submission 29684)
CAAAATTCACTAGCTAGGTTCTGCTCAATCCATTCAAGTTGAGGATTTGTAAACATTGGTAGGTCTTTGAGAATATCAAGATTCATTTTTCTCAAAGAGGGTAAGAAATCATCCAAGGGATAAACCTCCTTCTTCTGCTATAGGTAATTCAGAACCCAATAATGTATATTTCGACAGCAGAATAGGGGAATCCTGTAAATTATCAAATCTAAAGAAAGTTCTTTTAATTTAGGCAAACTTAGAAAAGCTCGTATATAAAAGCTTTTTAGATAGATGTGCGCTAATTTATTGACATTAAACACATTAGATTTTGTAAACAGAAGTTTTAAAGCCCACGATTGAGATAAGGGGAATACGTGAAATTTCTTGGATTTAAAACTTTAAAGGATAATGGCAATACGTGTAGAATATTTGGGAAAGATAATAGTATTTAGAAACATATGGCGGATTATGTTTGGGATTTCACGTAAAGCTCGCTACCTGAAATTATCAGCGTATTGAAGGTTATTAATATAGATGACTGATTAGGTCATAGGAGGATTTGGATTGTGTAACGGAGGATTAAGTAACGAACATTATAAAAAAATATTAAGCATTACTCCCGAATTGCTGTGTATATCTGATATGCACGGGCAATTCCGGTACGTAAACTCAGCATTTGAAGAGGTCTTAGGTTACACGGCTGAAGAATTGAGGGGATCAACCTTATATTCCATTTTACACCCTGACGACAAGCAAGCTGCGACTAATACGATAAAGTGTTTGCTTATTAATAAACAAGAAAGATTAAGCATTGAGAGAAGGTACCTTTGTAAAGAAGGGGCTTATAAATGGATAGCCTGGGAAATAACAATTGATTGGACAGAAGAACTTGTGTATTCTTCTGGACGGGACATAACTGATAAGAAAAAAACTGAAGAAGCAGAACGCAAAGCAAAAGAAAGATTAGAAGAAGCTCAGGAATTTGCGCGTTTAGGGTATTGGGAGTTTGATGCAATCACAGGAGAAAATTATTGGTCTGATGAATTGCTTCAGCTATGTGGCTTAACCCGTGATGAATCGGCGTCAAATTTAGATGCTTTTATGCAGATGGTTCATCCGGATGACAAAAATTTGATAATAAATTCGATGAAGATGCCACCTAAAGATAATGAATTTGAATTGGAAATAAGGCTAATCAGGTCAAATGATGAAATCGTCTGGATCCATGAAAAAGTAAAGTATGACCAAGATTCTTCGGGTAAGGTAATTCGGTGGTATGGAGTAGTACGAGATATATCACTGCGTAAACTGAATGAAGATAAATTAATGGAAAGCGAAGCTAAATTCAAAGAACTTGTCGAAAACCTGGGAGAAGTAATCTGGATACGTCAGGGTGGAAAACTTGTCTATATTAGCCCGGCCTATGAGCAGGTATGGGGAAGAACGTGTCAAAGTTTATATAGAAATCCGCAATCATTTATAGATTCCATACACCCAGAGGATAAAGAACGTATTCTGCAGGCTTTTTTAAACGATAACTATAACAATACTAACCAGGATTTGCTTGAAGATCAGTATAGAATTATCAGGCCTGACGGAACAGAACGGTGGATTTGGTTAAGAAAATTTCCAATATTAGACGATGCCGGAAAACTAATTCGACATGTGGGAATCTGTTATGATGTCACCAAAATCAAGGAGTATGAGGAAGAAGTCTTGAAAAACAAAATGGAAAAAGAAATGGCTCGACTCGATAGACTAAGTCTTGTAGGGGAAATGGCTGCTGGTATCGGTCATGAGGTCAGGAACCCAATGACCACCGTTCGAGGGTTTCTCCAATTGTTAAGCAGAAAGGAAGACTGTTTAAAATACAATGAATTTTTCACGCTCATGATCGATGAACTGGATAGGGCAAATTCAATTATCACAGAATTTCTTTCCCTGGCAAAGGATAGAGTCGTTGAATTAGAAGTGCAAAGCCTTAAAGAAATTGTCCAAGATATATTTCCTTTAATCCAAGCTGATGGATTGGTTTCCGAAAAGAATATTGTGATGGAACTTGAAGAAGTTGCCAAAATTCCTTTAGATAAAAAGGAAATTCGTCAGCTTATTTTAAATCTTGTTCAAAACGGCTCCCAGGCCATGTTACCTGGAGGAACAATTAAGATTCGAACCTTTATGGAAAAGGAAGAAGTAGTTTTGGCTGTATCAGATGAAGGTTCAGGAATAACCCCACAAGTACTTGAGAAGATAGGAACACCTTTTTTCACGACCAAGGAAAACGGAACTGGCCTGGGGTTAGCGGTTTGCTATAGCATTGTAGCGCGGCATAACGCTAAGATAGATATTGATACTGGTTCAAAGGGGACTACGTTTTTTGTCCGGTTTAAAAACCTCACTTAAGTATAAGGGTTGCAGGAAGCTGCAACCTTTTTTGATATCTTACCAATAAAGAAAAAACAATTTGGAGTGAACTAGCTGCAAATAAATGTGAAGAAACTGTTTTCTAAGCATACTGAAGATGGAAATTTCAGTAAAAGCAAAGAATTATACACCACGAAAGGGAAAAGTGTAAGATAAATAATCATAAAGATTGTAATATTGATTACAAAAATGCCTTTACTCTGAAAAAACCACAGGGCAGCTTCGATCCTCAGGGGTGAATCCATTTTCCTCCTCCGCTGGAGCAGCATAGATGGCTACCCCTAAAATTAATTTTTGTTCTCCACAAGGAAAATAACAATTAATGGAGAAGGATACATCAATCAGGTATTGGGCATATGCCCAACTGATAAGGCTACGTAAGAGAATTAGGGAGGGAAAGACTTTGGAAAAATTTCTTTTTGTGCTAAGCCGAGGGCTTGAGGATCCGGTTCGGGCAACTAGGGCATTTCAACTTGCGAAAGTTGCTAAAGAAAAAGGTCATGAAGTTAATATTTTCTTAGTTGATGATGCTGTAGTCTATGGAGTTTTGGGATTAGCTGATAATGTTAAGGCACCTACCGGGGATGATGCTAAAACTTATCAGGATTACTTAATTGAGAAGGAAGTGCCATTTTACATTTGTACACCATGTGCTAGATATAGGCTCTTCGGCGAAGATGAATTTATTGCTGGGGCGAAATTGTCTACAGCAGCTCAGCTTATCGATCTGGCGGCTGAATCAAAAGTATTTACTTTTTAAGGATACTAAAATGGATATCTGTGAAGTAATATGCTGCTAGGAGAAGCAACGAGAGGAACTCGCCTTAACCTTTATAGGTTGACCCGGGTTTCTTTTATGTTCATTAAACAATTTTAATGATTGTTTTACTAAGATTTAACATAAATTTCACCAATTGTTCACCAAATAGGAAGGAATTAGTAGTATTCTTAAGTAAGACAAGTATAAAAAATTAATGTTGGTCTGAGGAAGGAGAGAAGTACAGCTTTGGGCTAGTACGATTGAGTGAGACATTTTAATTATTTGACGAAAGAGGGCCTAGAGGCCACTTTCTTTAAAGCTCCGGAGTTTTTCAACAAAGAAACTCCCCGAGCGATTCTTTCCCATGCCTTAGGTGCGTCCCTCTATATGCCAGGGACTAGAGAGACTATAGCCCCAGACATAATTTCTAATAAGTATCGAGGACTTGCCTCAACTGTCTTTTGCCTGGAAGATTCAATCGGTGATGCTGAAGTGCCATTTGCTGAGGAGAATCTTACAAAACAAGTCCAAGATATTTATAATTCGATAGAAAACCAGCAGTTAGAGTCTTTTGAACTGCCGCTAATCTTCATTCGAGTTAGGGATCCCGAACAGATTGTGCGCCTGATAGAGAGAATGGAAGACAGCAGCAAGATAGTCACGGGGTTTGTCTTTCCCAAATTTACATCCGAAAGTTATAGATACTTTGAAACTATCAAGAGTCTGAATCAAACGACAGGTTTTTTCTATGGTATGCCCATTATTGAAAGTACAGAGGTCATCTATAGAGAATCCCGCTTTCGGGAATTAATGGACATAAAGGGGCTTTTAGATACCTATCATGACTTAGTTTTAAATGTACGCATCGGGGCAACAGATTTTTCAGGCTATTATGGAATTCGTAGAGGTCCGGATGTAACAATTTATGATATAACGGTAATACGTGATTGTATTTCCGATATTATTAATATATTTAGCCGTTTTGAAAGTGATTACGTAGTCTCCGGTCCCGTCTGGGAGTACTTCTCTAATGGAGGGAGAGTTCTTAAACCGCAGCTGCGCAAGAGCCCTTTTGAACAGTTTCACGATAATCTCGGGAATAATCGAACGAAGATTAGAAGCCAGCTTCTGAATAAATATGTTGATGGGCTAATTCGGGAAGTTATTTTGGACAAAGAAAATGGAATTATTGGCAAGACCATTATTCATCCAAGTCATATCATTCCGGTACAATCCCTATATATTGTGGGATATGAAGAGTATTTAGATGCTTTGAGCATTATTGAGAATAGTAATGGCTTGCAAGGGGTTACGAAAAGCCATTATACTAATAAGATGAATGAAATGAAACCACATTATAATTGGGCACAAAAAATTTTATTAAGAGCAAAGAGTTATGGAGTATTTCATGAACAACACAATTTCATCAGCCTCTTTACCGAAGATGTATACTTATAATGTAGAAGGGCAAAGGGTATCCGTTACCCTAACCAAGAACCCTTTTGATATTGACCCTCAAATACTATATTCACTGGCGGCAAGACAGAACAAAAAACGAGGGTTTTTGTTTGTAAGTAAGGTTCTTGGCAAGCATGTACCGGTGGATCCCTTTATACCTTTGCTGGCAGGAAGCAGTTTAGCTATTCAATTTATGGCTAAGATTCATGGAGTAAATCATGCCGATACACCAGCTATTGTACAGGCCTTAAAAACGAATGAAGATACAAGAAAAGTTTATGAAGCCGTACTTTCCAAACCGCGCTTTGTACTGCCTCAGAAAACTTTATTCATAGGTTTCGCTGAAACAGCAACAGGCTTAGGGCAGGCAACTTTTAGCTCCTTTGATAATGCCCATTACCTACATACGACCCGGGATCAGATTCCTCTTTTGCCCGCAGTGCTGGATTTTAAGGAAGACCATTCTCATGCAGTTAATCATCGGTGTTATTCGGTGGATCCGGAATTGCTTCGAAATCCAGAAACCATTGTTCTTGTTGATGATGAGATAACTACCGGAAACACAGCTTTAAATATTATTAAAGCAATCCACGCTAAATTTCCGAAAAAAAATTATGTGGTCTTATCCCTCTTAGATTGGAGAACGAAAGAAAACCGGGCTAACTATCAGCAGCATGAACAGCTGCTTAATGTTAGAATTCACACCGTTGCTCTGTTAGAGGGAGAAATAGAAGTGAGCGGTTCCTCTTTAAACGAACGAAGAGAACAAGGGGAGCAAAGAAATTTGGAAGTGGAATCCGATATTGCTAAGGACTTTTGTGTTTCCGTAGAACAGAAACTCTTGAATTTAAAGGATATAATTTCATTCTATTCCCTTGATTCCAATGGAAATCCAAGTCTTGCCCCTTATCTTGGATTAACCGGTAGATTTGGATTGTCTAGCGAGAGAGAGCAGGAAATTCTGCCCTTAGCTAAGGGGATTGGGGAGAAGTTAAAGCTGGATAGGTCAGGTGAAAAAACCCTTTGCCTAGGAACCGGCGAATTCATGTATTTTCCAATGCTCATTTCGGCCTATATGGGTGATGGTATAAAATATCATTCCAGCACCAGAAGTCCGATTTATCCCTTTGCCAAGCCTGACTATGGGATTCAAAATAGATTTTCCTTCACCAGTCCGGATGATGAAGATCTTAATTTTTATGTGTATAACATTCCCCCCAACTATTATGATGAGGTCTATGTGTTTCTGGAAAGGGAAGTATCTTCTGCGCGTTTAAAGCCTCTATTACAGGTTTTTGCTGAACTTAAGATGCCGCGCTTAGTTTTTGTTATAGGCTCATCTATAGAAACCCCTGAAGACAAAGTCTAAGAATTTGAATTTTGCTCTTTAATAACAGGAAAAGAGGTGACCGCAGGTGAATGAAAAACTCTTTACTCATCAAATTCCTGATCCCGCCCCAATGGGATGCTATAGCCCGAAGGATGTTATTTTTTTACTCAAGAACCTTAATGGGTTAATGGCTGAGACAGATCTGGAAACCCGGGAGCAAAAGATCCAGTCCGGCGGTCATTATTCGGAAATGCTGCCGATAGAATATGAACCAACCAAAGATTACTTGGATCTTTTTCACCTGACTCTTCAAGAGAGTGCAAGGAAAGTCGCGAAGGCTGTAGGAATTGTAGCAGAGCAGATTTTACAGAAAAAGGGATCTGAAATGGTGCTTGTTTCTCTGGCTCGGGCTGGAACTCCGATAGGTATTTTGATCAAACGCTACTTGCTGGAAAAGCATGACTTAGATTTACCTCATTATAGTATTTCCATTATTCGAGGCAGAGGTATCGATGAAAACGCTCTGTTGTACATTCTTCAGAATCACTCACCTGCAAAGATCCAATTCATCGATGGGTGGACAGGCAAGGGGGCAATAACTCAAGTCTTAAATCAAGCCTGCCTGGAGTTTAATGCAAAATATAACTGGGAACTGGATGATGACTTAGCAGTCCTTGCCGATCCGGGGCACTGTGTAAAAACCTTTGGAACCAGAGAAGACTTTTTAATTCCTAGTGCTTGTTTGAACTCAACAGTATCTGGATTGGTTAGCCGAACTGTCCTTCGCCAAGATCTTATCGGAGACAAGGAATTTCATGGGGCCAGATTTTATGAAGAACTTCTCAAAGTAGAAGTATCCAATTTGTTTATAGATACCATTTCCAAGGAATTTTCATACCTTTCTCAAGAGAGCTTGGGATGTTTGAATAACACAGTTGAGGCGGAGGTTTCTTGGCAAGGGCTAAAATCCTTAAGAAGGATCCAGGAAAGGTATGGAATCAAGGATATCAATTTCATTAAGCCGGGTATTGGAGAAACGACGAGAGTTCTACTCAGACGATTGCCGGAAAGGGTTCTGGTGGATAGTATTGAGAATAATAACTTGAAACATATTATGCTGTTATGCCAAGATAAAGGAGTTCCAATCGAGGAGTATCCCGATCTGACTTATTCTTGTTGCGGAATTGTGAAAGAATTATCATGAAGAAAAAAATAATGTTTGCCAGCGACTTGGATCAAACTTTGATATACTCACAACGATCCTTTATCAATGAAAATCTACAAGAAACCATTCACCCCGTTGAATGGTTTGAGGATCGATATATTTCCTATATGACTTCAACCTCAATAAGGCAACTAAAGCAACTATCAACAGAATTGCTTTTCATACCGGTAACTACACGAACCAAAATTCAATATCAGCGGATAAACTTCAGTGACTATGGTATCTTCTTTGACTATGCAGTGACCAGTAATGGAGGGACAATTTTTCATAACACTATTGAAGATCAGGAGTGGAGGAAACAGGTCTCTGCTGGTTGTAAGAATTGTCTGGAGTCTGAAGATCTGATCCAAAGGTTTAATGAGATCAGACATCCTTCCTGGGTACACCCGGGTTCCGGCAAGATGGCCGACGATTTATTTTATTACTGTTTAGTTGAACGTGATAAGATTCCCGTCCTAGAGTTAGCGGCGTTTAAGCTATGGGCTAAGGACAATAATTGGGAGTTGTCTATTCAAGGCAGGAAGCTCTATTTAGTTCCTAATAGTGTTAATAAGAAAGCAGCGGTTCAATATATAAAAGCAAAGGAAGGTATTGACTGTAGCTTAGCAGCGGGAGATTCCTTGCTGGATTTGGATATGCTGAATACTGCAGACTTCGCCGTTGCTCCTGCTCATGGGGAACTACATTCCCTTAGACTGCAGAAGCTTTTAGATGTAGAGAGAATTCACTTTACGAGACAACATGGAATTAAAGCAGGAGAAGAAATCTTAGATTATGTAGCCGGTTCCATGTCAAAGGGTTTAGTAGTATAAAATTAACTTAATATGTGAAATATATAATGGAAAACATTGGTTTCCCAAGAACATTGCTGGGGAGTTTTGTGAAACTTATGTGAACATTACAATTTGGCTTTTTCTCCAAAGCTTTCCTGTGATAAGATACAAGTATCCTTTTATTTTAGCTTGTCAAGGCATAAAAAAAGGAAAAAAATCGAGAAGTGGCGAAAAGATAATAGTGATAAATACGATTAAAATGCGTGGTATCTAAAAAGGGGGATTCACAGTGGGAATTAATTTGCAAAAAGGTCAAAAGATTGATTTAACTAAAGGTAACCCCGGCTTAACAAAAATCATGGTTGGCTTAGGATGGGATGAAGTATCAAAACCAAAATCCGGCGGTGGAATTCTCGGCGGGCTTTTTGGCGGCGGAGGCGGTGGAGGGGCAGCAATTGACTGCGATGCATCTGCAATTCTTCTCGACGGCCAAGGAAAGCTGACTTCGAAAGATCGTCTGGTCTATTTTGGCAACCTGCAAAGTGGAGACAAGAGTGTAAAACATAGTGGAGATAACCTAACGGGAGCCGGCGATGGAGATGATGAACAAATACATGTGGAGCTAAGCAGTGTGCCAGGTTCCGTCGATAAGATTGTTTTCGTCGTCAATATATATGATTGCATAAAACGCAAACAAGACTTTGGCTTAATTGCCAATGCATTTATTAGGGTTGTTAATCCTGTTAATGGACAAGAGTTTTGTCGTTATAACTTAACTGAAAGCTATGCCGGCAAAACAAGCTTAGTGGTGGCAGAAGTATATCGCCACAACAACGAATGGAAATTCGCAGCAATCGGCGAAGGTACCAATGATGCATCCTTAAGTGAACTCATCCGTCGCTATCAGTAAAATTATTAAAGGGGGATAATGCTATGGCAATTAGTTTGCAAAAAGGTCAAAAAGTGGATCTTACCAAATCAAATCCCGGGCTTACAAAAATCATTGTTGGTCTGGGCTGGGATGTTAACAAGTATGATGGCGGAAAAGACTTTGATTTAGATTCTTCAGTTTTCATGCTTAGTGCTGAGGGAAAAGTTACTGACGAAAAGAACTTTGTCTTCTTTAATAATCCCAAGAGTCCCGATGGTTCAGTGACCCATACCGGTGACAATCGTTCCGGTGCCGGGGATGGTGATGATGAGCAAATCAAAGTCGATTTAGCCATTGTTTCCAGTAATGTATCCAAGATCACTTTCACCATTACAATTCATGAGGCTCAAGAACGGAATCAGAACTTTGGACAAGTATCTAACGCTTACGTACGTGTCCTGAACGAAGCTTCAGGGGAAGAGTTAATTCGCTACGACCTAGGAGAAGACTTTTCTATTGAAACAGCCATTGTAGTTGGCGAGCTTTATCGCAACAATGCAGAATGGAAGTTCAATGCCATTGGCAGTGGTTACCAAAATGGATTAGCCGGACTGTGCAAGGATTTTGGTTTAGACGTCTAATTCTGGAGGTCAGAAGCCAGAGTTCAGAGGTTGGGTTACTTAATTGTAATTTCATGAAATAATTAAATAGGTACACCTCCGTAAGTGGGTGTACCTATCACTATAGCTATCAGTATAAAAGCTTAATAAGAATAAGGTGGTGTTTCATAGTGGGGATCAGTCTGCAAAAAGGACAAAAGATTGACTTAACTAAGGGAAACCCAGGGCTAACCAAGATCATTGTTGGATTAGGCTGGGATACCAATAAGTATTCCGGTGGGTCGGACTTTGACCTAGATGCCTCCGTATTCTTGCTTGACAAAAACGGTCGAGCCGGAGGAATTGAGGATTTTATATATTATAATAACCTCGTTGGAGGTAATGGTTCAGTAAAACATACCGGTGATAACCTCACCGGAGCAGGTGACGGGGATGATGAACAAATTAAGGTTGACTTAGCTCTTGTACCTGCCCATGTCGAAAAGATTGCCTTTACCGTTACAATTCATGACGCGGTTCAAAGATCCCAGAACTTTGGTCAAGTATCAAATTCCTTTGTCCGAGTTGTTAATGAAACCAATGGACAAGAAGTTATGCGCTACGATTTAGGTGAAGATTTTTCTGTTGAAACAGCACTTGTAGTTTGCGAATTATATCGTCACCAAGGAGAATGGAAGTTTAATGCTATTGGCAGTGGCTTCTCAGGAGGACTGGCTGCTCTTTGCACAAACTATGGGTTAGATGTAAATTAGTATAATCGTCGATGAGGCGTCCCAATATTTGGGGCGCTTTTTAATTTGCATGAGTATATTTATGCATTTTCTTTCATATATGGGAGTTTGGCAGTAATACACTCATATTTGCTGGAATATACTAAAAATTAGTCTGTTGTGAGCCTTTCTGCTGTTTGATGTTTATGTAGTCGTTGCATACAATGGTAGAGCAACATCCATGTAGGACATCAGGGAGGTAATAATTAATGCTTAAAATGGGGAGCCGACCCATAAATCGATTTCTGAGCTTATGTATTTTATTGGCTGGGGTGGTACTCGTATGGGGTACAATTGTAACTTCTCACGGCGGGGACTGGCTTGTAAGAGGATTAAGGTTTTTTACGGAAGAAGGTGCGGGTCGTTCACTTACCTGGAAAGTGGATGGACTGACGATATTCTTCCTTTTTATTTTGCTCTTAGGCCAATGCTTATCTTCTCTTTATGCGATGGGATACCTAAAAGAATATGAGGAAGGAAATAAGTCTCTTTGGCCGTTTTATGGTGCTTGGTTTCTATTCCTTGGCAGTATGGTTAGTGTTCTGCTGGCAGATGATGGCTTTACCTTTTTATTGACTTGGGAAATGATGTCCTTATTTTCTTTTTTCTTAGTTCTCTATGAGCATGAAAATCCCCAAAACCGCAAGGCAGCCTATATTTACCTAATTATGACTCATGTCGGAACGGTCTTCTTGACCGCAGCAACCCTGTATTTATATACAAAAACCGGAAGCTTTGCTTTTCAGGTCTGGGCCGATTCGTCTTCGACACTTTCTACTAGTCAACTCAATTTGCTTTTTATAGCTTTCTTTATAGGATTGGGGACAAAGGCGGGTCTTGTCCCGTTACATATTTGGCTGCCCTACGCCCATTCTTCTGCACCAAGCCCTGTCTCTTCACTGATGTCGGGGGTCATGGTTAAAGTGGCGCTTTACCTCTTTTTAAGAATAGTTTGGCTTGCTTTTGGGCCGGGGATGGCTTGGTGGGGATGGTTATTCTTACTGGTTGGTGCTCTATCTGCCACTGTCGGAATACTCTTAGCGTCGGTTCAGACAGATCTTAAGAAGTTGCTCGCTTTTTCCACAATTGAAAATATAGGTATTCTTAGTATGGCTTTAGGAAGTGCCTTTCTGGCAAGGTTCTGGCAGAATGAATGGGCAATGAATTTGGCCCTTATTGCATTTTTTTGGCATTCTCTTCAGCATATGCTTTTCAAAACTTTGCTCTTTATGAGTGCCGGAAATATTATTCAGGCAACACATACCAGAAACCTAGAACAATTGGGCGGCTTGCTCAAACGTATGCCGAAGACAGGTTTTGGAGCCCTTATTGGAGTAATAGGGATCACCGCTTTACCTCCTCTGGGGGGATTCTGGGGAGAATTAATGATTTTTCAATCCCTATGGCTCAATACCATACATCTTGCTAATGGTTGGAGTAAAGCCGTCTTGCCCTTGTTTATTGGAGTCCTCGCCTTAGTAGGGGGATTATCCATGGCCACTTTTGTGAAGTGGTTTGGGATTGCTTTCCTTGGACAAGCCCGTTCGAATGTGGCTGATAAAGCTAGAGAGGTACAGCCTGTTCAATATGTCGCTCCATTTATCATCATTATTTTAGCGGTTTTAACTGTGCTTTGGCCCTCTGCTACCTTAGCCTTAATCAATTTTCCGCTCTTAGTTTTGAAAAACGGTGAAGTATCTGGGTTAGGATCAGTCGTAGAAAACTCGATCCATATGGCTTCCGTTTATTTGATAATTTTTACGTTACTCACATTAGTTGTTTTTACTTTAAGCAAACGAGGGAAACAGAGAGTTACAGCGACTTGGAACTGTGGTTCCCCTTTAACCCTTGATATGCAGTATAGTGCCACTGGATTAACCAAACCTATTCGGATTCTGTTTGCTAAAGCAATGGGTTCTCATCGACAAGTTGAACGGGATTTTGCTGGAACTCGTTATAGTTTGCGTTCGTTGAGCTATGAAGGGGAAATTAAAGCTACTTTTGAGGATTACTTCTATCGACCTTTAATTCGAGGATTGCTTTGGTTGGCAGCTCAAATTCGCAAACTGCAAGAAGGAAGTATTCATTTATACTTAGGGTACCTTTTGCTGACAGTGATCGTCGTTTTATTTTTAGGACGCTAGGAGGGAAGATATTGGACGGATCATTAGTGTTTTCAACCCGTTTGGTCATGGGCTTGGGACATATACTCTTAATTTTAATTGCTGCTCCGCTTCTTCAAGGATTCATTAAAAAAAGTAAAGCCTTCTGGCAGATGAGACAGGGCCCATCGATTCTTCAACCTTATCGAGATTTGAGAAAATTGATGAAGAAGGAAGAACTAATCTCAGAACATGCCTCGGGGATCTTTTTTCTGACTCCGCGGATTGTTCTCGCATGCATGTTAATGGCGGGGCTTGTTATTCCAAATGTTTGGGG
>JGI2924J29684_1076981_pt1 | contig 12644 bp, 11 predicted proteins | sample BenlonsequencITS_FD_29684 | JGI IMG/M metagenome (IMG submission 29684)
CCGTCAGAACAAGAAATCCTCCCCGCCATGAAGTGAATTCTAAAAGCTGTCCGCCAATAATTGGCGCAACAATAGGTCCTACGCCATTGATTAACATCAAAAGAGCAAAGAATCTTGTCATTTCCGAACCCGAATAGAGATCCCTCACAACAGCCCTCGAAATAGCGATACCGGCAGAACCGGCGAAACCCTGAATGAAGCGGAGTAAAATCAGCGTCCAGATGGAGGGACTGACTGCGCATAACAAGGATGAGACGGTGTAACCGGCAAGTCCTATCAATAAGGGGATGCGCCGTCCGCGAACGTCACTCTGCGAGCCTGATACTAATTGTCCGAAAGCGAGTCCGAGAAGACAAGCCGTCAGGCTAAATTGGGCCAGAGAGGTGCTGGTGTGCAAATCTCTGGTTAAGATAGGGAGTGAAGGTAAGTACATATCGATGGACAATGGCCCGAAGGCAGATAAAGCTCCTAAAATGAATGCGGTCCATAAGCGGCGCGAACGGGAAAAGGTAGTGCTGGTACTGGTAGTATGACTGTGACTGTTGTTCACGTAAATTTCTGCCTCCTTTTGTTTCTGGGAATATTTGCAGTAGAACCAAGCAAAAAATATAAGATGTTATGTAATGTGATAATATGCTTATTATAGCATTCTTAAGTTAAATATAAGGTTAGAACAATTGACTTTCAGGATAAATATATGCGCAATTAAATAATTCACACTAGAAATTTATTTTCAACTGTCACAAAATAGCTTTCATATTTGTTATATAAGTAGTTACTTAACCTTAACGTTCTGGAGGTGCCGGTTCTGTTCGCCGAAAAGAAACCTTCTCTCAACAACAAAGAGTTTAAAAACATCTTTGAAAAACACTATCTTAGAGTTTATCGTCTGCTCACTTGTTTCTTAAGTAATCGTTCAACCGCGGAGGACATTGCTCAAGAAACCTTTCTTAGGTTCTATCTCACCCCTCCCCGTGATTTTGATAATGTTGGGGGATGGTTGACGCAGGTTGCTAAAAATTTAGCGTTTAATTACCTGCACCGGGAGAAAAGCAGGGCTGTGCGAGAATCTCATCTGGAACTGCCTCTGATTACAGAACCGGAACTTCGCCTTGAAGAGGAGGAAGAAAAAAATGTAATCAGCCAAGCCTTACATTCCTTATCGGAGCGGGACCGAGTATGCCTTACCCTTCGCCTTTCGGGAATGAGTTATTCTGAAATCGCCCAGGCGATTGAGGTTAAAGAAACGTCGGTGGGGACGATATTGGCCAGAGCTAAAGAGCGATTTAAGGCTGAATATCTCAAACTCAAAGGGAGGGATGATTAATGTGTTACGATTCAGGTATGCTTCAGGCTTACTTAGATCATGAGCTCAAAGACTCTGAGCGGGAGGAAATTGACAGGCACCTGACCGGTTGTGCAGGATGTCGAAAGAAACTGCAGCAACTTATGGATAATCAACAATTTACTGAGCAAATACTCTTGCCTTATTTCGGTTCCCAAGAACTGAATCATCAGGATAAAGTATGGCTTAATTTGCAGAAGACTCTTGGCAAAAAGAAAGGAGTATTAACTATGTTAAGAAAATACCGTACCGCAACCGCAGCCGCGGCTGTCATTTTAGCTGTTTCATTCAGTTTGAGTTTTGCACCGGTGCGTGCTTTGGCCAGTGATTTATTGAGTATTTTCCGTGTAAATAACTTCCAGACTGTCTCTATTGACAGCAATGACCTCGCGCAAATTCAAAAAACCATGCGCAAAGGTGCGGGGAAAGTAGCATTGGGTGATCTTGGACATGTCGATATGAGACAATCGGGTGCGAATGGCGGAGTTACTCTTGCTGAGGCTAAAGAATCTGTAGATTTCCCCCTGCTTGTTCCCCAAAGTTTGACGAACGGATATACCTTAAAACATATTCAACGAACCGCGGGAACTACTCTGGACTTTACTTTGGATACTCACAAAACGAACGATGTCTTAAAAAGTTTTGGAGCGACAACATTACTTCCAGATTCAATTAACGGTAAAACCTTCACTGCAGCGATACCCGTGGTAATCAGTGCTTCCTATGTGGGACCGGAAAATCAAAATCTTATGCTTACCCAAACACGCAGTCCTCAACTGACGGCTCCCTCTCAAGATGTGGATACAATTCGAGATGCCATCTTAGCTCTTCCCTTTCTGCCGGATAATTTAAGAAAACAATTAGCCTCAGTGAATGATTGGCAGCATACCTTTATCATCCCCAGTTTTAACGGCTCAAGTCAAACAGTGACTGTTGACGGTTCCCAGGGAGTTTATATGAGTGCGCCCCAGGGCACAAATAAGGAGTCAAATTCTGAGCGGAATGCACTTCTCTGGCAAAATAACGGGGTAATTTATGCTCTTGCCGGGAACTTTACAGAAGAACAAGGCTTAGGGCTGGCTAATTCTCTAAAGTAAATAGGGATACCAAGAAGTAGTTAGGGGATACAAATGGAATGATTTTAGAAACGTTCAATCTAACCAAACGTTATGGCACTAAAATTGGCTGTGAGAAGATTTGCCTCTCCATTGATCAGGGGCAAATCTTCGGATTCCTTGGCCCCAATGGTGCCGGTAAAAGTACATTGGTCAAAATGCTGGTTGGCTTGCTGACACCAACTTCAGGGACTGCGAAACTTCTGGGTTTTCCTTTGGGAAGTATCGAAGCCAGAAAAAAGATAGGTTTTCTGCCGGAGACGTTTCGCTATCAACCCTGGTTAACCGGAGAAGAACTGCTTTCTTTTCACGCGTCTTTAGCCAAGATGACCTCGGCGCAAAAAAAAGAGAGGATTCCTGAGGTCATAAAATTAGTCGGTTTGTGGGGAAAAGAAACCCTTAAAGTCGGTTCTTACAGTAAAGGCATGCAGCAGAGAATCGGTTTGGCCTGTGCTTTACTTCCCGATCCGGAACTCTTGTTTCTTGATGAACCTTCTTCAGCCCTGGATCCCTTGGGCCGGCGGGAAGTGCGAGAAATAATGCTGAAATTGCGGGAGCGGGGGAAAACAGTTTTTCTAAACAGCCATTTGCTGAGCGAAGTTGAGATGATTTGCGACCGCGTAGAGATTATTAAGGATGGGCATATTTTACTGGGAGGGACCCTGGAGGAACTTTTGTCTAAGACCACAGAAGTGGAAATGGTCATCGAAGGTATGACAGATGAGTTGTTTCGAGGGCTATCTGCAATGAGTCAAGCTATTAAGAGAGACGGCAAAGGCATTCAAATGACCCTTGAAAATCGTTCGGATATACCACGCCTGGCGACTGAAGTTGTCAAACAGGGTGGAGAGCTATATTCCCTGACAACCAGGCATACTTCTCTGGAGGATCTTTATGTTACACTAATTGGGGGGGAGGGGGATGGCTCATGTTAACCATCCTGCGGCTCACTCTCAAGGAAGTGGTTCGACGCCGAATTCTCCATGTTACAATCTTGCTTTCGATCTTGTTTTTAGCCCTTTTCGGAACCGGAGTCCATTATGCCTTTCAAAACATGTCTGCTGAAGGTTCGGCCTTGCGTGCCATGATTATCCCCCAGTTTCTTTCCTTGGGGTTGTTTTTTGGCAGCTTTCTCATTTCCTTCCTAGCCATAATGTCTTCGGTGGGATCGGTCTCCCTGGAAATCGAGAATGGGATTATCCTGGCAATTATCCCCCGTCCCATACGGCGTGCGGAGATCCTGCTGGGAAAATTCTTAGGTTATGCTGTACTGCTGATGAGCTTTGCTGTTATTTTCTATGTCACCGTCATCGTAATACTTCAGCAAACGACGGGCCTGTCTGTTGTACTGAGGCCTGGCACTGTTTTCCTTTATGCCTGTCAACCGTTAGTGCTTCTTGCTTTGACTCTGTACGGAACAACGTTTCTTTCAACGTTAGCCAATGGAATCGTCGTTTTCATGCTCTATATGCTGGGAGTCATGGGCGGTATGATTGAGCAAATCGGTTTCATGCTGAAGAACCAAACTCTTCTCCAAATGGGGATCATCTCCAGTTTAATCATGCCGGCTGATTCTCTCTACCGTAAAATTGTATCCTCGGTCCTTTCGGCCGCCGGAATAAATTTTTCTACTTTCTTTTTGGGCCCCTTTGGGAGCAGCTCCGAACCAAGCAATAATATGCTGATTTATACTGCTCTTTATATCATAGGTTTTCTTGCCTTGGCAATTCGAAGGTTCTCGAAACGAGATATTTAATGAAGCCCAATGATAGATAAACAAAACAAAATCCAAGGGTTCTCCCAATGATGTCAGTGAGGGGGGAATCCTTGGATTTTTTACCCAGTATTATTGGGGCAGCCCGCCATGCCATTGCGGAGCATCAGCGGATGATGAGAACAGGTCATGCCTTCGGGTCGGGCAGCTTCGCCCACACCATTCCCCCGACATTCCGAGGCTAGCCCACTCAATTGCGCGGGAGCTATCTTCAGCGGATATGTTTTCTTTGGAAATGACCGTTTCGAGCGAAAATGTCCACCGGACATTTTCGTGCCGAACCTCAGGGCAGTACCTGATGTGAACCGCTGGCCAGGACGGCCGAGTGTCCTCGAAGCCAAGGACGGCGAGAGGGGACCGCTGGCCAGACGATAAGCGGACGAGCTTATCGCCGCACTGCAACTGATTAAGCAGACCCCTGCAGTGTGGATCGGCCGAGTGTCCCTAACGAACTATTAGTTGCCCTTCACTTGGACTTAAGAGTTCACCTTTAGCTAAAACAATCCGGCCGTTAAGAATTGTATAATCTATGCCTTGCAGGGGTTGTTCAGGGTTGTTGTAATCTTCGAGTATATTAATTTCATCGGGGTTGAAAATAACAAGATCAGCGGAATATCCTTCTTTGATTAGGCCTTTTTGCCTTAAGTTTAAGCGCTGTGCAGGGGTCCCTGTAACTCTTTTAATCGCTTCTTCCCAAGTTAAGAGCTTTTTCTCCCGTACATATTCCCCCAGAAACTTAGGAAAGGTCCCGAATAGGCGAGGATGAGGTTTTCCGGTGGGAATGCCGTCAGATCCTATTTGACATAAAGGATGTTGGAGTAAGGTGACCATATCTTCTTCGGCAAATAAATGATGCATAACCATAGAACTTTGGCAGTCCTCACTGATCAAGAGCTTTGCGATCTGATCAATAACGTCCTCCGCAGGTGCTTTTACCGTTTGGAAGTGCCGGGAGATTAGTTGATCAGCTCTAAGCCCCTCAGCCCATTTGTTTTGTTCTTTGAAGGTGGAGCTTATCATGATATTAGGCCATTCTACCATACCAACAAAGTTATCCCAACCTGGATATTCAGGTCCATCTTCCTTAAGTTCATTTTTCAGTCTTGTCCTGAGAACTGGGTCTTTTAGTCTTTTAATAATTTCCGGGCTTCCGCCTTCCTTGGCCCAAGGCGGAAGAACCTGAGAAAGCAGAGTGCTTCCCGCCTGATAGGGGTGTTCATCAAATGTGACGTCGATCCCTTCCGAGCGAGCTTTTTCCACCATGTGGATGAGTTCTGGACCTGAAATGCCGAAATGGCGGTTGGCATAGGAACGCATATGAGAAATTTGCAATTTAACTCCGGATTCTTGGGCGATTTTAAGGGCCTCAGTCATTGCTTCCCGGACTTGAAGAGAATGACTTCGAATGTGGATCATCATGATGCCGTCATGAGATGCCACGACAGAACTTAGAGCAACAAGCTCTTCGTGAGATGCGAACATGCCCGGCAAGTATGCTAAGCCATAGGAAATCCCCAGCGCTCCTGCCGACATGGCTTCAGCTACGAGGGAGCACATATTGGCCAGGTCTTTGGCAGAAGGCAAATGGTTATTCAACCCTAAAACTTTGGCGCGTACTGCCCCGTGGCCTAGGAGATAAGCAACGTTATTAGTTTTGGCAGATCGTTGGATATCATGAAGAAATGTTGAAAAAACGGGCCAATTCCAATTTTGCGGACCCTGTCCCAGGATCGGTGTAAGGTAGCTGCGCCAAGCTTCCATCCCTGAGGAATAAGGGGCAGGACCGAGGCCGCATTGGCCTGCAATCTCCGTAGTAACACCTTGGCGTATTCGACTTTCCCGAATGGAACCGGAAGTAAACGGTACTAAGTCGCAATGACTGTGGACGTCAATAAAACCCGGTGTAACCATATGCCCTTCGGCATTAATCACCTGAGCAGCAGGCGAAGCCGATGACAGGTCCCGTTTTATCTCTGCGATCCTGCCATTCATAATTCCAAGATCCAATATTTCCGGGGGGGTTCCTGATCCATCTACAACAAGGCCGCCGATGATCGCAAGATCCAACATAGTTCTTTCACGCCTTTCTCCTTTGAAAACGCTTTATTATTAGTACTTGCAGCTAATACAAAAGTTATTAGTATTTCTAATGTGCTCAAAAAAGCTGCATAAAGTTTTAACAGTATAGGGTTTAATTATCCTTATTTATATTGTTTTTATTTATATTGTTTTTGCGGCCTATTCCCCAAGTGATTAAACTGGCAAGAATGAGCAGACTGCCGCTGAGGCAAACGCCCTTCCACTGCCAGAGACTCCAAGCATGCATCCCTAGAAAAGACCCAAATGATCCTCCAATAAAGTAACTTACCATATAAATTGTGTTCAGCCTGCTTTTTGCTTCAGGGATCAAAGCATACACCCGTGCTTGATTTGATATTTGAGCACTTTGGATGCCCAGGTCCAACAAGATAACTCCAAGGATTAAGCCCCACAACTGCTGACCTAGAAACCAGAAGATACAATAAGCAAGCAATGTGACTGCTGCGGCTATTCCGACAACAATTCGCGGGCCTTTTTTATCCGCCAAACGTCCGGCAATAGGAGCAAATGAGGCGCCTGCAACTCCGATTAAGCCAAATAGGCCGGCAATTTCGGTGCCATAATAATATGGCGGTTGCTTTATAAAGAAGGCTAAGGTTGTCCAAAAGACACTGAAAGTTCCAAAGAGGAGTCCGCCCATCAGAGAAGCTTCGCGTAACAAAGGCAGTTGGGTGATATATCCTCCTAAGGATTTAAGAGTCTGACCGTAAGATAAACGTGAATTAGATCCGGTCTTTGGCAGAACTCCCCACAGCATTAGAGCTAAAACCAACATCAAACAGGCCGCGATATAAAACATGGTACGCCAGCCCCATATGCTGCCGATGATTCCGCTGATGGTTCGCGCTAAGAGAATTCCAAAAAACAAACCGCTCATGACGATCCCAACGATTCGACCTTGTTGGTTCGGGGCTGCCAGCTGGGCGGCCAGAGGGACTATGATTTGAGGTACGACAGTTGTTGTTCCGACAGCGAAACTGGCGGCTCCTAACATAGTCAAATTATTAGATGAAGCAACAAACAATAGGGAAAGGGTTACTGCGCCCAGTAAGATAACAATTAGAGACTTTTTTTCTTTAATATCTCCTAAAGGGACAAATAAAAAAAGTCCCAAGGCATAGCCTAATTGCGTAAGCATAGAAATGCTTCCAATTTGAGCGGCAGATAAGTGAAAAGTTTGGGCCATGTCCGCTAACAAAGGTTGGTTGTAATATAAGTTGGCAACGGACAATCCGCAACTGACAGCCAGAATTAAAAGAAGGCTGCGTGAAAGTACGGGGAGGTTTGAGCTATTAGAAGAATAAGTGCTGCGGTCGGCGTTCATAATATCCTCTCTTGTTTGCTTTTTTGACTTAAGGGATTGTATTTGATCATTATTTAGTGTACGCGGTATGCGGCCTGAAGGCAAGTTGAAAGATCAATGAGAGAACATCGCTGGAATGGGGACTAAAATAAAACTGCAATATCGAAAGACAATATAATATAAAGAAGTTTAATGCGAAAATTGGAATATTCTCTCGCTAAGATCTAGCATAAGACTCAATTAACCATTGAAATTTATTATATCGGAGTGTTATAATGTGAAAAAATAAATAAATACGAATAATTTAAATATTAATTTTTCTTCGGTACTAACACAGAAAAGTTTTCCAAAATAAAGATAATTCCTCTAGGTAATTGAAGATTTGAATTAGGAGGCGATGTTTCTTAACTGAAAAAAGTCTATCCCCAAATACCGAGTTAGTATTTTAGAAAAAATCGTAATACAAAAAGCATTTTAACTATTATTCGTAATACGAAAAGCATTTCTATGTATAAAAATAACTTATAACAAGGGGTGGGATAGGATGGAAAAGAGAAACATAGTTATTGGCGTTACCCCGGTGGAGTTTGATGGCATGCCTGAGTCATTGCGCGGAAAATATACTCTTGCTGTTGAAGGAGTACGAGATCTTTATAACAAAATGGAAAATGAGTGGCTTGAAGAGCATAACTTAATCTCAGATGCCAAAATTTCAAACAAATGTAACATGCAAAAAGCGATATCCATTTCAATGACTAGCAAATGCGTTTCTCTGGAGGCTTTAAGTATTCTAATGAGAATAGGAAGAAAGCCGGTCTTGGCTTCACTAGCCAAGAAAAGTGAGATACCCCATGTCACTTATCACGTAAAAAATAAAGTATTATTTAGTTATACTCTTCTAATATTTGATACGTTAGAAGATGGAATTAAACTGGCAGAGTATTTCGTTGATCAAGCCAACAATCATTCCAGCGTCATAGAAAGGTGTTCATACGCTGCGACTGGGCTGTTATAAATTCTTATATATTAAATTTTAACAAACGAATCAATTCCACAATGCTCAAAATCGATCCTCCATGGCAAAACACAAATTATTGCTATGGGGGAGATTTTTATTTCTTCGACAGGGAAGAGATAACAATGATATAATTAGTTAACCTTTAGTTAGCACAAGTTCTCTTTGGTGGATGAGGAAGAATTATAATAGAATAGAATAGAATTCTTATATGATCGTCAGTATGTTATACGATTCAGAACAGGGGGGCTTTATGCTTAAAATAGGTTATCTTGGACCGGAAGGAACCTTTACCCAACAGGCTGCTCTGCATTATCTTCATAATAAACAGGAAGCGGATTTAAACGCTATGCCTAATATTCGTGATACTCTTTTAGCAGTGCAGCGCGGTGATTTGGATTTAGCGGTAATTCCCTTTGAAAATTCTATAGAGGGTTCAGTTAATATCGTTTTGGATGTCTTAGCTTGGGAAGTTAACTTGAAGATAATTGACGAACTTATCCTTCGAATTTCTCAAACATTGATGGTTACCCCTGGCGCAAAATGGCAAGATATTACTGAGGTATATACTCATCCCCAATCTGCAGGGCAATGCCGCCTCTTTTTAGATACTCATTTACCCCAGGCAAAATTGTATTTGACCAGCAGTAATGCTGAGGGTGCTCGACAAGCTCAGAGGGCGGGAAGGACTGCAGGAGCCATCGGACCGGAAGCAGCGGCGGATAAATTCGGTCTTCAAGTAGTTCTGCGAGATATTCAAGATAACGATAATAACTTCACTCGCTTTGTGGTGGCGGGCAATGAGACGAGCCGTCTCCCAGCGGCTAGAAATAGGACTTCTATAGTTTTCTCTACGGAACATAAGCCAGGGAGTTTAGCGTGCATCTTGGATATTTTTAATTTATGGGATATTAATATGACAAAAATCGAATCACGCCCCTCACGTGGTCAGCTTGGACGTTACATCTTCTTTATTGACATTGATGGGCATATGTCTGATCCTGACGTCCGCGATGCCTTAACCATGATTCAGCGTAAAACGAATTTCTACAAATTTCTGGGTTCCTATCCTATGGCTGAGATTGATTAAGTGATCTATTCTTAAGAACTATCTGCGAAACCGATCCTAGGGTATGTATTTGAACTCAGGGGCTTTATGTGCAGTCATAAAGCCCCTTATTGTACTATCCTAAAGTATAATTTTCGGTTGTATACTGCAAGAAGGCTCTACGTGCGAGACAGTGTTTTCGTTCAAGCATAAGTGCAGCACATTGGCCCCTGTGCCAGAGCTTAGCGCCAGTCAAGTTCTCTTTACGTACTTAGATAGTAAGGAAGAAAAACAATGGATTCGTTAATAACTGTATAGTAATGATTTGTTTTTTAATTTGATGTTGAATATTGTAATTCACTGCTAATTGTTATTTAAGAGATTCAAAATAGGCGACAGCAACTTCATATAAAAAATTAATCGGGATCGGATCTTTTCCTATCAGAAGAGCATTAAGTTTTTTGAGTATGGGTTCGGTCTCTTCTGAAGAACCAGCAAGCAATACGGTTGGTTCAACATCCAGGGCAGTGCCTATCCTTGCTAAGAGGTCTAATGAAGGAGACCTCAGGCCTCGTTCAAGATAACCGATATATGAAGTGCTGACGTTAACAAGTTCTGCGAGTCTTTCTTGTGTAAGTCCCTTAGTCTGGCGGAATAACTTTATGTTTTTTCCGACAACCTCTTGAATGTTAGACACTCTATCACCTCCTCTTCCAATTTTAAGGTAGTCACTTGAAACATCTTAGCGACTGTGTGTGTGTAATTATATTGAAAATACGTACAAATAGTTATACAATGTGAAAGTAATGTAGTAAAAAATCAAATTTAAGTTAAGTTGTGTAATATAACGGACATTATGTTAAGGAGAGAGAAAATTGTCGCAATATATACTTGTTGTTGACGATCAATTTGCGGTTAGACTTTTTATCCAAAAGGCTTTGGAAGAATCAGGGTATCAGGTGAAGGCGGTGGCAAGCGGTTCAGAGTGTTTGAGTCTTGCAACGTCTGTTCCCAGACCTGCCTTGATTCTTCTGGACCAGAGCATGCCTGGGATGACAGGGCTGCAGGTATTAGCACAACTGGTTCAGGATGAAAGGGCCAAACATATTCCGGTGATTATGATCAGTGCGGAAGATGATTTTGAAGATGCTGCACGAAGTTTAGGTGTCCGTGATCTCTTAAGTAAACCTCTTGATTTAGATTATTTCCTAGAAACTGTTGAGGCAACTTTAAAAAGAGAAAATTTAAGGAATGTAAATGCGAATTGTTTTCCAAATCAGGAGGTAATTGCTGAATAATACTAACATAGATACCAGTAATTTACATAACGAAGAATTTCTTGTATACTTCATGAGCTAAGTATACTTAATAAATATGTCGAAAAAAAGAGAAAAATAGTTTAGAGAAATTGCTGGTTTTTTATTATTTAAATATGAACTAAAAGTTTTCATGCCTTTCGATTCAAACTATTATCCATAAAAATTGCTTTATCTTCTCAGAATGATGAAGTAGAATAAAAGGAATGAACTCATTCAGCTAATGCTGACCTTGGGACTTCGTTGGGGGACTCTAACCCTACTGAAGAAATCGAAGGATTAAGGGACTGTGTAAAAACGTAACCCGAAAAACCCAAAGTGAGTTCAAATAGCCAAAGGCGTTATCATTTCACTTCTAGAGTGGAGTGACAACACCTTTCTTTAATGATAAGGGAAGCAAATGTGGGAATACAATCAGGGCTACAACTTTTGGTACAGCCCCTTGTAGATGGGGATAAAATGCGAATGAACGATATGCGAGGGAATGTAATGTATCCTATAGATTTAAATTACCGTATGCCTGCTGAATGGTCTGAACATAGGCGGACTTTTATTTCTTGGCCTGTTCGCGAATCTATGTGTCATCCGGAGGATTATGAAACCGTGTGCAAGGGCTATTCGGAGATAATTAAAGCTATTGCCGAATTTGAGCCCATATCCGTTATTGCAAACCCCTCTGATTCAAAAACTCTATCTCTAGGTTTTGCCGACGAGAGAATTGAGATCTTAGTAATTGAACACAATGATGCCTGGCTTAGAGATAACGGTCCAACGTTTTTGGTCAATGACTTAGGAAATCTTGCCGGTGTAAATTGGCGGTTTAATGCCTGGGGCGGAAAATACAAACCTTGGGATTTAGATGATCAAGTGGCTGCTAGGCTCTTAGAGTTTTTAGAAGTAAGACGCTTTGATGCTCCTTTTGTAATGGAAGGAGGCTCTTTTCATGTTGATGGAGAAGGTACTCTTTTGACCACCGAAGAGTGTCTTCTTAATCAGAACCGAAATTCAGAACTGACAAAGGAGCAGATTGAAAATAAACTAAAAAGTTATCTGAATGTCCATAAAGTAATCTGGCTGAAAAAGGGATTGGATGGAGACGAGACGGACGGTCATGTGGATAACTTAGCCTGTTTTGCGGCACCAGGCAAAATTCTTTTGCAGCTCTGTAATGATCCTGAGGATGGAAATTATGAGATTACCCAGACAAACTTGAAGTTACTTCAGCGGGAAACCGATGCCCAGGGAAGACCTTTCGAAATTATCCCTATCAAACAGCCTCCAAAAGTAGTCGATCCCAAGACAGGGGGGCGTCTAACTTTAAGCTATCTCAATTTCTATTTTGTGAACGGGGGAATCATTCTCCCGGTTTTTGGCGGTTCGGCAGCTGAGACAGATCATTTAGCGAAATTAACCTTGAGTGAAGTTTTTCCGGAACGGAGGATTCGTACCATTAATGGCATGGCTGTTATCAGTGAAGGCGGCAATGTTCATTGCACCACCCAGCAGATGCCGGTTGGGAATACTGGAATTTAAGAAAGGAATTAATATGAGAACTGTAAAGGTCGCTGCCACCCAAATGAGTTGTTCTGCTGACTTGGCTGAAAATATAGCTAAAGCAGATCGGCTGG
>JGI2924J29684_1076980_pt1 | contig 12639 bp, 11 predicted proteins | sample BenlonsequencITS_FD_29684 | JGI IMG/M metagenome (IMG submission 29684)
GGGGGCCGCCGTCGGCGAGGCGCTGCCCTTGGGCCTCGTCGTCTTCGGCGAGGTCGCGCTCACCGGCGAGGCGGTCCCGGTGACCGCGACGGAGCAACGCCTCGCCGAAGCCGCGCGGCTCGGAAGGAAAAGCGCCATCGTCCCGGCCGGCGGCGAACTCGGTCGAGACCAGAAATCAGCCACAGGCCTGACGCTCATGACCGTGTCGACCACCGCGATGGCGCTCGCCCAGCTGCGCGGCAGGAAAGAGGCTTCGCCTGCGAAAAACGCCATAGCCGAACAAACCCGAGGCGAGCCCTTGTCCGCAGCGGTCTAACACTGCCCGCAGCGGCCTGGAGCGGCTTTACGGGGCGACGACGTTGAACGTGGCCGGCGCGGAGACTTTCTGCCCAAGCTGCGCCACGACCCGGTAATAGCCCGGCTGGATGTCGACCCGCTCCTCTTGGCAGCCGGGCGACGAGGTCTTGCCGGTCCATGTGGCCTGGAAAGCGACCTGCTGGCCAGGTTTGAGCATCTGCAAGCTCTGGCCGTTCGTCGGAGCGCAGTCCTGGCTCGACCACACCCGATCCGAACCGTCGAGCGTGGAGACGATGAACGCTTGCATGCCGTCCCCGACATCCCGTTGGCAGGGAAGGGCGGAGCCATTGGTGACCACGCCCTTGAACTTCGGCTGCTCGCCGACGTTATAGGTCGCCTTGTCCGCGGAGACGACCACGGCCAGCACATCGTCCGAGCACAACTGGCCCGCTTGGGCGAGGGTCGGCGACGGCGGAGGCGGAGCGTCCGCCGAGGACGCGGCAGGCGGTTCGGATTGCGAAGACGAAGCGTTGGCGGACGGCAGGGCCGTCGAGCGGACCGGCGGTTTCGCGCCCCCTTGGCGCGCGAAAACAAAGACAGCGGCGATAATGGCAACCAGGATGATCGCGCCGACCCCCAAAGCCAACGACCGCCGCCGCACGTACACCTCCGGTGGCAGGGATTTATTTCGAGACGCTGCAGCCACGGAACCGACACTACTCGGTGACGACATGATTTCCAGCGCGGCACACCCAAGCGGATTCGAATTCTCCGACGGGGGCCGGTGGCCGCAGGCGGCGCAGGCGCTGATCCGATGGTTCGGAGAGCACGCGAGAGCACTGCCCTGGCGGGAACCGGGAGTCACCCCGTGGGGTGTGTTGCTCAGCGAAATCATGCTGCAACAGACCCAGGTGGACCGGGTGCGCCCGATCTGGGAGGAGTGGGTCTGCCGATGGCCCTCTCCTGCGGCGCTCGCAGCCCAGCCGCTCGCCGAAGCGCTCCGGGCATGGGGCAGGCTCGGCTACCCGAGGCGGGCGGCGCGGCTGCATGAAGCCTCCCGCGTGATCGTGGCTGAGCACGACGGCGAGGTGCCCGATGAGCTCGACGCGCTCCTCGCGCTGCCCGGAGTCGGGGCCTACACGGCACGAGCGGTGCTCGCGTTCGCGTTCGGACAACGCGCGCCGGTCGTCGATGTGAACGTTCGTCGGGTGCTGTGCCGTGTCCGCCGCGGCGAGGCCGACGGCCCCGCGCGGGCACAAGACCTGCCGGACACGCTCGCCCTGCTGCCGCAGGACCCGGCGGCGGCGAGCGCGCTGTCCGCCGCGCTCATGGAGCTCGGCCAAACCGTGTGCCTGCCGCACGCCCCGAACTGCGCCGCCTGTCCTGTCCACCCGTGCCGATGGGCGCGCGCGGGCAAGCCCGCAGCGCCGGAGCCCGCCGCGCGGCGCGCGCCCAGGTACGCGGGCAGCGACCGGCAAGCGAGAGGCGCCCTGCTCGCCGCGCTGCGCGCCAGCGCCGAGCCGCTGCGCAAAGCGGAGCTGGATCAGGCGTGGCTGGCGAACCCGGTCCAGCGCGAGCGGGCGCTCCGCTCGCTGGTGGAGGACGGGCTCGTCCACGTCGCCGACGGGGGCCGCGTCGCGCTCGGCGCGGCAGACGGACGAGCCAACGCAGCAGAGTGACCCCGTACACTCTGCTCATGAACAACGCGTCCAGCGACAAACGACAGGATTTGCTCGCGCTGACAGCTTCGGCGCTGGCCACGACGGCGGTCGCCGGGCTTGGATCAGCGGCCTCGGTCCGCGCGCGGGAAGACTACGCCAAACTGCGCCAGCCTCCCTGGGCTCCGCCGGGCTGGGTGTTCGGCCCGGTGTGGACAGCGCTGTACACGATGATGACGGTCGCGGCGTGGCTTGTGTGGCGCGAAGAGCCGCGCGAGGGGGCTCGCCCCGCGTTGCGCGCCTACGCGGTGCAGCTCGGGCTCAACGCCATATGGTCGCCGTTGTTCTTCGGTCTGGGCAAACGCGGAGCAGCCTTCGTCGACATCGTGCTGCTGTGGGGAGCCATCGTCGCCACCGTTCGCCTTTTCGCGCGGCGCAGCCCGCTTGCCGCGGCCCTTCTGGTCCCCTATCTCGCCTGGGCCACGTTCGCGACCGCGCTCAACTGGTCCGCCTGGCGGCTCAACAAGTGAGCGGCGTCAGCGTCCTTTGACGGCCTCATAGCGCAGCAACGCTTCGGCGCGCTCCTGCGCGTGGTCCACGATGGGCGGCGGGTAGCCCGCCGGCCTCGGGTTCGGCTCGTGGGCCTTGGGCCCCGGCATGTCGCGCAACTGCGGAACCCAGCGTTGGATGTATTCCCCGCCGGGGTCGAACTTCTTGCCTTGCGCAGTCGGGTTGAACACCCGGAAATACGGGGCGGCGTCCGTGCCGGTGCCCGCCGTCCACTGCCAGCCGTGGCTGTTGGAGGCGAGGTCCCCGTCCACAAGAAGCCGTATGAAATGGCGCGCGCCCCATTGCCAGGGCAGATGCAGGTCTTTGGTGAGGAATGAGGCGGTGATCATCCGCACCCGGTTGTGCATCCAGCCCTCGGCGGCCAACTGCCGCATCCCCGCGTCCACGATCGGGTACCCGGTCTCGCCGCGTTGCCAGGCGGCGAAATGCTCTTGCGAATCGCTCCACGCGAACCTGTCGAAGCGCCGGTCCACATTGTGCCAGGCGGTGCGCGGATGATGCGAGAGCACATCGGCGTAGAAGTCGCGCCACGCGAGCTCGGTGACGAACACGTCTTTGTCCGTGTCGTCCGCGTCCGCGGCTGCGATATCCCGCAAAAGCGTGCGGGGGTGCAGGGCGCCGAATTTCAGGTGGGCGGACAGCCTGCTCGTGCCGTCCACGGCGGGGAAGTCCCGGTTCTGCGCGTACCCTGCCAGGGCTCCTTCGAGGAACGCCGTCCAGCGTGCCGCCGCCGCCTGCTCACCCGCCTCGCGGACCAACCGGGGCGAGGGAAGCTCCGTCTGGCACGAGACCTCGGCGGCGAGCCAGCGCGTGGAGTCGGCGCCCGTTTGGGCGGGCCGAGGCCAACCATGCGCGGACCAAGCCCGCCGGAACGGGGTGAACACCCGATAGGGGTTGCCGGAGCCGTTGCGGACCCGGCCAGGGCTGATCGCGTACGGTGAGCCCGCCGGGCGCAGCTCGCGGCCTTGCGCCTTGAGCGCAGCGGCCACCGCCGCGTCCCGCGCGCGGCCGTACGGCGCGAAGTCCTCGGTGCAGCGAACAGCTCCGACGTTGAGCTCGCGCGCGACGTCCGGCACGACGCGCGCAGGATCCCCCTCGGCGACGACCAGCCTGCCGCCGAGCGTTTCGTCCAACGCGGCGAGGGCGCTGAACAGGTAGTCGAGCCGGGCTTGTCCGCTGCCTCGCGTCAAACGGGGGTCGAGGACGAACAGCCCCACCGCCTCTTTGGCGACTTCCAGCAGCATCGGCTGGTCGGCGAGGCGCAGATCGCGGCGGAACCAGCAGAGGTCGGGTCGGCTCATTCGGGCGGCGTCTCTCGCCCCAACTCATGGGCGAGGGCTTCTCGGATGGCGGGGTAACGGAACGTGTGGCCGAGTTTCTGGAGTCGGGCCGGAACGACACGCTGGCTCGCGAACGCCAGCTCAGCGGCCCCTTCGGCTCCGAGGAGCAGCCTCGGCCCGAATTTCGGCACCGGCAGGACGGCGAACCTGCCGAGGACGTCGGCCAACGCCTTGGTGTACGCCGCGTTGCGGACCGGCTGCGGCGCGACCGCGTTGACCGGGCCGCGCAGATCCTCGTCCACAACCGCGCGCCGGTAGATGTCGACCAGGTCGTCGAGCGCGATCCACGCCAACCATTGCGCGCCGTCGCCGAGCTTTCCGCCGAGGCCGAGCCAGAACAACGGCCACAGCAGGCGCAGCACGCCGCCTTGCCCGGACTGCACCACGCCGGTCCGGATATGCGCCACCCGCGTGCCCGCCTCCTTGGCGGGCGCGCACGCTGATTCCCAGGCCACGACGACCTCGGCCAAAAAGCCGTCGCCCCGCTCCGCGTCCTCGTCCAGCGCGAGGTCGCCGCGATCCGCCCCGTACACACCGACCGCGGACGCGCAGACCAGCGCGCTCGTGGACTTCGAACCCGCCACACGTTCGGCCAGTTTCCGGGTGGGCCCGACCCGGCTGTCGAACACGGCGCGGCGGTGTTCGGCGTCGAAACGGCCCGCGATCGACTCGCCCGCCAAATGGACGACGACGTCGACCCCGTCGAGGAGGTCCGCCGCGGGCTCGTCCACATCCCAGCGGCGCTCGCCGGGGTGTCGCGGGCCGCGCCGGACCAGTTTGACGACCCGATGCCCCGAGGTGGTGAGCAGCGCGGACAGGGCTTGCCCGACGGTGCCGCCCGAACCGGTGACCGCGACGGTGAGCGGCGGGGCCTGGGCGTCGCGCCAGGCCCGCGCGCGGCGCAACGCGGCGAGGTCCCCGGCGAGCTGGCGGTGGCGGAAAGCGAACACCGGCCGCAGCACACGGCCGGGGGCGAAGCTGGACACCTCGTCGCCGACCAAGGTCGCGCCGTCGCCGACCGGCGTGAAGGTGTGGACGTGCCGCCATCCGCCGGTGAGCTGGCGGACGGGGAAGGAGCTGGCTTCGTCCACGAACTGCCGACCGGGGACAAAGCCCGCTGGGTCGTGTTCCGCGGTCCAACGCGCGCCGAGAGGGAGCCGCAGCACCGCCCGGCCGTCTGCCAGGTCGTCGGCTTCCCGCTCGAACCGCACGCCCGACCATGGCGGCGTCAGGCGTTGGGCGGCTCCGGGCGCGGCGAACCACGCGAAGACCTCCTCCGGCGGAGCCTGGACAACACTGCTGACCTTATAACGCACGTCACAACTCTACTGGATTTCGGCGGCGCGCGGCGAGGAGAAACCATCCCGCCCAGAGCGCGAAGAACAGCGCGACCGCGACGTAGCCGACGTGCTCCAGATCGACGATGTCCTCGCCCGCGATCAGCCCGACCAGCTCGACCGTGCCGACGCCGAGGGCCAAGAACACGGAAAGACCCGTGATCGCGATGTTGTACCACCGCGCGGCGCGCTCGTCGCGAAGAGCGCCGCGGTAGGCGTAGCCCATCAGCCAGCCGTCGAGGGTGTCGAAGAACGTCATACCGGCGGCGAAGCACACCGGGATCGCAAGGGCCAGCCACACCGAGGCCCCGCTCGCGGCGGCGGCCCCGGCCAACACCAAAAGCGCGATCTCCGACGCGGTGTCGAACCCGAGGCCGAACAGGAAGCCCACGAAGAACATCTGCCACGGCTGCGTGACGAGTTGGGCGCGTTGGAGCAGCCAGCCGCCCGGCTGGCGCTCTCGTCCCTGGAAGGCAGCGACAAGCACACGCAGGTTCATCAGGCCCAGGACGAGGAGGAACACGACGGAGGCGAGGGAACCGAAGAGCCCGAGCGCACGCCGGGCGGGGGAATGCTCATCGAGCAGCGAACCCGCGAACTTCGCCCCGGCCACGGTGGCCACCGCCATGAGGAACACCACTGCGGAGTGGCCGAGCGCGAACCAGGTCCCGACTGTCCGCGCGCTGCGCCCTTTGGCCACAAGCCGACGGACAACGTTGTCGATCGCGGTGATGTGGTCGCCGTCGAAGGCGTGCCGGACGCCGAGGAGCAACGCGGTCACGAGCACGCCGAAATGCAGCATTCGGCCAGACTAGCAGCGCCGCTGGCTGGCCGCCGATGTTGTCGGAGCAACCGGTTGTCTTGGAGCTCTGCGCACACCCGCACTCGGTCGCATGGTTCCCCCGTCCATCCCGACCGCCGAGGAACCCGATCTTCTCGGCCTCATCGCGACGCGCGGCGGCCGGGTGTGGCCTTTGGTCGTCTCGGCCTAGTGCTCGTCCAGCCCGAACATCTGCGGCAATGGTTCGTACAAATCCCGCAGAGACTTCGCCAGCTCGTGCTTGTCCTTTTCGCTGAGCTGCGCCGAGGGCAGGCCCCGCAGGCGGGCGACGACCGATTTGGCCTCCTCGGCCCGATCCGCGAAGTCCAGCAGCCGATCCGCGTAGCCACGCAGATGCTCTGCCTTGCGTTGCAGATCGTCGAGCCCTTCGGGGACTTCTTCCTCGCAATCGTCCGCTGTGGCGGCGAGGTTGTGGAAGTGATCCAGTATCCCGTCGGCGAGGTGGCGGTAGCGGGCCGCGGCCGCTCGAACGTCCGCGGGTTGCAACGCCTCCCCCGCGCGCATGTTCTCCTCGAACCGCGCCGCCGTGTCGTCGGCGTCCGGGTTTTCCACGTCGTCGTGAGCCATTCGCGCCCTCTTCCGTCCGCACGGTCCCGTGCTTGCGTCCTCGTCTTCGCCTCCTGCTGGACGGTACCATGCTGCCATGAGCACCGCCGATGAGGAGCCCGGACAGAGGCGTCCGCCCCATGGCGCCCGCAAAGCCGCCGGGAGCACCGCCCACTTGGCCGCCGAGCTCGAAGAACACACGCCGTCGTGGCTTCGCCCGCACAACCCGGAGAACCGGTTGCCTGTGTTGGCGGCGATGCTCGTGGCCGTGGCGCTGCAACTCGCGGTCGCGGACTCGTACGCCCTGCATCCGCGATGGCTGCTCTTCGGGCTCGAAAGCGTTCTCCTCGTGGTCCTGATCGTGCTCAACCCGATTCGGCTGACTCGACACCCCAAGCTCAGCAGAGCATTCAGCATCGCGTTGGTCGCGGGCATCAGCGTCGACAACGCGGTCTCCTCGGCCCTTTTGGACGAGAACATCCTCACCGGGCGCACCGGCAAGGACGCCGTGAGCCTCCTGGGCAGCGGCGCTGCCGTCTACGTCACGAATATCATCGCGTACGGCATCTGGTACTGGCTCTTGGACCGGGGCGGCCCGTTCGCCCGGCACGAGGGCAGACATCCGAACCCGAGCTTCCTCTTCCCGCAAATGACCCTCGGCAGGCTCGCCCCGAAGAACTGGGTTCCCCGGTTCTTCGACTACTTCTATGTGAGTTTCACGAACGCGACGGCGTTCTCACCGACCGACACCATGCCGCTCACCCATTGGGCCAAAGCACTCATGGCGGCGCAAAGCATGGTCGCGCTCGCCACGATGGCGCTCGTCGTGGCCCGAGCGGTCAACGTCTTGGGCTAAGAACGCGGCCACGAGCTGGCGGCACGCCTGCGGCTCGGTGTCGTGCGCGAGGTGGCCCGTGTCGAGGGCGGCGTGCCGGACGAGCGGGCCGCCTTGGTCCCGCTTGCGCTGCGCCATCGCGCGCATTTGGCCCTCCGGGGTGACGCCCCCTGTGGCCTCGATCAGCAATGCCGGAGCCGAAACCGCCTCCCATTCCGGCCAATAGTCGCGCTCGCCCCACTGCGCCGCGATGGCGCACCACGCGTCGATGTGCCCGTGCAATCGGTAGCCGCCGCCGGGGAGCCGGTCGAAGGACTCGCGGAAATACCGTCCGGCGACCTCGCCCACAAGCGAATCCACCGATGCGGCGTCGGGGAAGTCCACAGGCCAGCTCCGCAGCCACGGCTCCCACGGCCCCAAGGTCCTGCCTCGGAAATCCGGGGCCATGTCCTCCACGACGAGCGCTCGCACCAGGTCCGGCCGGGCGGCGGCCAAACACCACGCGTGCAGCCCGCCCATGGAATGGCCGATCACCACGGCTGGCATGTCCGCGTGCGCTTCGAGCACGGCCGCCGCTTCTGCGACGAACCGTTCTGTCGCGACGCTGCCGCCGTCGACGTCGCGTCCTTGATGCCAGGCCGCGTCATACGTGATGACCCGTCCCAGCTCTTGCAGCCACGGCACATGTCGGAACCAGGTGCTGCCCCGGCCCATCAAACCGTGCAGCAGCAGGATGGTCCGGCCGAGGCCAGGACTCCGGCCGGAATGTCTGGCCTTGTGCTCAAAAATCCGCGCCGAAGCCACAGCCTGGTCAAACATTTCCCTGGTTCCCTCGAACCACCGCGGTGTCTGCCGTTCTCGGCCAGCAGGCGTTATTCGCCAGCGGGCTCCCCAGCGCCTGCGAGGACCGGCTCGGCGGCTGCGGCCGCGCGGAAGACGAACTTGGCGTCTTCGCCCGCGGACTCGCCGTCCCAGCCTTCGACGTCCACAAGCACCTTCTGCCCGGCGCCGAACTCGCCGAAGAGGATCTTCTCCGAGAGCTGGTCCTCGATCTCGCGCTGAATCGTCCGGCGCAGCGGACGGGCGCCGAGCACCGGGTCGAAGCCGCGCTTGGCCAACAGCCCTTTCGCTTGCGCGCTGAGCTCGATCTCCATGTCTTTCGCCTTGAGCGCCGCGGCCACGCGAGTGATCATCAAGTCCACCATCTTCACGATCTCCTCGTTCGTGAGCTGGTGGAAGACGACGATCTCGTCGATGCGGTTCAAGAACTCGGGGCGGAAGTGCTTCTTGAGCTCGTCCTGGACTTTTTGCTTCATCCGCTCGTAGTTCGAGGTGTTGCCCTCGCCCGAGCTGAAGCCCAAGCCGACTGCCTTCGAGATGTCGGAGGTGCCGAGGTTCGAGGTGAAGATCAGCACTGTGTTCTTGAAGTCCACGGTGCGGCCTTGGCCGTCGGTGAGACGGCCGTCCTCGAGCACCTGCAACAGCGTGTTGTAGATCTCGTGGTGCGCTTTCTCGATCTCGTCGAACAGCACGACGGAGAACGGCTTGCGGCGCACCTTCTCGGTGAGCTGGCCGCCCTCTTCGTAACCGACGTAGCCCGGAGGAGCCCCGAAGAGGCGCGAGGCCGTGAAGCGGTCGTGGAACTCGCCCATGTCGATCTGGATGAGCGCGTCGTCCTCGCCGAACAGGAAGTTCGCGAGCGCCTTGGACAGCTCGGTCTTCCCGACGCCGGAGGGGCCGGCGAAGATGAACGAGCCGGACGGGCGCTTGGGGTCTTTCAGGCCCGCGCGGGTGCGCCGGATCGCCTTGGCGACCGCCGCGACGGCGTCGCGCTGGCCGATGATCCGTTTGTGCAGCTCGTCCTCCATGCGCAGCAGACGGGCGGTTTCTTCCTCGGTGAGTTTGAAGACGGGGATGCCAGTCCAGTTGGCCAGCACCTCCGCGATCTCTTCCTCGTCCACCTCGGCGACGACGTCCATGTCGCCGGAGCGCCACTGCTTCTCCCGTTCGGCGCGCTGCGCGACGAGCTTCTTCTCCGTGTCGCGCAGGCCAGCCGCCTTCTCGAAGTCCTGCTCGTCGATCGCGGACTCTTTCTGCCGACGGGTGTTCGCGATTTTCTCGTCGAACTCGCGCAGGTCGGGGGGCGCGGTCATGCGGCGGATGCGCATCCGCGCGCCCGCCTCGTCGATGAGGTCGATGGCCTTGTCCGGCAGGAACCGGTCGTTGATGTAGCGGTCCGCGAGGGAAGCCGCGGCGGCCAGCGCCGAATCGGTGATGGACACGCGGTGGTGGGCCTCGTAGCGGTCCCGCAGGCCCTTGAGGATCTCGATGGTGTGCTCCACCGAGGGCTCCCCGACCTGGACCGGCTGGAACCTGCGCTCCAGCGCGGCGTCCTTCTCGATGTACTTGCGGTATTCGTCGAGCGTGGTCGCGCCGATGGTCTGCAGCTCGCCTCGGGCCAGCTTGGGCTTGAGGATCGAGGCCGCGTCGATGGCGCCCTCGGCGGCGCCCGCGCCGACCAGAGTGTGCAGCTCGTCGATGAAAAGGATGATGTCGCCCCTGGAGTTGATCTCCTTGAGGACTTTCTTGAGCCGTTCTTCGAAGTCGCCCCGGTACCGGCTGCCCGCGACCAAGGAACCCAGGTCGAGGGTGTAGAGCTGCTTGTCTTTGAGCGTCTCGGGGACCTCGCCGTGCACGATGGCCTGCGCGAGGCCCTCCACGACGGCGGTTTTGCCGACGCCGGGCTCGCCGATGAGGACCGGGTTGTTCTTGGTCCGCCGCGAGAGCACCTGCATGACGCGCTCGATTTCTTTCTCGCGCCCGATGACGGGGTCGAGCTTGCCGTCGAGCGCGGCGCGGGTGAGGTTGCGGCCGAACTGGTCGAGCACCAGCGAGGTGGACGGGGTGCCCGCCTCGCCGCCCCGGCCGCCGGCCCCGGCGGCCTCGGGCTCTTTGCCGCCGCCGGAGTAGCCGGAGAGCAACTGGATGACTTGCTGGCGCACCCGCGACAGGTCGGCCCCGAGTTTGACGAGGACCTGCGCCGCGACGCCTTCGCCCTCACGGATCAGCCCGAGCAGGATGTGCTCGGTGCCGATGTAGTTGTGGCCGAGCTGCAGCGCTTCGCGCAAGGACAGCTCCAGCACTTTCTTCGCCCTCGGCGTGAAGGGAATGTGCACAGAGGGGCCCTGCTGGCCCTGGCCGATGATCTCCTCGACCTGGCTGCGGACGGCCTCCAAGGAGATCCCCAAGGACTCCAAAGACTTCGCCGCGACGCCTTCGCCCTCGTGGATGAGGCCCAACAGAATGTGCTCGGTGCCGATGTAGTTGTGGTTGAGCATCCGGGCCTCTTCCTGGGCCAGGACCACAACGCGACGTGCGCGGTCGGTAAATCTCTCAAACATTCTGTATCACCCTTCTCTGTGCGCCGTCAGAAGCTGTCGCGACCCCGACGTCTCCACGACTCTCTCCACTGTAGTGGGGAACGCGGTCGTCGTGTTCACAACAGAGGCTCTGCTTGTGAACTTTTCGCGACGCGTTCAGTGAGGTCGCATGATGGAAAGCCATACCTGACCATACCCGACTGAACGCGCAGAAGGGGCGATTTGCGCCCTGAAGCGGTACGCCCGGAGCGAACATGCCCGGAAGGGCGGCTCGTGTTCAGCGCTCTTTCGCGTTGTACGCGTCAATGATGTGCTGCGGCACACGCCCTCGGGGAGAAACCTCGTAGCCGTTCGCGCGCGCCCACTCGCGAATCGGGCCGAGCTGCTCTTTGTCGACCTTCGCGGCGACCTTCGCAGGGCTCACGCCCGACTTGCGGCGCCCGCCCACCTTTGTGGCGCTGGAAATCCACGGCTCCAAAACGTCGCGCAACTTCTTAGCGTTCTTGTCGGAGAGGTCGATCGTGTAACTCACCCCGTCGAGCCCGAATGAGACCGTCTCGGCCGCGACGCTCTGTCCGTCCACATCGTCGATGATGGTCACGGTGACTTTTTTCGCCATATTGTTTCCTCGGTCTCCTTATATCTTCACATTTCCGCGAATCGCCTCTTCCTCGATTCGCTCCGTCATCGCTCTTGCCCTTACAGGATACGACACTTCACGGAAATCTTTCTATCGGCTCGCCCATACTCCTGGGGCGATATCGAAATCCCGTGACGGCGCCGAGGATTTCTGCTCAATGGCTCCACGGCGCGACCAGGCGGGACAATCCCTGTTGAGAACAATGACAACGGCCCGAGAACAACGGCGGCCATTCGAGCGCGAAACCTCGGAACGGTCCTGAGGATTTACGCCGAAGAATTCGGGCGGGTGATGGGGAAAAGCACTGTGTCACGGATTCCGAGCCCTGTGAACGCGGTCATAAGCCGGTCGACGCCGAGTCCCAAACCACCCGCCGGGGGCATGCCGTGCTCCATCGCGGCAAGGAAGTCTTCGTCAAGAGGCATCGCCTCGCCATCGCCCGAGCTGCGCAGAAGGGCCTGCGCTTGGAAACGCTCTCGCTGAACGACCGGATCGACCAATTCGGAATAACCAGTCGCCAGCTCGAAACCGCGGACGTACAAATCCCATTTCTCCACAACGCCGTCAATACTGCGGTGCTGACGGGTCAGCGGAGAAGTCTCGGCGGGGAAATGCCGCACGAACGTCGGCGCGCGCAGATGGTCGCCGACGAGGTGCTCCCAAAGCTCTTCGACCAGTTTGCCATGGCCAAGGGAGTTGATTTTCTCCTCCGCCAGACCCGCTTTGAGCGCCAGCTCGCGCAGCCGCCCGACGCGCGTCTGCGGGTCCACCTCAGTGCCGAGCGCGTCGGAAAGAGACGGGTACATTTCCAGAACAGCCCAATCGCCACCGACGTCGTACACGCTGCCGTCGGCCAAAACCAGCTCCGTGGAGCCGAACACGGCGTGCGCGACTTCTTGGACGAGTTCCCTCGTCAACGCCGCGACCGTGTCATATGTGCCATACGCCTCGTAGGCCTCCAGCATGGTGAACTCCGGGGAATGCGTGGCGTCAATTCCTTCATTGCGAAAATTCCGATTGATTTCGAAAACCCGGTCTAAACCTCCGACAAGGCATCGTTTTAAAAAGAGCTCCGGGGCGATCCTGAGGTAAAAGTCAATATCGAGCGCGTTCGAGTGCGCGATGAACGGCCGGGCGCTCGCGCCGCCTTGGATCGTCTGCAGAATCGGGGTTTCCACTTCGAGGAAACCCCGCC
>JGI2924J29684_1076979_pt1 | contig 12634 bp, 10 predicted proteins | sample BenlonsequencITS_FD_29684 | JGI IMG/M metagenome (IMG submission 29684)
CGCACCCAGGGCCTGGCCGATTATCTGTATCTCATTTAATCCGGCAGCCAGCAAGAGGCTTTCGGTATTGTCGCCGAAGAGATCTGAAAGCTCCTTGAGCGCATCAAGCATGCCGAAGGCGATCGCGATGACGTTCTTGACGGCGGCACAGGTTTGTACACCGGTGGTATCGAGACTGGAGAAGAGCATCAGGTTTGTTGAGGCAAAGAGCTGCCTGAACCGTATGGCATTTCGTCCGTTTGCCGATGCACTTATCAGGCCCGTCAACTTTCCCCTGGCCACCTCTTCGGCATGGCTGGGGCCGGATAGATAGACCAGAGAGCCTTTATAGAAGCCGGGAAGATAATCCTCCAGCGCTTTGGTAATGAGGGTAGGGCCGAAACCAATATCGATAAAGCCCTTTGTCAGAACGCCGATGACCGTTTTCCCTTCCATGATTTCCGGAATGGTGATGAGTTTCTTTGCTATATCGACAATATAGAGAGAAGGGGTTGCAAGAATGAGATAATCTTTATTTCCAGCTGCTTCGTTGAGATCGGTGGTGGCAGTGATCGTATCCGGTAGTGTCACACCAAGTAGAAAACGACTATTTTTCCGTTCCGTGTTGATTTCTTTCACAACCGATTCCATGGGCTCCCATATAGTGACCTGATGGCCTTTTTCCGCCAGGACCTTTGCGACGGCGGTTCCCCATGCACCGGCATTAATAATCCCAATATGGTTTAGTTGTTGTTCGTTGCTCATGCCCCCTGTTATACCCCGACTCGGGGATGTTGAAAAGGGTGTGAATTGTGATACTATTAGGCAAGACCGTTTTTGCGAGGGGTTGTTGTGCAACTAGTTCCGTTCCGATTCATCGGCCGATTTCATACTACGCTTTTGTTTTTTTCTTTGGTGCTTTCCTTCCTCCTGCCCGCTTCCCAGGCTGTTGCTTTGGAGAAGGAACGTTCCTATCGACTTTTGACTCCGGGAAGGGTGTCGAGCGAGACTCTCGATGTTTCCGATGATGCTCCAGGCTATCTAACCTATCGCTTTACCGTGCCCGAGGGGGTTTTCGGGGTGGAGGTACAGCTTTTCGATTCCGCTGCTGATCTTGATCTCTTTGTGCAGTACGGAAGTGAAATACGCAGTTACGATCAGGTCGATTTCTACAGCATGAGCGACAACTACAATGAGACCATTTTCTTTAGCAGATTAACCGATCCCACCCTCAAAAGCGGCGTCTACTACCTTGATGTTGCATATCAGCGCAATAGTAAACCGAGGATCGACGGAGAGCGTTCCGATAAAATTCCCTTTTCTCTTTCACTTCGTTTCATTGACGGCAAGGCCATATCGGCTCTTTCCGCCGGTACCCCAAGGGAGGCGACGCTTCAGCCCGAAGAGGGGATGAGCCGCCGCTTCTTTATCGACGTTCCAAAGGATGCCGGAGCGCTTCGTCTTGATATTACCGATGCGGAGGCGGATATTGATCTCCTTGTTTCCCGGGACAATCCCGTTGCCAATAGGGAAGAGGCGGATTATGTGAAGGAGAGTTTTCTCGGCAGAGAGAGTCTGGTCATTACCGGAAAATCGGATCCGCCCCTTGAGCCGGGGCGTTACTATATCACGGCCTTCGATCAGGTCTCTTCCGATCACCCCGAGCGTTTTACCATCCTATCAACCTTCGATCGTTCGGTACCGGAGCAGTTGAAGGAGATAGATCCTCTGCCTCTTCCTTCCGATGAGTCTGAGATTGTTTTACTCTCTACCGTCGAGGTCATAGGGACGGCCGGGAAGGGGAGCGGCTGTCTTGTCAGTAAGGATGGTCTGATCCTTACCAACTGGCATGTGGTGGAAAACTACGATGGAAAGGTATCACCTTCGATCTATATTGCCGTAAACCTCGACAATAGCATCCCGCCGAAAGAACTCTTTCAGGCTGAGCTTGTCGAATCCGATCCCGATGCCGATCTTGCTTTGCTGCGGGTCGATAAGGGGTTGAACGGCGAACTTCTCCCCTCGGGGTATGGTTTTCCTTATATCACCATTGGTGATTCCGCTTCGCTAAGAATCGGCCAACCCCTCTCGTTTTTCGGTTATCCCGGTATCGGAGGGACCGGCTCTCGGGCTTCCATTTCGGTTACCCGAGGCATTGTGAGTGGTTTTGAAGCGGTGGGTGATCGTCTCTTCATAAAGACCGACGCCGAAATCAACAGCGGCAATTCGGGCGGGGCTGCCGTCGACGTCTATTATCAATTGATCGGCATCCCTACGGTAATCATAGGGGAAGAAGGGGGGCAGATCGCCTATGTTACGCCTGTTTCTGCCGTACCCGAGGCGTGGCTAAAGACGATCAACCTTCACAACCTTTGATATAGTGTAATTATAGTTTCAGCAGTTCCCTGATTTCGCCTTTGGCCTGATCAAGTGCCTGTTGATACTGTTCTTCGAGGCGGCCAATGTTGCGATTCAGAAGTTGCATGAAATCCGGATCCTGCTCGGGCTGCAGTGCCACCTTTTGGCCGTATTGACGGCTGAGGGCTTCCTGCTTCGCATCCAGCTGGGGCTGGTATTGTCTTTTTAGGTGATCGAGGATTTGTTCACGATTTTGCAGATATTGTTGGAAAAACTGAGTAAGCTGGTCCAATGTGTTTGTAGCCTGCTTTTTCTCGCCGGTGACGACGGCAATCCCCTCTTCTATCCGCTTCAGTAGTTCTTCATCGACCTCTTCCCTCGGCAGGGTGATATTTGATAGCAACACCTCGATGGTCGATGTTTTGACCGGACCTCGATCTTCTTTTTTTGTTTCCTTGAGCGCCTTTGCCAATTCATCGCTTGTCGTTTCGGGATCAAACAAGAATTTTGAAGCAAGACGGCGCCCCTGCTCTTCAAGCTCCTTACGTTTGATAGCTGCTTTGTCACCTACGATGTCGGCGGTGTTTTCGAGAGCAAGTTCCAGAGCCGATTTTATCTGTGCCATACGCTTTTCTCCTCTTAATGATGGTAATGTAACGCCTGTCGCCCCCCTTCGGCAAGTGATTACTCAAGGCTCGGACTCTTGCATCAAGGGGGGCGAAACCGATAGGATGACACTCATCCTCTTACCAAGGAGTAAGGCAATGGCCGCAGCCGAAAAATACTATCTTACCTACAATACCATTCATAAAGCTGTAAAGCATATAGCATCCCAAATCATGGAATCAGGTTTCGATCCCGATATCATTGTTGCAATCGGAACCGGTGGGTTTATTCCCGCAAGGATGCTGCGAACCTTCATCGACAGGCCGATTTTGACCGTCGGACTTTCCTATTACGACGAATTCAATAAGCCCAAGGAGTTTCCCCGCAAGATTCAGTGGATCGATGAGGTAGAAAGTAAACTGAAAGGGAAGAAGGTACTGCTCGTGGATGAGGTCGACGATACCCGGGTAACCCTCGAATACTGCCTCAAGGAGCTCCTGCAGCAAAAGCCGAGTGAGATGGCGGTTGCCGTTCTTCACAATAAGCAAAAAAAGAAAATCGGTACGATACCTCAGGCCGTAAAGCGTTACTATTGTGGTAAGACTCTGGATGATGTTTGGATCTGCTATCCCTGGGACGCGGAAGATATTGATGAGCAGGAGCACCTTGCAGCTGCAGCCGTGGGTCGATGAAACCAATTCTCGTTGTTTGCCTGAACCCAACCCTTCAACGTACCCTGTTGTTTTCTTCCTGGAGTCCGGGAGAGGTCAATCGGGCCCGTTCGAGTTGCCTGGATGCCTCTGGTAAGGGGATAAATGTCGCTCGAATTATCAATCAATATGAAGGTTCCGATGCCTTTTCACTACACCTGACCCATTGTCGCGGCGAAGAAGGTGAGCTTTTTGAAAAACTCTGCCGACAAGAGGATATTGAGATCGAAACGGTAGAGGGCGGCGGGGTTCGTACCTGTACGACCATTGTCGATGAATCGAAAGGCAGCGCCACCGAGTTCATTGAGCCATCGACTCCCGTCGATGCTTCCACCGTTGTTGCTTTACAAAAGCGATTTTCCGAATTGCTTGTTTCCAGTTCTCTTTTGGTTCTCTCCGGGTCGGTTGCTTCGGGTTACCCTGATGATCTTTTTGCAGGTTTCTGCCGTCAGGCTGCCGAACATGGAATTCCGGTGGTTGCCGATTTTCGTGGCAGTATGCTTCTGAAGGCATTGCCTTTTCATCCTTCGGTGATAAAAATTAATTTGAGTGAGTTTGCCGCTACCTTTCATCTCGGCAGTAGGCCGATCGGTGAGCAGGAGGACGATCGTGAGCTTGTAAACGCCGCCTGGCCCATCATGGAGCGGCTTGAAAAGAACGGTTCTCCGGTGGTCATTTCCAGAGGCGCTCGCGAGACGCTCTTTCTGAAAGACGGAAAGCGAACCATGGTTCCAGCCCGCCGTGTTGAAGCTCTTAATACCATTGGTTGCGGAGATGCTTTTACCGCGGGGCTTGCCCTCTCTCTTCTTGCAGGGGAATCCCTTGCTTCCGGTGTGGCCCTCGGTCATGAACTGGCATCGAGAAATGCCGAGCTACTGCGACCTGGTTCTATCCTTCCGTAATGTGTTTTTCGGGTCTGAGTGCCGCTGTATTGGCGGGAGGCCGGAGCAGACGTTTCGGGCGCAACAAATGTGAGGTGATGTTTGGGGAAAAGAGCCTTCTTGAATGGGCCCTCTCGTATGCCCGTCGATATTCCGACCGCCTGTTTTTGGTGACCAAGGCGCAAATGCTGCAGGACTATGGCGTTACGGTGCTGCATGATCGGTGCAAAAACGTTACGCCCATGAGCGGCATCATCACCGTGACCCCCTTTGTGGATTCCTGGCTTCTTCTCCTTTCCTGTGATACCATCCTTGCCTCTCCCTCAATGCTTGATCTCCTGTTCGAACGTAGGCAGGCCGGCAAGGCGGTGTTTTTCCGGATCGAAGGCAGGCTTCAGCCCTTTCCTGCACTCTACCCCCGCGGGCTTTTATCCCGATGGGAAGAGGCCTTTGTGCGTTCAGATTATCGTCTCTCTTCGGTTGTTAGCGATATGCCGAGGGTGGAGATTGATGAAGAGGCACTTTCCGATGCGGGCTTTAATTCTCCCTTACTTTGGAATATCAACACCCCGGCGTCTTTGTCCGAGGCGAAGATTATGCTACTATCTTCCCATGACTGAGAAACTTTACTATCAAAACCAATATCAAAGTGAATTTAAGGCAGCAGTGCTTTCCTCCTCAAAAACCGACAAAGGATATGAGGTCCTTCTTGATAAAACCCAATTCTACCCCGAGGGCGGCGGGCAGCCCTCGGATACCGGCTGGATCGGAGAGCAGCCTCTGCTTGATGTGAAGAAGGTGGGAAGTGATGTCGTTCACCTTCTTCAGAATCGTCCTGCCGAGGGACCGGTTCTGTGTCGGCTCGATTGGAACCACCGTTTTGACTATATGCAGCAACACACCGCCCAGCATATTCTATCGGCGGTTCTCTATCGCGAATTCGGTATAAACACCCTTGCCGTGCACCTTGGCGAAGATTTTCTTACCATCGAAGTCGATCGGGAAGAGATCGATGAAGGGGTTCTCGAAAAGGTGGACTTTTTGGCACAGGAACTCGTGTGCCGAAATCTTCCCATAGAGACCTTCTGGACCGATGATGAAAAGGTGGCCTCTTTTGATCTCCGCAGAACCCCAAAGGTTTCCGGTCACATCAGGATCGTCAGGCTTGGTAACTACGATGCCGTTGCCTGCGGCGGTGTCCATTGCAGTAAGACCGGTGAGGTCCTTCTGATACGGCGCTGCGGCGTCGAGCGAATCCGCGGCCATATGAGAATCCAATGGAAGGCCGGTGGCCGTGCATTTCGTGATTATGGGGAAAAAATGGAGCTGGTCACTCGTCTGTGTGAGCTCAATTCGGTAAAGAGTGATGAGCTGGAAGAACGGAGCAGGCAGCTTATTGCCGAACAGCAACGTTTAAAGGTTACTATCGAATCGCTTCGCCGCGAACAAGCCGCCGCAGAGGCCAGAAATTTGTCCGAGCAGGCGGCAAAGGCTTCTTTTCTTTCACGCACTTTTGTCGGGCAGGAAAAAGATTTTCTCAGGAATGTTGCCGATGCTCTTACCGGAGAAAAGCCCCTGCTCGTTGCATTAACAAACAAGACGGAGAACGGTGTGCAGTGGCTCGTTGCCGCTCTCGGAGGGCTCGACTTTCCTTTTAACGAATTACGAAAAGAGCTGCTTTCTGCCATTGACGGTAAAGGAGGGGGGAAGGCCCCGATGTGGCAGGGTATCGGTTCAAACCCTGAGGGAATCGAGGCCTTTTACGAGCGTTGCCGAAAGGCTCTTTAACCGATTGCCTCTGTTACGGCTGCGGTGGTGACCAACTCAGGCACCACCCCGTGCTCTTCCCAGTAGAGCCCCTTGAGATCGAAGGGAAGCAGTGCCTGCTGAATGGCGCTGCTTAGCAGTCTGAGCCCGTCGGCCATGTGATGAGAAATGGGGCTTTTCGAAAAGAGAAAGCAGGTAAAGATCGCTCCCGAAGGAAGAATCCCTCCATATCCAAGCTCACTTGCAATACCATAGGGCTTGATGAAATCATCCTGGGCAGGGATGAAGCGGGAGCCGACGGTCTCTTCTACAAGCATATAGCCGTCGGTTAAAGATGCGGCACTGAGATCGTCGTTTATTACAGGCGATATGATTCTCTGATAATTAACCTTCATGTTCCTGAACATCTCGGCCAGCATGGGCATAATCTCCAATTCTTGCTGTGATCTGGGAAGGGGAATTGCCTTGTGATGTACCGATCTGGCCCTCTCGTTCCATGCCTCTTCGCTGCCCTTTGTCGCCATTAGGCAAAGATAGCGGCCGGAAGCGCTTTGTTTGTTTTTGGTCGCTTGGGCCGCCGTCGAATCGAGCTTTTCTTCAGGAAGGGAGACAAACAAGCGGGCCAGGGCGAGGGTATGATTACCCTGCTCATCCAGAAAATGGTTGTAGATGGTATCGATAATCCACTTCGCCATCTCTTCCATATTTGTGGTCTCTTCCGGCCGTGTGATCAGTTTTGTGAAGATTGAAGTAACGGTCTTGTTAAAATCGAATTCATTTTGGAGTGAGAGAAAAAATTTATTTGCATTTTCCTGCAGCCGTTCGACTGCTTGTTGCATCTGGCTTATTGCCGCTGAGAATTGATGGGAAATGGCCGAAAGCTCTTCCGCGCCGGAGGCAATCTGCCCCATTTCGTTGTTTATGTTCTGGATCGATGCGGCAGCCTCTGCAATGGTGGCCCCGTTGCTTTTTATTCGGTCGACGATCTCTTTATTACCGGAAGTAAGGCTTTCTATCACCTCTCCGATATGATTGACCGAATCTTCCTGTTGGGAAATAATCTCTCCCGCCTTCGTGGATAGATTACTAATCTCCTGAGCCACAACCTTAAAAGGTGCTCCGACCACCGTGCCCGCTCGTGCCGCCTCGATCGACCCGTTGATGCTCAATAGGTGAAGCTGTTCGGCTATATCGTGGTTATCGGCTATCATGGCCTTTAAAAGTAAGGATAATTCTCCGAGGTTTTCGATGGAAAGGGAAAATTCTTCCATCGCCTCGACCCCCGACTGACTATTTTTATCGATACTCGTCTGCCCTGCGGCAATACTATCCAAATGTCCTTTTTGAGCGGTGACCGCCGAGAGCAGCGTATCCGCTGCATCGGCAACCTCTCCCACCCCCGAAACCATCTTATCGAGGATTTCAGATACCTGCTCAAGGTCCTGCATCATACCCGTTTTGTAGGACGAAAGAGAGGATTCGACCAGGTTCTGGCTGGAATCGATCAACTCCAGCATGAGCCTCCGCTCAAATTTCCACCCCTCTCGTTCGAAGTCGCATGATTGTTCTTCCCGTGTCTTTTTCCCCATATTCATAAATAAAAATATAACCTTTTTCCCTCGAAGAGGAAAGCGAGTTAAGAGGAGTATCGAGATCTCTCGTTGCCATATTCGTCTTCTACGCGTGTCCTACGCCTCTCTTGACCGCCTCCCCGGGAGCCGATAGGATGCTCTGGAGGGTTTTACTTGAATGAGTCCTTTTGAAATTATCATGCTACTCTGTTTTGGTGCCGCCTGGCCCGTTTCAATACAAAAAAGTTGGCGTTCGAAAAGTACCGGAGGGAAAAGCATCGGCTTTCTCTTTGTCATCCTGACCGGCTATGTGGCGGGAATAATTCATAAGCTTTTTTACAATTATGATTCGGTAATTTTTCTTTATGCACTTAATTTTTGTCTGGTAACTGTTGATGCCATGCTCTACTTTCGTAACCGCCGGATAGAAAAAGCTTGTACCCAACTGGTACAGGAATAAAAATCCAAGCTCTCAAGGGGAGTGGTTTATGGCTGTCGAACCCGTTCTTCCTGTTCCCGGTGAAGATGAATGGGAGGATTGCTTCGATGAAGCGGAGAAGTTTTTAGAAGAAGATCCTTCCTCTTCCAATGTGGTGATGGATAAGCAACTGCTGAAAAAGCTTCTCGTTCAATTACACTCGTTACGGGATGTGGAGTTGCTTTGGCGCAATGCCCTGGAGAGTGCGGGAGACGGTGTCTGGGATTGGCATATACCATCCGGTCGAGTCTTTTTTTCTCCTTCCTGGAAACTGATGATCGGTTATCGTGATGATGAAATTTCCAATCGTTATGAAGAATGGCACTCCCGGGTCCATCCCGACGATATTGCTCAGGCCGAAAAGGATCTCTGGGATCAGATAGAAGGGCGAACTCCTTCCTATCGAAATCAGCACCGCCTGCGAAAAAAAGACGGGAGCTGGTGCTGGATTCTCGACCGCGGTAAGGTTGTTGAGCGTGATCGGGAAGGAAAGCCCCTGCGAATGGTTGGTACCCATACCGATATCACCGCCCAAGTTCTGCTTCGGCAGGAGCTGGAGCGGCATCGGCGATTTTTCACTCGAGCCCAGGAGATGGGGGAAATCGGCCACTGGAAAATTGACTTGAAGTCGAGATTGGCCGACGGATCGGAAGAGACGCGTAAGATTTACGGAGTGGCGGAAGGTTTTTTGACCCTGGAAGAGGTTCAATCAGCCCCCTTGCCCGAGTATCGGGCGCTCCTTGATAAGGCTCTGAAAGAACTCGTGGAGGATGGTGTGCCCTACGATGTGGAATTTCGTCTCCGCTCCGGCAGCGGAGAGATCCTCGATGTCCATTCGAAGGCGGAATATGACCGCGAGCGTAATATGCTTTTCGGGATCATTCAGAATATCACCGATAGAAAGAGTGCCGAACGCCAAATTCGAGAGTTGTTGTCGGAGAAAGAGCTTTTACTTCGTGAGGTTCATCATAGGGTGAAGAACAATATGAGCCTCATCGTTTCACTTATTTCTCTGCAGAGTTCCGAATTGCACAATAGCGAAGCGGTCGAGGCTCTTCAGGAGCTCAAGGGAAGGGTGAGCGGCATGCAGCTGCTCTATGACAGGCTTTATCGGACCGATCGTTATGATCGCTCCGCTCTCCATGACTATCTTGGAGAGCTCCTTTTCGAGATCAGGCGTAATCTTCTTCCTCCCGGGGATCTGAGAATCGAGGTCGATATCGAAAACATCTATCTGAATATTCCCAAGATTTTCCCCATAGGAATTGTGGTAAACGAATTGGTGACCAATGCAATCAAGCATGCCTACCCTGAGGAGCAAAAGGGCGTTATCATGATTCGTGTGAAGCGCCTGAATCCTGATCAGGGGCTGCGGATTATCGTTCAAGATGATGGTTTGGGCATACGCGAAGGAATCAGCGCTCAGCGGGGTGGGGGATTCGGACTGGAAATGGTACGGTTGATGGTTCGGCAGTTGTCGGGCGATATTGCTCTGGAACGGCTTAGCCCCACAGGGACTGCTTGGCACCTCACCTTTCAGCAGCTTACGCCCTCTCTCCCGCTTGAACAGGGATAATCCTTCCTCTATCATGCAGATATGGCAGAGATTACCTATCACAGCACAAGGGACGCCGCACGTGAGGCAATTCCCTTTTCACAGGCCGTTGTACGGGGTATTGCTCCCGACGGCGGCCTCTATGTTCCCTCCTCTTTCCCAGGCCTCGATATCACCGACCCGCAGCTTGCTGCTCTTGATTACGAGGGACTTGCGGAGAAGGTCCTTTCCCTTCTGATTACCGATTTCTCGAAAGAGGAGCTCTCCTCCTGTGTCCATCGGGCCTATGGCTCGGGCTTTCGTCACCCTGGGGTGGCACCGATACATAGCTGTGGGAATGTTCACTTTATCGAGCTCTACCATGGGCCGACCCTGGCCTTTAAGGATATGGCCCTCTCTATTCTCCCCCATGTTCTCACAACCGCCGCCGGAAAGCTTGGGATTGATGACACCATCGTGATCCTTACCGCCACCAGCGGTGATACGGGAAAGGCTGCCCTTGAGGGCTTTGCCGATGTTCCGGGAACGCAAATCGTGGTATTTTATCCCACCGATGGAGTCAGTGAGGTCCAGAAGCGTCAAATGACGACCCAGGAAGGGGCCAATACCCATGTTGTTGGGATTACCGGTAATTTTGATGATGCCCAGAACGGCGTCAAGGCGATTTTTGCCGATGGCAAGATACGGGAACGGATCGCCCGAAGGGGCTACCGCTTTTCCTCTGCCAATTCCATTAATCCGGGGAGACTTCTTCCTCAGATTGTGTACTATATCAACGGCTATCTTGAACTTGTACGACGAAATACAATTCTGCCGGGGGAAAAAGTACATGTTGTCGTGCCGACCGGTAATTTCGGCAATATCCTTGCAGCCTGGTACGCCCGTCACATGGGGCTGCCGGTGGGGCGCTTTATCTGTGCTTCAAACAGTAATAACGTTCTTACCGATTTTATGCGGACCGGGCGCTATAGCCTGGATCGGAGATTTTCTCCCACCATCAGTCCCTCCATGGATATTCTCATCTCCAGCAATCTCGAACGATTTCTTTACGAGCTGGCCGACCGGGACCCTGCAAAGGTTGTCTCCCTTATGAGCGACCTAAAAAATGACGGTGTCTATGAGATCGATCGGACAATGATGAAAAACATGGCCGATTTTTATGGGGGCTTTGCCGACGATACGGCAACCGTATCGGCAATCGAAGAGCTATATCGTACATATGGTTATGTGGTGGATACCCACACCGCCGTCGGATATCGAGTCTACCAGGATTTTCTGCGGGAAACCGGGGACGACCGGCCGGTACTCCTTGCCTCGACGGCAAGTCCCTTTAAGTTCAGCAGGAGTGTTGCCGAGGCGGTTGGTGTCCCTGTGGAGGGAAAGAGCGATTTTGAATTGATTGACCTCCTTGCGGAGCGGTGCTGTCTTGATATTCCTGCTCCGATCAGAGGAATCGCGGATCGTTCTATTCGTCATCCTGAAACCTGCAAAAAAGATGAAATGGCAAGGGTCGTAGAGGAGCTTTTATCATGAAATTTCTTACCGTTCTGGCCGACGGCATGGCCGACTATCCCCTTGATGAATTGGGAGGGAAGACCCCCCTGGAGGCGGCTTCTCTGCCTGTTGTCAACGAGCTTGCGTCCCGGGGAGAGGTCGGATTGGTAAAGACCATTCCCGACGGCATGGCTCCCGGCTCCGATGTTGCCAACCTCTCGGTGATGGGCTACGAGCCTGAGCGTTACCATACCGGTCGTTCCCCCCTGGAGGCGGCGAGCATGGGCGTGGCTCTTTCCGATAGCGATGTGACCTTTCGCTGTAATCTTGTGACACTGAGGGGGAAGGGCGACTACGAAGAGATGACCATGGAGGATCACTCTTCCGGTGAGATCACCAGCGAAGAGGCTCGTGAATTGATCGAAGCGGTAGGCTGTGAGCTCGGCGGCGGGGGATTGGAGTTTTTCCCGGGGGTAAGCTACCGCCACCTTTTGGTTTGGCGGGACGGTCCCTTCGATTTTTCCTTTACCCCTCCTCACGACATTCTTGAACGGAAAATCGTCGATTACCTTCCTTCGGGGCCCTATGGAGAGCGTTTTCTCAAGCTGATGAAGGCCTCCAAGGCTATCCTGGAAAACCACCCGGTAAACCAGCGAAGGAAGGTGCGGGGACTGAATCCCGCAAACTCCATCTGGATATGGGGAGAGGGAAAGAAGCCCGTACTCCCCCCCTTTCGCGAGCGCTTCGGCATCGGCGGATCGGTTGTTTCCGCGGTGGACCTTATCCGCGGAATCGGAATTCTGGCCGGCCTTCGCTCTATTGAAGTTGAAGGGGTGACCGGTACCATACATACCAATTTCAAAGGTAAGGCCGATGCTGCGATTCGTGCCTTCGGGGCGGGGGATGAGTTTGTCTATGTTCACCTTGAGGCCCCGGATGAGTGTGGTCATCAGGGTGATGTCCCGGGAAAAGTGCGCTCCATGGAGCTGATTGACGAGAAGATCATTGCCCCCATCTATGCGGCCCTGAAGGCATCCGGGGAGCCCTATCGAATTCTCGTCCTCCCCGACCATCCGACTCCCATATCGTTACGTACCCATGTTGCCGATCCTGTGCCCTATGTACTCTTCGACAGCGAGCAGGAGCTTTTCAATCCCGAACACCGTTTTTCCGAGGCGTCGGGGAAGGAGACGGGAATTTTCTTTGATCATGGACCGAAGCTGATGCGGCGTTTC
>JGI2924J29684_1076977_pt1 | contig 12632 bp, 14 predicted proteins | sample BenlonsequencITS_FD_29684 | JGI IMG/M metagenome (IMG submission 29684)
ATACAATCGCTTGATTAAAATACTGTCGTTATATCGACTGACATTAGGCCAGCCGAGACAAGAGGAGTTAATTGAGGTAATCAGCAGAGAAATTGCCGGCAAAATCGACAATCAGCTATTTATTAATTTAAGTCCATTTTACAAATAGAAATATAAATGTGCCCCGAGTAGCCCCGAGCAGCCTTTTTATTTCGTTGTATTTTACACAGAAAAATCTAAAAGCATCAGTCATGCAAAAGCCCCTCTTACAGAGCAGTAAGAAGGGCTTTCGTGTTTATTTTTATCTCCGCTCAACAAACCAGCGTCCGATATTATTTCCGGTAATTGAGGCATTTCTCTCAAACCCTCCTTAGAAAGAACGGTTATCTGCTCAAGAAATCTGAACGAGGTGTATAAACTGTATTAAACGAGTAGCCTCTTGAATTCATGTCTCCCATCTTTATCAGCATGAGGTTAATATCTGTGTTCATCATGGCTGCAATCTGGACAACGTCATAACCTTCACGGGCATACTTATGAACCTCATCATCGGGAAGAAGCAGTGAAGCCGCAAACAAATTGGCTTCATACTCTGGACGCGTATTCATGGAATAAAGAACGTATTCACGGAACGGACTGTCATCGGCGAGATTCCGATGATGTGCGTCATGTCCGAGCTCGTGGGCGCAGACCAAGGTCTGTACCTGTTCCGGCAGGTTTTCATTTAAGAAGATGAAACGGTTACGCTGGATCACGCGGTAAAGCCCTTTCAGTTTAGCGAAGTCGTTTCGGAACAGAACCTCAATGCCCAGCCCGTCTGCTATGGCGTAAGGGTCGCGCGTACCGAAGCGTCTGATATACTTTTCAGCTGATTCATAAAGTAGCGACTTGTTCAATAAATTCACCTCCATGCTGATTCTATCACAGCAGCAGTCCAAAAAAACGGACTACTCCTTATCTGCTTTGCGGTACTTTTTCGGTGTGTACTTTTTGTTTTTCTCCTTGGCTATCCAATAAGCGTCGGTGATTGCTTTCATAACGGCGTCCAAATCCGCCTCATCCATGTCGCCTCCGGCAAACAGGCCGCTGACCTCTGTGATGAGCTGCTGGGCATACTTCTTTCCCCGGTGGCCGTATTTTTCTCCGGCAGCGTTAATAAACTCCTCGTTCTCGGTCAGAAGATAATTCACCTCAACACCTAAAGCTGCAGCCAGCTTCCCGTATACCTCGCGTTTTTTTGGATAGCAATCTCCGTTTTCATAGCTGACCATTGTGCGGAGAGATACCCCGACCGCCTGTGCCAGATCCGCCTGTGTCATGCCTTTTGCGACGCGGGCATCCTTTATTTTTTCTCCGAATTTCATATAGACCGCCCTCCTATGTATAAGCAGGTAAATTTCATGTTATATATTGACAAGTGCATGTAAATTGCATATAATTCAAATATGAATATAACCTGCACATTTATAATAATTCATGTTGCACATTGTGTCAAGAGTTATTTCTTCCGTGTAAAACTATTGAACCCAACGGATTGCTAGGAAATTACCGTCTGCAAAGCGCATGACGGCTTTAATTACTCTGACAGCTAAATATAAATAAAGTTAAGGGCAAACCTGTCTAAAGGCAGGGACGCAAAGCCGAGGGTCTAAAGCGTTTGCCGCGCTATGACAGCCTGGCTGCCGATCTTTGCGAATGCCTGCCCTTTTTTAAGAGCAGGCGTTTGTATTGATAGAGAAAATAATGCAGGAGGTATGAGATGGTAAAAAAAATAAAGCTCAAATGTCCGAATTGCGGACGCCGAATTGCTGATTACAGCGGAAATGCTGAGGCGTTGGCCTTGGTGGCTGAAACGAGTGAGGCCGAAAGCGATGTTCTCAGCTTGAAATGCCACCTGTGTAAATCACAGGTTTCGATTATGCTGGACAATAACGAGGTTTATGGAAGTAAGCAGACATCCCACTCTATGAAATAGGACAAGCTATACAACCGAATAATTGATACATTTAATATTCGATTCCAGCGCTTGACGCTATCCTCCTCTTGTAAAGCGGAGTGATTATAAAGCTGCCGGCCGGGCCTGACGAGTAGCACAATTGCTATGCGTCAGGCCCGGCCTTTTTGCATTCACATGCTGCTCGTTTAGGCTCCCCAGAAAGGAGCAAAACGAGTGGCTTATATTTTTTATTTTTATATAAAGGCTGTTCATTGCCGTTCCTCTCCGCTTGTTCTTCATTTCCGGATTTCAAAAACCACGAAATGGAGGACAAGCTATATGGCTGTATTTAGAAAAAGGACGAACTATCGGGAGAAATATCCCGACTTAAGCGATGATATCATCGATGTTCTGATGAAAAGCGACCGGAAGATGGAGTACCAGCAGTACGATTTGAAGGTCGGAAGATACCGAATTGACAGCACAACACAGATCGTTACGTACATAGCAAGCAAGGAGGATTCCTATGACAGGCTGTCGGAGGAAAACCGGCAGTTTGCTGCAGAGGACGAAAGCGTAGAGGATGCTGCAATAAAGGCCGTGATGCTTGAAAAAATGCTGGCGTGCCTTAAGCTGCTTAGTCCGGAGGAACAAACACTAATCACTGAGCTGTTTTTCAAGGGCAAAAGCGAACGCAAGCTCTCGGCGGAAACGGGCATTCACTATATGACCATTCATGATAGAAAGATAAAAATCCTAGGCAAAATAAAAAAACTTATGGAAAAGTAAAAATTTTTCCGTGCAACCCCCTCGCTCAACGTGGAAGTCAGTGAGGGGGTTTTTTCTGTTCTCCCTCTTGCTCTTTGAAAATATCATATCCGGCAGCATAAATACATGAGCTGTCCAGCCGTGTGAAAAGCGGCAGCGACGTTGACGGGCGCGCCAAGACTGCCTGCGGATGAATTTCATCCGTCGAACCGATGGCATCGAAGGTGACGAGCGGGAACGCCCGGTCATAAAACAGTCCGTGGTGGACTGTTTCGCAATGAAATGGACAGTGATAATGCTACTTCCGTCCAGCCACAGACTCAAGCAATGGGGGCGGCTTCCAGAGATCCTGGGAGAGGTGAGATTCCTATGGCGTTTGCTTAACCGGCAAACCGTTTATGCTGTCGCCCTGAGAGCCGTAAGGCTTTTGTCACTTCGGGAAGTAGTGTCGAATAGAAGTGAAGTCCGAAATGAAGAACAAACAGATCATTTTTGATCTTGGAAACTATGCGGCAGGGTGGGGTTTTTCCGTCCTGCCGTATCCTTCTGAGATTAAAACAAAAATATCAAGGGGGAAATGGATATGCAAAAGGAAGCGTTAGCAGAGTTACTAAAAAAGGATCTCGTCATCGGATATGTGTACACGCTTGATGGAGAGAGACAGGAATACTATTTTGCGAAGTCCCCGTCCAACATCGCCAGCTTTATCATGCTGAAAAAGGAGTATGCAGACAAAATTGTTCTGACAGATACGCTGGACAGGCTGATATTGAATACCTTTGGCGAATTTATCAACCGCTGCCCTGATCAGAAGCTCCTTCGGGAAATCACAAAAGAGCTGGTACCCATGCAGATGGGCGATAAGAAGCCTGATGGTATAGCGATTGTCAGTATGGAGGAAGCACAAGCCTTCTGGAATCAGCAGGAGCAGAAGAAAGCCTGGGTTTACTGCAGGATTGACGCACCGGAGGATACCCACGGAGCCTTAAAAGGACAGAAAAAGGATCTTATGGATTATGCCGAGCAGATGGGCTTTGAAGTTGTTGGGTACTCCGAGGATCTCGGAAGCGGTATGGAGTTTGACCGCACCGGTCTCGCCGAGGTTGCGAAGGCCGCCGGAGAAGGCAGAATGGATATATTGCTTATAAAAAAGCTTGACTGTTTAGGACGGAATACCGCCAAGACTCTGGAATTCATCCGAGGCTTGGAACAACTGGACATCGAGCTTTATTCACCGCTGGAGGGCGAAATTCAGCTGGAACAAAGCCCTTACCTTTCCATGCAGTAAGGGAGGGTGCGCAATGTCAAAGGATCAGTCAGCCAATGAGGTGAAATACAAGGTGGCGTTAAAGCTATTGGATATAATGCTCCGAAACGGCCTTATATCCCCTGCTGAGTACAAAAAAATAGACGAATTGAACAGAGAAACCTTCACGCCGGAACTTTCTAAGGTATATGCGTAAAAACACCTGGATATATGATTTTGTCTGTGGTATTGTGTGTTGCTAACAGGAGGCCAAAAAAGTAAGAAAGGAGAAAACCATGGCTAAGAAGATAGTAAGAATTGATCCTGTTAAGCAACAGGTCACCCGACAGCTACAGCCTAAAAAACGGGTTTGCGCCTATTGTCGGGTAAGCACCGATTCCCGTGAGCAGCAGAATTCCTTTACTGCACAGCTTGAGTATTATACCGCCCTGATAGAAAATCAAGAGAACTGGCAGTTTGCCGGAATTTACGCCGATGAAGCGAGAAGCGGCACTAAGCTCCAAAAAAGAGATGACTTCCTGCGGATGATGAAGGACTGCGAGGACGGAAAGGTCGATATGATTATCACGAAATCCGTGACCAGATTTGCCCGAAACACCGTAGACAGTATTGAAGCAATCCGAAGGCTGAAGCAGCTTGGCGTCTCGGTTTACTTTGAAAAGGAGCATATCGACAGCCTGGCGGAGAAAAGCGAATTAATGCTAACCATTCTAAGCTCTCTGGCACAGGGGGAAGCCGAAAGCGTCTCCACCAACAATAAATGGGCGGCAATAAAGCGCTTTCAGGACGGAACCTTCATCCTCGGCACTCCCGCATACGGCTATACCAAGGATGAGAACGGCGATCTGGTCATACAGGAGGAAGAAGCCGCAGTGGTTCGCCGCATCTTCAGTGAATACCTGAACGGCAAGGGTACATATGCCATCGCCAAGGATTTATCGGAGGAAGGACTCCACACGATACGCTCGGCTGAGAAATGGAATGACGGCGTGATAAAGGAAATGCTCCTAAATCCCATTTATACTGGCAAGCTGCTTCATCAGAAAACCATGACCACAGAGGTGCTGCCCTTTAAGCGGCAGAGAAACAAAGGCCAGCTTCCCCAATACCTTATTGAGGACAATCATGAAGCCATTATCTCACATGAACAGGCGGAGGCAGTAAAAGAAATTTTTGAATACCGCAGAAAACAGATGGGGGTGGACGATTTGGAGAAATACCAAAGCCGGTATGCCTTCAGCAGTAAAATCCTATGTGGCGAATGCGGCAGCCTATTCCGAAGGCAAAAAATCTATATCGGCAAGCCATATGAGAAAACCCAATGGTGCTGCCGCCAGCATATTTTCGACAGCACCAAATGCAGGCAAAAGGCAGTCCGAGAGGATGACGTTCAATGGGCTTTCACCTTGATGTGGAACAAGCTCGTAAGTAATTATACTGAAATTCTCACTCCCCTTCTGGAGATGCTCAAAAAGCTCAGGATAGACGAACGGCAGGAGAAGGAAATCGGGGAATGCAGTAACCGGATTATGGAGCTGACAGAACAGGGTCATATACTCAGCAGACTAGTAGCGAAGGGGTATATCGACCATGCAGTTTTTATAGAGCGGCAAAATACCCTGGCTATAGAGCTTGCCGCCGCAAAAAAGAAACGAAGCCAGCTACTGGACAATAACGGCTTCGACCGAGAGATAGCCGGAACAGAACAGCTAATAGAGCTAGTTAGAAACAATCCTCACGTTATTGAAGAATACCATGAGGATTTATTTTTACAGGCGATAGAAAAGGTTATCGTACAGAAAAACGGACAAATCACATTCCGGCTCATCAACCGGCTGGAGCTGTCCGAACCCTGCAGGAAGGAGGCGATTGAGGATGATGCAAAGGCACATGCCAATCGGGTATAAGCTGGTGGACGGCAAAATACAGCTTGATGAACCTAAAGCCGCTGTTGTGAAGAGGATATTTGCAGATTACCTCTCCGGAGTCTCTACCTCTGTCCTTGCAAAGCGGCTAACCGAAATGGCTTTTCCGAACGCTAACAACAAAGCCTCCTGGAACCACGGGTCCATCGGCAAGATACTGGAGAATGTCAAATACCTTGGGGATGAATTCTATCCGCAGATGATTAGCACCGAGCTTTTTGAGCACGTGCAGAAACGCCGCAAGGAACGCTGTGATCAGCTGGGGCGAAGCATTCAGCCAAACAGCGGAAATCATCAATATCCGTTCACTGGTAAGCTCCGTTGCGGAGAATGCGGCGAGGTTTACCGCAAATACATCGAGCACTGCGGAAGACCGTCTGAGAAGTCCTACTGGAAGTGTAAGAGGTACATTTACAAGAACCGAGTGTGCTGCCGGTGCGGTTTTCTCACGGATGAGCAGCTTGAAAAGGCCTTCCTTGAGGCAGCTAACCGGATTATTGCAAGAATACAAATCCTCGACCGGAAGCCTAAGAAAGAGCCAATTCCAAATAACCCTGAATTTAATAGCTTGGATCAGCGGATTAAAGAGCTGGAAGCAGAAGGGCAATATTCGTCCAAGGAGCTTCCGGCTCTTGTTTTTAAGCGGGCACAAGCTCTTTATAGAACAGCAAAAATCAATGACGCCGAGTATAATACCGAAAAGATAAAGCAGGCGTTTTCAGGCAGACAGCTTCTCACGGAATTTGATGAGGAACTGTTTCTGGCAGTGATAAAGCAAATCACGGTCTACGCCGACCATCGGCTGGTGTTTGAATTTATAAACGGATTAACCATGGAAGCCGGATACTAAACTAAGGAAGGAGAAACAATGATGCAGACAGCGACAGCAAAAAAGAAAAGCATATCCCTCATACCCTCCAAACCGGAGTATGACAGGAGCATAAAGCCCCAGTTTAAGGCCCTGCGGGTGGCGGCATACTGCCGCGTCAGCACCACGCTGGAGCAACAGGAAACCAGCTACGAAGCACAGGTTTCCTATTATACCGAAAAAATCAAAAGCAATCCCAACTGGAAGCTTGCTGGTATCTACGCTGATGACGGTAAAAGCGCAACAAACACCAAAAAGCGCGATGACTTCAACGCCATGATCGAGGACTGCATGGCCGGAAAAATTGATATGGTCATCACCAAGTCGGTCAGCCGTTTCGCCAGAAACACGGTGGACAGCCTCATGAATATCCGCAAGCTCAAGGAAAAGAACGTCGCCGTGTTCTTCGAGAAAGAGGGTGTGAACACGCTGGAGGGCACAGGCGAGCTTTTAATAACCATCTTAAGCAGCCAGGCACAGGAGGAAAGCCGAAACCTTAGTGAGAACACCCGATGGGGTCTTGTCAGACGGTTTGAGAATGGTATCGTCTCGGTCAACCACAACAAATTTTTAGGCTACACCAAGGATAAGAACGGCGAACTGGTTATTGTACCGGAGGAAGCGGAGCTGGTCAGACGGATTTTCCGGCTTTACCTCGAAGGGAGCAGCGTTATACAGATTGCCAAGCTATTAGAATCGGAGGGCATTACCACTGTTACCGGCGGGACTAAGTGGTGGGACAGTACCATCAATAAGATGTTAAGTAATGAAAAATACATGGGCGACGTTCTTCAGCAGAAAACCTATACCATTGACTTCCTTACCAAAAAGCGAGTTAAGAACGATGGTATCGTCCCTCAGTATTACATAGAGGATGACCATGAAGCCATCATCCCCAAGGAGCTTTTTTATCAAGTGCAGGAAGAAAAAGCGAGGCGGGCAAGCCTGAGTAAGACGGCGGCAACCCGCAAGGCAAAGCAGGAACAGGAAAAGAAAAAAAGCAAGTATAGCTCCAAATTCGCCCTGTCCGACATCATGGTATGTAAGGAATGTGGTCAGCCCTACCGCCGACAAGTATGGTCGAAATACGGACAGAAAAGCGCCGTGTGGCGATGTGAGAACCGCCTGAAGAACGGTACTAAGAACTGCAAGCACTCCCCTACGTTTAAAGAGGCCGTCCTCCATGAAGCTGTAATGACCGCCATCAACAGCGTCGTGGAAAACCGCGGCGAGTTTGTAGGCGCCTTTCGAGAGAATGTTATTCGAGTCATCGGCAGTTACTCCACTAAGAATGTGCCCACCGAATATGACGAGCAGATACAAAAGCTGCAGGGTGAAATGCTGGCTCTGATAGAGGAAAACGCTAAGCAAGGCTCCATCACAGAGGATTTTGACGAGCAGTATCATAGGATAGCAGAGCAGATCAACGACCTGAAACAGAAAAAGCTGGAGATGGTTCGGGATCAGAAAATGGCGGAGAATTTTCAACAACGGCTTGACGATATGGATGCCTGCCTGAAGAAAACTACCTACGAGGTCAGGGACTTTGACAACGACCTTGTCAGGAGGCTTCTTCAGAGCATAAAGGCCGTCAAGGACGACCTGATAGAGCTTCAATTCAAATCCGGAATCGTGATGAACCAGAGGGTTTCATACTTTGATTAAAACGAGGCAGGGGCAGCTAAAAAGCTGTTCCTGCCTGAAGATAGAGCTGTTAAGACTAAAATCCTCAGTGTTGCTGAGGATTTTAGTGTTGGCAGTTTTTTCATGATAAATCCAATAGACTTTACTATGCTTACCTTATGCCTTGCAGCGAAAAAGCAGCAAAATTAAAATATTATTGCGATTTCGCTGCAAATATGTTATACTGCAAATATGGAGGTGCTGTAATGAATTCTATCGGTACTTATCTCAAAAAGCAACGGGTCAAGCTTTCTTTAAGCTTAAACGCTGTATGCGAGCAAACCGGGATAACAGCTACCCGTTTAAATCGGATAGAACGAAATCAAGTCAATGAACCTTCCCCAGAGGTGCTGAAAAAGTTGGCATCATTATATCAAGTTGATTTGATTTATCTATATAAACTGGCTGGCTATTTAGAAAATACTGATATTTCGGGACAAAAACAGCAGCCGTTTAATAACTATGAAATATTAAGCGATGAAGAACGTAATTTCATTCAGCAATCTATTGATTTTTTAGCTAAAAAGCATTTTGTTGCAAATAAGGAGGAATACCATGAAGTATAGATTAGGAGAGCTGTTCTGCGGACCGGGGGGCATAGCTTACGGCGCATTAAAAGCTCGCAGCGCAGATGGCAAATACTCCATTGCTCACGAATGGGCAAATGATTATGATAAAGATACATGCGATACATACTGTCACAATATATGTCCAGATAAGCCGGAAACAGTATATCATGAAGATGTTCGGAAATTTGATATGAAAAAACTGTCTCCCATAGATGCTCTGGCTTTTGGCTTTCCGTGCAATGATTACAGCGTTGTCGGCGAGCAGAAAGGTATGGACGGAATATTTGGGCCGCTGTATTCTTATGGTGTCAAAGCTCTAAAAATTTTTACTCCAGACTGGTTCCTTGCTGAAAATGTAGGAGGGCTTCGAAATGCCAATGATGGCAAAGCTTTTACTAAGATTATAAGCGAACTTAAAAAAGCTGGTTATGTTGTGGTTCCTCATTTGTACAAATTTGAAGAGTATGGAATTCCGCAGGCCCGGCATCGTCTGATAATTGTTGGGATTAGAAAAGATCTGAGCAAAAATGTTGTCTTTAAAGTGCCTTCGCCTGCCCCATATAAAGATATTGATAATTCATGCCGAAAGGCTATTGAAGAGCCGCCTATTCCTATAGATGCACCGAACAATGAGCTGACAAACCAGTCTGATATAGTTGTACAGAGACTGCAGCACATTTTGCCTGGGCAGAATGCTTTTACTGCTGATATTCCTCAAGAATTACAGCTTAATGTACGAGGAGCCAGAATGAGTCAAATCTACAAGCGCCTTGATCCGAATAAACCGGCATATACCGTTACAGGAAGCGGCGGCGGAGGAACGCATATTTACCATTGGGCAGAACCCAGAGCTTTGACTAACCGTGAAAGAGCGCGTTTGCAAACTTTCCCGGATACATTTGAATTTTTAGGATCGAAAGAAAGCGTGCGAAAACAAATAGGAATGGCAGTTCCCTGTGAAGGAGCCAGAATCATATTCGAGGCCATTTTAAACACCTTTGCCGGCATTGAATATGAGAGTATTCCGGCCAACATCAGCGAATAGGATGGTGAACTGCTATGTTTGATCCTGCTATGGTAAATCAAATATTAATTGAGCCAATAACCAGAGGAGCACAGCAGCTTCTTTTGCTTTCTGGTTATGCTACCCCAACTATGGCCTCGTGGCATATGATGAAAATAAAGGAACTCGAAATAAATCCCATTGATATAAAGCTGATTGTTGGAATGACTAATTATGATGGATTAACCATAGATGCACATGAAGGATTCAGACAGTTGGTAAATGCTCAAAACGGGTCAGGTTTTTCAAGTTTTCAATGTCAGTATATATGTCAGGGTGCTCCTGTTCATAGCAAACTTTATATTTGGTTAAAGGATGATAAACCATTTGAGGCATATACAGGATCAGCCAACTATACACAGGCTGGTTTCAGTACAAGCAGGCGGGAGTATATTGTTCCCTGCAATCCGGAAGGAGCCTTTGATTATTATAATCAAGTTGAATGCGATTCTATTTATTGCACTCATTCGGAAGTTGAAGATAATATTGTGTTTACACCGACGCATCCGGTACTGGAATCAGAGAGCGAATATACTCAAGCTCTGCGTGGTGAAGGAATCGAACCTATTAAATTATCACTTTTGGCAAGAAACGGTGAAACAGGAACAAGGTCAGGACTTAACTGGGGTCAGCGTGACGGCAGGGAGCCTAATCAGGCATACATCGGGCTTCCTGCTTCAATTGCACGTTCTGGCTTTTTTCCTTTGGAAAAACAGCATTTTTCTGTGGTCACTGATGACAATAAACAATTAATTTTGCGTGTTGAACAGCAAAATGACAAAGCCATTACTACTCCGATGAACAACTCTCTTCTAGGTGAGTACTTTAGAAATAGAATTGGGGTTGCTAATGGAGCTTACATATGGCGTGCAGATTTAGAACGATACGGCAGAACTGATGTCGATTTTTATAAATTGGATGACGAACATTATTATATGGACTTTTCTGTTTAGTTTATAGGCAATACTGGAAATCAAGGGGTGATTTAATAATGATAAATTATTGGTGGGTTACTCGTCCAAAACGTCGGTTGAATTCAATACCAGAGATTTTAGCTGTTTTTTCTGAGATATCTCTTGATCAGGAGTGGGAAGGTCAAAGAACTGCACATTTGACGTTGGAAGAAGCCCTGGAACAGGCAAACTTAAAGCGCATAGGAGAAAGACGTGATCAGACCGGCGGCGGAGCCCGAACTTACAGAGCATGGGTAGCCAGCCTTGGCCTAATTTTTATACAGGAATCAACGCAGAAATTAAAGCTGACACTAGCTGGTGAAGCTATTATGGAAGGTGATTCACCTGTAGAAATATTAAAGCATCAGGTAATTAAGTATCAGTTTCCGTCACCTTTTTCTCTTAGTCGAGGCGTGAATGTATCTGAAAGATTTAAAGTGCGTCCATTTCGTTTTTTGCTTAAGCTGCTCGCAGACGACAGGATATCATATCTGATTGAAGAAGAAATTGCGAAGATTATTATTACAGAAGCTGAGAACGAAACTGATACTTGTTATGAACGTATTGTGAAACGGATTTTAGAGTTCAGAAATATTGGCGCTGGAAGTTTGGATAAAGATTTCTTTGTAAAGTATGCACCAGGCAGCGGAGCCGTTAATCCGGATCATCCCTTCAGTCATTTGATGGATACAGCCAATACTATGGTTAATTGGATTGAATTCACGCAGCTTGCTAAACGGGATGATGAGAAGAAGGTTCGTATTATTGACGACAAGATAGATGAAGTTAAGAGCATTTTATCAATAACACCGCCTTTTATAGACCGCCCGGAACAGCAGGAATATTTCCAAAGAAAATATGGACTTGATCCAAAACATAAGAAAGATACAAGAAATCTAACTCAGACTAAGACAATAACCGCAAAAATGATTGCAGAGCAGAAAATTAAGCAGGCATTTATCGGGGAATCTTTAAAAAGCCCTATCGGTAAAATTTCTACAGGGCTAATTGATAAAATAGCTGACCAGACAGGAATAGAGGTTTCTATAGTTGAAGAGACTCTACTGAAGCTTTATCCGTATGGAGCTATCGGATCATTCATGACAGAATATTTTGAAATGGCATTTAAAGGCCGTGACGAAGCAACAGAATTTGAAAAAGCGACAGTGGAGCTGTTTAAAAGCGTATTTGAATTTGAAGCTCAGCATGTGGGTCCTATTGGACTTACTCCCGATGTTTATATACTGTCGCATGAAAGCCGATATGTCGGGATTATAGATAATAAAGCATACAGCAAATACACTATAAGCAACGATCATCGCAATCGTATGGTTCACAACTATATAAAGACTTATAGTGCTGAATGCTACCCATTGGCTTTTTTTTCATACATTGCCGGGGGTTTCGGGAAAAACATTACATCACAGATAAAAGATATTGTGGATGAAACATTGATTCACGGAAGTGCAATGAGTGTTTCTAATATGATTAAGATGGTAGAAAACCATCAATATAAAAAATACAGCCATGATGAAATAAGAAACATATTCTCAGTTGACCGCCAAATTTTGTTATCTGATTTATAGGCGGGTGGAAGATATGGACAATCACTCAAAAGAAG
>JGI2924J29684_1076978_pt1 | contig 12632 bp, 14 predicted proteins | sample BenlonsequencITS_FD_29684 | JGI IMG/M metagenome (IMG submission 29684)
TATCAGAAACAATGCAAAGGAGTATGCAATGGAAAAAAACGTAGGAGACATCAACATAACGTATGGTGTTCCCATGGGAACGATTGTGGCATTTGCGCTGGCCGAAGAAAATATACCAAAAGACTGGCTTCTCTGTGACGGAGGGAGCATACCAGATGTGTATAGCAACCTGAAAACCTTATTAGGGAATCAGAATACTCCCAATTTAGCCGGAAGAACATTGATCGGCTCCGGGACGTTTGGCACAACAGGCACTACCTATAACGGAGGAGATTCAGGAGGGGAAGAGAAACACTGTCTTACGGTAGGAGAAATGCCGAAGCACCAGCATTATGGCTTTGGTGAAGCGTATAAAAATTGGCCGTTTGGAACTACAGGAGATAAAGGCCAAAAGGGTACTGCGGGTGGTGAAGACAGTGACAACTATTTTTACAACACATCCCCTAGCGGAGGAGATAGCCCGCACAACAATATGCCGCCGTACTACGTGGTACATTACATCATCTATGCGGGACCAGCGCAGGAAGATATCCTTCGGTAAACAAATTAGCTATCCTCGAATGAGTGAATTTTTTCGAGGGTAACAGATGAGAATTTCATGTAAAGGGATGCGTACATGTTTAGAAAAAACGATCCGTATTTATGTAGTCGATCATCTATTCTCATACAAGGAAGCGATACTGAAATTGGCAATCTCTTCACAGAATATCGGGTTTCTTCGTATGATGATGTTCAAGTCTCAGGAGAGGCATCGATTAAGAAAGCAAAAAGCCGAAAATACCTGCTCCATTGCACGCAAAGAATCAGCTTTTACAACAGTAACGGTACTATCTTACAGGTTGATGAAAATGACAAAACAAATGCATATGAGAACTACCCTGCTCTCTTTCAGGCTTTTTTTTCCATAGATGCCCCAGAAGGAATAGATGCTCAGGTAGTAGATTATTCCCCAAAAACGGTAAACACTCAAATACAATCTTCAGGAACAAACACCACATCGGCCGGAGAAACGAGCGGAAGCTCTCAGAACAGCACAGTGGGATCTTCGACTTCGGAAACAAACAGTTATTCGGCATCCATCTCAGCAGGTTTTACCGAGATGAATGACAGCGCGAGCATACATAGAGAGCATTCATCATCATTTTCATCCGAGAAGTCACAAACAGTAGGATCGGAAGCCTCGAGGAGCAAAAGCAATGATCTATCGGATTCTGCATCTATGAGTATTAAAGATTGGGGGGCTTATGCATATGTTGATCCCCATGCAAATTCTCCCAAGTGGATCTTTGGACAGGAATATCCCTGGGATGCCATAGTATGCAATAAAACCGATGGCACGCATAATGACAAGAATCCAAATCAATTACGCATATTGATTCCATCTAGTATGGCTTCAAGACTTTATGATTCGCATTCATTGTATCCTCCCAGCCAATTATCGTTGTTCGGAAGTGATTTTGTCATGAAAGCGGTATGGCTGATCAGCATAGATGACGGCACATCCGAAGAAATAACGATAGATAATACCATTTTCTATTATACAGCGAGTCATGCTCTCGCAGACAATGCGGTTGCAGTGTACAGGGATCAATTTCCTGTCCAGCTAAAGGTAAAGGGTTCTGATCCATCAAAGACAACGATACATCTATCGATACTGGCTTTAGATCCCATAGGGATGGAAAACAAACTATCAGTTATAGGCTTTATCCCTAAGAATTTTGTGATCCTGCCCCAACAGTCGGACGGAAATAATCCACCAATTGCCTTTAAAACTATTTCCCAAACAAATACCTTACTGATACAAGATACAACACAATATCCGGAGAAATGTGATACAGGAGCCGGATTTTGTGCCGCTGAAACGGTGCTTTCTGCGAATCTGACAAAGGTATGCCAGTCTCTTGCCATGACACTATATTTCAAAGTAGTAGATACCTCCAATGACTATGCGCTACTGATAAAACATTGGAAGAAGCCGGGTACAGGTGTTCGCCTGACCATTGTCGTTAACGAAGACACTGCAAATCCCATTGTAAAGTATGTTGATTCCGAAGAGGCGGAAGGAGGTGAGAATAATGTATTGAGGATTGATCTTCGGTATCAAAATTTTTCTTCAATTGATTATAGCGATTTTCTACAATTGGGGCTTAATGCCATTCACATAACAATAGAAGCCATTGAGAGCGATTTTTCGATTTGTTGCTATGAAATCAGGGCACTTTCAATTGAAAAGGTATAAACCTTGTTCTCTTAGAAAAAAGACAAAACTTTCCGCGGGCGATTATAGAAGTCGTAGAAAGGAACAGCGCCGATTATCAAAGAAATACAGCGTAAAGGTAACCGGGGCAACACATGAGGCAGAACATGTCATTGGGTTTAGTGTTTTAGCAGGAGAGCATGTCAAAAGATCGGAAAATGCTTTTGCGAGAAGCTTAGAAAACAACGCCCCTGCATACCAGGAGGAAAAGGGTTATCACAGGAAACATATTGGCACCGGTAATAAGGGGCGGGACATTACAGGCTTTTCTTCAGGAAGTTATAGAAGCTCTTGCCGTTCATTATTGGAACAAGGTGACGTAAGTTCGGTAGTGCAATTAAACCAGTTGGGATATGCCTTTCAATTCAGGGAAGCGGAACGATCTCTCTTGTCCCATGAAAGCAGAGAAAGCCTGCAGTCCGATAACTCGTTTCGCTATATGGTAGAAAACATGTTCGCCGTTGATTATGCAGTAGATGGGGCAAGCACGGTTCGTATTCCTGTAGACGATATTGACAGACTGGAAATGATGTTATCCAGAGAAGCCGCCAGAACAGGGGTGTGGCCTGCAGAGGAAATTTATAGGATGCGAGACGCTTTATAATATTAATACGCTATGTGCGCAAGCTTTTTTCGTATGTGGCAAAATCGTATCACCCCTGTAAGCAATATCACGATGGATACCGGTATCAGTATGAAGCCGGCAAAAACCACCAGCTTCATATCCGAAAAGGTAACAAAGGATACGCCTGTTACAAGAAGGCTCAAGGCTGTACGTATGTATGCAAGAAAGGTCCGTTCATTCGCGAGTACGGTTCTATCTGCAGCAAGAAAATCTCGTAAGATTAAGTCATCCTTTTGCTGGGTATATACCCTTTTTGTGTTATTGGTGATCATGTTCATCCTTATTGTCCGATCAATCATTGTTGCTGTTAAGAAATTGGATGTAGTCCTTTGCCTCTTTCCGATTTCGGAGTGCTACTGCCATAGCGCTAAAATAGGGACGTGTATGTGCATAAAAGGCCCGATATCCGTCACATAAATAGTTGGAAGGTTTTTTCGAGGAAGGAGAAGACCGTTCACGTCGATTCCTCAAACATCCTCCAAAACAGAGAGGCAAAAACTCGCATTCTTTGCATCCCATAGAGAGGTTGTCGATCTTACTCCTTCCAAACCGTATCTGTTTTTCCGAATTCAGCATTGAAACAATCGATTCTTTCGTAATGTTTCCAAGCTCATGATCATGGTCCACAAAATGATCACAGCTATATATTTTTCCATTATGCTCAAGAACAATTGCCCTTCCGCAAAGAGGAGCATGAACACAGAGAGTAGCAGGATAATTCATGTAGCGAGCTAACAGCATATCAAAGTGCTGGACAAAAACCTTTCCGATATCCCTTTCTTTCCAGAGATCAAAGACATGGCATAAGAAGCTCCCCCACTGTTCGGCACCAACAGAATAGGGACAGTCGCATGTACCGTTAGCTTTGCCAATTGGAATAAACTGAATATAGGTTGCCCCAATTGATGTAAGAAACGCATAGACCTCATGAGGATGCTCACTGTTGTGGCTATTAACCGATGTCAGTATATTTACGTCGACACCTTCATCTTTTAAATATTCATAGCCCTTCATGACGCGGGAAAAACTTCCATTTCCCGAACGATCTTTTCGAAATTTATCATGTAGTTCTTCGCTGCCGTCTATGCTGATCCCAACCAAGAACGAATGCTCTTTAAAAAATCGTGCAAACTCCTTTGTCACAAGGGTCCCGTTTGTCTGTAATGAGTTAGATATTCTAACGCCGGGAGGGGCATATGTTTTTTGCAGGCGTACTACCTTTCTAAAGAAATCTATGCCTAAAAGTAAGGGTTCACCGCCTTGCCATGAGAAGATGATTTCTCCAATACCGGAAGGTTGAGACTCGATATACTGCTTTATAGAAATTTCAAGTAATTCATCACTCATAGGAGACGGCGACTGTCGGCCTTCTGATACAATTTTATATTTATCAATATAAAAACAGTAATCACAGCGAAGATTACATGCCGATCCGATTGGTTTGATTAGGAGATTAAAAGGAACAGACGATTTCATGATTATACCCGCATGCTGTTTTTCTTCTTTACGTTCTTGACAATTACCATGACAAGGGAAAAGAGTAATATTGCTATAAAAAAAGCACTGATCGGACGACGAAAGAAAATTGTAATATCGTTGTGCGATATTAGGAGAGATCTCCTAAGGTTCGACTCCGCCAATGGCCCAAGGACAAGCCCAAGTAAGACCGGAATGACGGAAAAATCGAAACGTATTAAAAGGTACGAGACGAAACCTACGATTACAGAAACCAAAACATCGAAGAAAGAATTATTTATGGAATATGCCCCGGTCAGACACAAAAGGACGATAATCGGGGTCAGAATTTCCGTAGGGATTAAAGCAACTTTCGCAAAAAACTTAGCAAGGAAATTACCTTGCAGGAACATGAATACATTTGTAAAAATTAATCCGACCATAATGGCATAAATAGTGACCGTATGTTCCACAAACAGGTTCGGCCCGGGAATCAGTCCGTTCACCATGAAAGCACCAACCAGGATGGCCACAACAGCATCACCTGGGATGCCAAGCGTCAAAAGCGGTATAAGCGTGGCTCCCGTAACCGCATTATTGGCAGATTCCGCAGCGGCGATCCCCTCGATCGATCCTTTACCAAACTCTTCGGGATGCTTCGATCTTTTTCTTGCCTGATCGTAGCTGAAGAACGATGCCATCGATGCCCCCGTTCCCGGTATCGCACCGATGATAATGCCTATCAAAGAGGAACGGGAAATAGGCCTAACCATCCGCTTGAAATCACGGAACGTAACATCCTCACCTTTATTCATTTTCGCAAGATCGATTTTATGCTTGGCTGCCTCTTTTTTAAAACCTGCCTTCATGATGGTTTCCGATATCGCAAATAGACCTGTCACGATGATAACAAGATCAAAGCCGCCAAAAAGATTGTAATTTCCAAAGGTAAATCGAAAGGTGCCGCTCATAATATCGATACCCACGGTCGCAAGAAATAAACCGATACAGCTTGAAATAATCCCCTTTGAAAGATCCGTACCGCTAACACCTGCCACGATTGAAAGTCCAAAGAGGCATAAGATAAAATACTCGGGTGGGCCAAAATGCAGTGCCACCTTAGCGATAAAGGGGGATATAAAAAGGAGGGCAATGGCACTTACCAATCCCCCAATAGTTGATGCTATCAGTGCGGTTTTCAGCGCCTTTTTGGCAAAACCCTTTGCGGCGAGAGGTGCGCCATCCAATAAAGTCGCCGCTGCATGAGGAGTTCCCGGAGCTTTAATCATAATCGCAGAAATTGATCCACCGTAGCTTCCTGCACAATAAATTCCAAGCAGAAACATGAAAGAGGGAATAGGGTCAAGTCCGTAGGTAAAAGGGAGGAAAAGAACGATGCATAACAAAACGGTTAAGCCGGGAATAGCACCAAAAATTATTCCTAATAATATACCAAGATTCATATACAGAAAACTGGAAAGATGAAAGAAATTGTAAAATCCGTCGACAATATTTCCAAGCATTTACTGTACTCCTCACATCAACTGTATATGCAAAACAGATGTAAATATTATATATACGGAAATACATGAAAGGAGACCGATAAGGTAGTATTTCCACTCCTTTGAATGAAAGAACACAAGAAAGGCAGCGAACATGAGAATCGAGCTGAACAGAAATCCGATAAGCGGCATAAGTGCTACATATGCAAGAAGGATAAAAAATATGATGATCGCCTTGCCTTCAACCACTAAATCGAATTCTTTCTCTTTTGTTGGTTGTTTTCTTATGATCTTTACAAGATCGACGACAATAAGCTTGATGCTCATTGCCATGATCACAAATGCGAGGAGATAGGGAAACGTCCTCGAGTTAATGAAACTATCGTCAATGACCTCAATTTGTCGAGGTATCATGTATAAAAGAAAAAACGATACGAGAAAGAAAAAAATTCCGCTTACAAAGTTACTCTTTACCGAGACTTTCATGTACGCCCTCTCTCTGTAAAAACTCATTCCGGATCGTGTATATCGTTTTCACGGTACGATCCGGAACGGCATCCTACTTATTGCCGTAAACTGTCTTATAATACGATTTTGCTTTTGTTATCGCATTATCGATATGTGCTTCGATCTCATCACGTGTTGAGGGTTTGATAACAAGGTTAAGCTTTTTGGTTAATGCAATAAAATCCGGCTCTTGATATATAGCGGCAATTTTTTCATGAACTAGTTGGATGATTTCGGGGTCGGTACCAGCCGGCATCAGGAAAAAATTGTGATTAGGGAATACAATATCGTATCCAAAATCGGTTATCGGCGGAATATCGTAAAATTCATCCTTCCATGGTTTGTCGTCAAATACCGCAAGTGCATGTATTTTTCCTGCCTTGGCATTTTCTTTTGCAAGCGCAGGGTGGGTAACACCAACATCAACATCACCTGCAAGTACCGCGGCAAGCTGTTCCGGGGCACCACCATAGGGTACGGCCTTATACTGTATTCCCGCCTCATCACAGAATGCGCCGACAAACAAAAGATTATCTCCCGTGATTGCGATTGTTATGGCGTGATCCTTACCATAGGAAACAAGATCATCAAGCGTTTTTAATCCGCTATCGGAACTTGTGACAAGTGCAAAAGCCGAATACGTATTTCCAATGACCGGAATATAGTTATCCCAGCTGTATGCGACTTTGTTTGTAAGAGGCGTAATGGCAAAAAGCCCCTCGCTGGCCATGATTAACTGCGGTTCATTGGCCTTGTGTTTCATGAACTCAGTTATTGCAACGGCTCCGCCGGCACCGGTTCTGACCACCGGTACGATAGGAACGCCAAAATACTTGTCGCCATATTCCGCCATAGCCCTGATAGACATATCGGCTATGCCCCCTGCACTCCAGGGGCAGGTGATCGTTATCGGATCTCCCGGCCAATTCTCCGTTCCAATGGTACCTGCCTCCTTATTGCCCTCGGCCCAGAGTCCCAAAGACACAGCAGTAAAGAGGAGCAATAAAACTGCTTTCTTACCCATATTTATCTCCTTCAAAATATTGTTATAGGGCTTACCCTATTCGAAAGCGTTTATATGTTTCCGGTGCAGCATCCGCTTTTTTCATTTCGTTGATAATGATCTGTTTCATTCTTTTTTCTATTGCAGGATCGGATATCGGATTATTCTGTCCGGGATCACTGACAAGATCAAATAAAACGGTCTTTGTGTCCTGGAAGCTACCTAAAAAACCCTCCCTATCCAGAGGGATGCGTTTCGAATCGTCACGAGCCTTTATTTTGAGTGTTTTAACACCCTGTGTGAAATCGAAGGGAGGAGCAAGTTCCATGTCCGTTAATTCCGCTATACTCATCTGGTTTCGCAAATGCTCGGGCATCAAGGTATATTCATACAAGTTGTTCGAGCTACTCAAATCCTCCGGATAAAGATAGTAGGCATACCTACCGTCGGTAGCGCCGATTGCGCCTCCGAAAATACCGAAAATGACACCACGATCATCCTTGTTGTCGGACGAGAGCAGGGGCAATAGGCTTTGCCCGGTTGCCTCTTTGGGCTTTGAATCCCCGAAGGCATCAAAAATGGTCGGCGCAAAATCCGTTGCATGTGTCAGCGAGGTCCTTCTTTCGCCGCCCTTATCAGCGTAATCGGGATGATAAATCATAAGGGGTAAATGGCTGATCTCTTCGTAATATGGCTGGCGATTTTTTCCCCACCAATCGTGTTCACTCAATAAAATTCCATGATCGGTGGTAAAAATGAGCATGGTATTTTCCCACAGGCGATACTGGTCCATATACTGCAAAAGCCGGCCAAAGTACTCATCACACATAGTCAAAAGAGCACTGTAATTCTTTATTAGTTTTTCAGCATTTTCTTTACTTTCAAACACCCTTCGATAAAAAGGCCAGTCGGTAACGAGGCCATCGTTAACATCATACATTTCCCGAAATCGTTCCGCAGCATAATAGGGTTCATGTGGATCAAAACATTCAAGCTGTAAAAACCAATTATCTGCGTTGTGATTTCTATCAAGAAAAGTGAAAGCGGCTTCATAACATTTTACAAGTGACATATCTTTCTCGGCAGTCATGCTTTTTTCCCTATTTTTGATATGTTGCTCACGAAGAAAAGGGAGGTCAAGTTTTTCGTCACCAACCGGATAATACGTAGGATTATAAAAATCATCATATTGCTTATAGTCGAAGTCCACAATTCCGGTACACGGGTCTCCCTCCTGGCCACGCATAAATTCCCATGAATCGAATGACGAATGATAGCCGCTTCCTCCGTAGGTAAAATAATGGGGATGATCGGTAATTAAATGAGAATAGACCCCCTTGCTTTTACGCAATTCTTTTGTGAGCGGCCTGTCGAACGGTTCAAGACACCCCCAACTTGCATGAAGGAAATTAGGACGACCGGTAAGGAAATCCCGTCGCGCCGGCATACAGGGCATACTACAGGCATAATGCGTATCAAATGTCACAGCCTTTTTCGAAAATTTGTCTATATTAGGGGTGCTTATATTTCCGCCATAAGCACCGATACCTTTTCTTATGAGTGAATCAAACATGACAAAAATGACATTCAAAATTTTCCTCCCGGACGAAATGTTATGGTAGAATGAATTATAAATCTGAATATTTTTCCGGTCTAATACCTTTTGGATCACGTTTTATAACTAGAGGTTATACTAGTATGTACCATATGTTGCGGCAGTTCGTGGCGCTTGTTGAAACACATAGCTATACCAAAGCCAGCAAACGACTTTATATAAGTCAGCCGGCACTAAGTAAAAGCATAAAGTCACTTGAGAACTCTTTCGGCGGAAAACTCATAGAGAGAACACAAAACGGCTGTTATCCAACTCAGTACGGAAAAATACTCTACCGCCATGCCAAGGCCATCGAAAACGAAATGCAGCTGCTGGATACAGAAATGCGACAGGCAAGACTCAATATGGAAAATCATATAACAATTGCCTATGGAATATTATGGCAGATTATGTATAGTGCGGAAATTATTCTGCGGATAGAAGAATCAAGCAACAATGAAATTGTCATTACCGGCAAAAGCGGCCCCACAGAATTAATGATTGAAGAACTCCTCAAGGGACAATGTGATCTTTTTCTCGGTGAGATTCCAAACAATCTTCATACAAAGCTAACCGGTATCCCGCTCATAAAAAGCCGACATGCAATATTTGCTCATGAGGATCATCCGCTCCACCAGAATAGGGATCGCATCCGCCTTGATGACTTAAACAAATACAAGTGGATTATCTTTGGATCAAAAGAAGACCTTCCCGGCTATGAAATCCCTGATCAATTAATGAAAAATGTAGAGATCCAAACAATTCACGATACCAATAGTATGCTGACCGTCATAAAAATTCTGCAAAATAGTAAATCGCTGGTATTGCTACCGCAACAAGTAGGAAACCTATTAGAACATTACGGCATAAAAGAGCTCGAATGTCAGAGCCTGAAATTCAATAGCTTCCAATCAGGAATCATCTTCAGAACAGAAAACGAAGATCAAGACGATTTGAAAATGATCATTGACGTCATAAAAAATATCGTTGCCTGAAATGCAATAAATACTGCCAGTATGCAGTTTTGAATTTTCAATATCATAGTATTATACTATGAATTATGAAAACGACACATTTCGTACACGCGGTACCCCAGCCGCAGCTTTTGGAAATCATAGTAGCGATTGCAATGTTGATGCTCTTTACGGCTTTGCCCAGCACAGCCCTCCAGGCATCCCCCCGATCCCCCGCACTGGTTGCGGCCCAAATCGTGTGGATGCAAGAGCCTAGCGAGGTAAGCATCCGGGATGCAGCCGGCAACCCGATTCGCGTAGCGTTCGGGGTAATCCTCGAAAGCGGATCTACCGTGAAGACCCGAGACAGCGGTGCAGAGATCGTCCTTGTGCCAAACGGATCGGTAATCGTATTAGACAACAACACCACCTTCCGCATCGACAGCCTGCACGATGCCGATAGTAATCAGGTGGACAACGAAAACGTATTCTCCCTTATTGCAGGCAAACTTCGCTTGATAGCCGCAAAGATCACCGGATCGTCCTATTCGGTGCGTACCAAGACGGCTGTGGCAGGGGTCCGCGGTACGGATTTTTACAGGATGTATGCACCCGCTGCAGGACGAGATTGGCTGTGCGTCACCGAAGGATCGGTCCAATTCGATTCCCCCACGGGTGATCAAGGAGTGTTGGTGTCTGCCGGAGAATTCGTAGATTTGAATAAAGGCTTCAAGACGGCACAGGCAGATGAAGGGTGGTTGGAGAACAACCTTACCCTCGAGACCCTTCATCGGGCTGTTTTACCGCCACAACGGTGAGGGAGGTCATAGTTGTCGGAAGATTTTTAGCTCTTTGACAAGCGTGCTTATTCTGTCGAAATCAGCATCATTATGAAGGAGGAAGAGATTATTCTCGATCGCAGTCTCCACTATCAGCACATCGATTGTGCTCCGAACGGTTATCCCGTTCCGCCTGCATTGAAGATTGATCAATGCCGCCCGCTCATACGACTCTTTTCCGAATTGCAGGCCATAGAACGGTAATGTTTCCAGGTACCCTTTCAGGGTGCCAAACTCCTTCATCGTTTTTGCACCCTGCAGAACCTCCTGGTAGATAACATCGTTTATGCCGTATGGAATACCATGCTGAATAACCTTGTCAAAAATCAACGCCTGGCCGCTATCTGCCCCTTTGAGATAGTCGATAAGGACAGACGTATCAACCAGGATCATGAGTGCTTCTCATGGATTTATAGTCATACCCATCTGCAAACTCAATTTTTCCTTTCAGGTCCCGTAGATTCTTCATCTTTTTGGAACGGACGAATTCCCGCAAGGCCATCTCGATTAAATCCTTCTTTGTACGGATGTTCCCGGCGTATTTGAAAGCCTCCTCCACGAGACTATCATCCAGAACAATATTGGTTCGCATCTATACACCTCATAAGATGTATGTTAATACACATAGAGCCAGAAATCAAGTTTCATATTCCATGCACACTCCCCCCGCCTACCTTCTTCAGAGCCCGATTTCTATCGATCCAACCACTGCCGAAGGTAAGCCAGGGCGATCATCATAATGCCGTTGTTATACCGGCCCGATCCCATACAACGAACAACGTCCGAGGCCTTTTGGTAGTGAAGGGTAATCTCTTCATGCTCATCGAGGTCCTGGTCGCCGACCCGGTTAAGGCCGAGGGCAAGGAAGAACGAGACACGGTTGTTCATAAATGCGGGATTTGGACAGACCGAGCCAAGGGGCTCCAGCCGTTCCGGTTTAATGCCGGTCTCTTCCGAAAGCTCCCGCAAGGCCGCAGCCTTCGGCTCCTCTCCCTTTTCAACGGTCCCGGCAGGAAACTCGATGGTCACCGCATTAATACCGTGGCGGAATTGTTCGACCATGAGAAAGTCTCCGCGCAATGCCGTAAGATCCTCCAGGCTGCCGGTAAAGGGAATCACCGTGACCCAGTCGGGGGCATCGAGAAAGAAAAAGCGTCCCACCCGGCCGTCGGGGGCCTGTCGTTCTACCCGATTCACATCAAAAATACGGCAGGGAGCAATCAGCTCCCGCTTTGTTTCACTCCAGAGTAACTCGTCTCCGCTCCGTGTTTTTGTATTCATGAGAGTACTATATCCTTCTTTGCTCTTGACCGACAACGGGCAAGTGATAACACTTTATAATGTTCCGAATCCTGGTGGTGGGGTCACGCCATTTTACCACCAATATTCGTGACAGTAGAAACGAGCCACAAGGAGTATGCGATGAAAAAGCGGAGAATTGGTTTCATCTCTTTCAGAATTTCCGGCACCGACGGGGTTTCTCTTGAAACAAAAAAATGGGCCTCGGTATTTGAGGAGATGGGCCACGAAAGCTTTTTTATGGCGGGTCAGCTTGATACCGATCCCGAACGCTCTTTTCTAGTGGAAGAGGCGCACTTCCACCATCCCGAAATCACCACACTCTATGAACAGTGCTTTAGCAACCGGAAACGTCCCCAGGAACTTTCAACAGGCCTGCATCATTACCGCGAAATCCTTAAGACGAAGCTGCGTCAGTTCATCGACCGCTTTGACCTTGATCTCATTATCCCTCAGAATACCCTAACCATCCCCCTCAATATTTCCCTTGGTATGGCCATTACCGAAGTAATAGCGGAAACCGGTATTCCGACCATTGCCCATCACCACGATTTTTTCTGGGAACGCAAACGATTTCTTACAAACTGTGTGTGGGACT
>JGI2924J29684_1076976_pt1 | contig 12631 bp, 11 predicted proteins | sample BenlonsequencITS_FD_29684 | JGI IMG/M metagenome (IMG submission 29684)
GGATTACTGTACCGATTTACCGGCGCAACCGCCGCCAGGGTCGCGGTTGTGCCGGAAATGACTTACAGTAAACCGTATCAGTCGATCCGGAGGAACTGCGAGTCGTAGTCGGGCTCGCCCTCGCGGAGGTAGGACACGACGAACGATTGCGACGGCAGTTCGACGAGTCGGTTCGGAAGCGTCTCGAGTTCGTCGTCCCAACCGACGCCGCCGCCTCGTGGCGACAGCGTCACGACGAGGTCGGTCGGTTCGGAGGCTGTCTGGAGGTCAGACTGCAGTTCGTCCCAGTCCGAGACGGTCTCGAACTCGGCCGAGATGTCGATTTCTACGAGATCGAACAACTGCTCGTAGCGGTGAGTTCGTTCCTCGAAGACGTAGACGGTGATCGGAACGCCGAGTTTGTCTGCCAGCCGTTTGATCTTGTAGACACCCTCGTAGAATCCATCGTGGTGGTCGAGGCCTCGAGGGACGACCACGCGGATGTGCCCTGTCGTGTTGACTGGGTGGCCAAAGTGCGTGACGTAGACTGGGATCGTGGTCCGATCGAGCACCTGATCGATGATGCTGCCAAACACCTTCTCGCCGAACGTCTTGCTCGGGGTCCAGCCCAGGATGACGAGGTCAGACCGCGTCTCGACCGCGCCGCGTGCGATCCCGGACGCGACGTTGTGGTTGACCCGGGTTTCGATCTCGAGTGGCGCTTCAGCCGCGTAGGCGAACTCGGCGAGGTCGTCGAGTTGGCGCTCGACGGTCTCGACGTTCGCTTCCGTCTTACCGCTCCAGTTCGGCCGGACGACCGAGAGCAGATGAATCGGGTTGGTTCCGGAGTCGTCGCGCAACACGAACCCGAACTCGAGGAGGTCGCGTCGATTCTCCGAGTCGGGTGGGAGCGGGAGCAGGATTCGCGGGTCGGCGACGTCTTCACCCTCCAGATCGGTATCGTCGGAAAGCGCGAGTTGTTGACTGTACCGCTCGGTCACCCACGGGCTGACCAGCGCGGTCACGAGTAGCATCAAGACGACGGCGTTGAGTTCGGCAGCACCGAAGAGGCCAGCTTCGACGCCGAGGAGAGTGATCGCTAGCGCGGCGGCTGCCTGTCCGCTCGAGAGACCGAACATGACGGCGCGTTCGGTCAGGTCGAAAGAGAGAATGCCGCCGACGACCCAGGCGGCGACGAACTTCGTGACCAGCATGGTCACGACGATCACGGCTGCGACTTGGAGTGTCCGTGGGCCGTCGAGAATAACGCCGACGTCGACGAGCATGCCGACGTGAAGGAGGAAAAACGGGATGAAAAAGGCGTTGCCGACGAACTCGATACGGTTCATCAGCGTGTTCCCCTGCGGAATCAGGCGGTTGAAAGCGACGCCAGCAATGAAGGCCCCAAGGATGCCGTCGAGGCCGAGGATCTCGGCGAGGCTCGCGCCTGCGAAGACGACCACGAGGACGAAGAGGAACTCGAAGTAGCTCTCGTCGGAGAGGTTGTAAAAAAACCAGCGTGCGATCGGTGGGACGACGAGCCAGACTGTCGCGAACAGGATCACGAGCGAACCGACCACCTGGCCGATCAAAAGCGGTGAGAGTCCACCACCCTCGGCGACGCCGAGGACGATCGCCAGCAGCGTCAGCGCGAGCGTATCGGTAAAGAGAATGCCACCGAAGACGGCCGTCACGGCGTCGTTTTGCGTGATGTCGTAGCGGTTGACGATGGGGTAGGCAAGCAGTGTGTGGGAGGCAAACACCGCAGAGAGCAAGAGTGCCGGCCAGAACTCGAACCCGAGCACGGTCGTACAGACGACCACGCCAGCGGTCAGTGGCAGGAAGAAACTCGCCAGCCCAAAGAGAGCGGCGTTTTCGGGTGCACGAAAGAACCCCCTGAGGTTGAGCTCGAGGCCGACGGTAAAGAGGAGATAGACCAGCCCGACGGTCCCGAGCAGTTCGATCGCGTCACTGTGTGCGACCAGCCCGGTTCCGTCGGGGCCGATCACCACACCGAAGAGAACGATGCCGACGATTCCCGGTTGACCGAGTCGCTTGATGAGTAACGGTCCAACGAGAAAGACCGCAAGCGAGAGCGTGAACACGTAGATGGGGTCCTCGAGCGGGAACCCGGCCAGTGAGTCGAACATGAGTAGGGGCATCGAGTTTGGAAGACGTCGTCTATCGGTTCTCTCGCCGTTCCGTCCGGCGACGTGATAGACTCACTGCTCGAACTGTTACGGGTGACGTTCTTAAACACTTTCTACATGATCGTATCGAGACGGGCCTGGACCGATATCACTGGCCGACCTGGTCGGGACCGACGCTGGCGGCGCGTGCTCCGACGGCGGCTGGGCGAGAACTGGCGTTTCTCGGGAACCAGCGCACACCAACTTGTAGTTCGGCCGTCGACTCAAAGTCGATTTTGAGCCTTCTAGCCGTCGCCAGGCAGGGAGAGTCCCCGTGTCACTGCCCGAACCGTCGCGACCGGTTACAGTACTCTTTGACCGCCCGCAGGAAGTCCCGCTTGCGGAAGTCCCGCCAGTTGACGTCGGTGAAGTACAGTTCCGAGTAGACGGACTGCCAGATCATGAAATCCGAGAGTCGTTCCGCGCCGGTCTTGATCACCAGATCCGGCTCTGCAGGAAAGACGAGATGGCGCTCGACGGCCTCGTCGTCGATCGCGTCGAGCTCGAGTTCGCCCGCGTCGACGCTCTCCGCGAGCGTCTGGACCGCGCTCGTGAACTCGTGTTTGCCGCCGAGCCCGATCCCGATCTGGATCGGTGCGTCCGCCGGCATCCTGTCGTCGGGACCACGGACGGCAACCTCGCGGGGCGCGTCGATCGTCTCGAGTTCCCGCCGTAGGGCCGGCACGGCCTCGAGATCGAGGACGCTTACGTAGACGGTCACGAGCGACGCGTAGTCGACAGCCCACTCGAAGAAATCGGTCAGGGTGTCGTAGGCACCCTGCTCGAGCAGGTCGCGCTCCGTGATAACGAGTGCGACGTGGTCCGGCGGGGCGGCGTCGTAGCGGCGAATCCGGAGCGCGAGATAGCGTTCGTACAGGCCCACGACGGCAGCTATCATGGCCGCTCTCATACAGGTTGTGTTCCCGGACGGTCTGCCGTCGACGGTTCGTCGTCGCGCTGTAGCGGCGGCTCCGTCTTCGCCGTCATGACAACGATCGGCCATACGGTTTACTGTCGTCAATTGCTCCTGATCTCCGACTCCGTTCTGGCGATTGACGGTAACTAGTACTCCGCCAAGCGTCGACTGATGAGTGAACCCAGACGACCGCATTCGACTTCACTCATCCGTTCAGGTTTGCCAAAGCACTAGTTACGGCAATCCGTATCAGACGATTCGTATTGCCCGGAAGCGGTATCGATTTGAGTTCGGGAACCTTCAAGTAAACCCGATAGAAAGGGACCGATATCGTGACGGAACCCGTTCGGCGAGCCGGCGTCTTTGCAGCCCTCTGTACGCTCTCGCTCGTCGTCCCGCTACTGGGACCGGAAGTCGCCGGGGTGATCGCGGCAGTCCTGTTGCTCGGCACGCTCGCTATCACTGACGGCCCGCTGTTCGATCTGCTCGCCTATCCCGGTGACTACGAGGACAGCAGGCTCTACGGCCTGTTCACGTTTATCCTCGCGGGAGTCGCGCTCGGGCTGCTCGCAGTCGGGACACCGATGTCGATCCCCGTTTTCGTCGGTACCGTCTTCCTGGTCGGGTACGGCAATCTCGCCGAACAGTTCGTCCGGGTATTGACCGACGACGACGGAGCCCACGTCACCGGATTTGCCCTCGCAGCGACGGCCGCGGGAGTCGTCGGACAGTCCGCAGCGTTCGCGATCACTGACTCGGTCGCGGCCGTCGAAGCGGCGCTGCCGAGCATCGTCTTCCTCGCCGCCAGCGGCGCATTGCTCGCCGCCCTGCTCCGAGACGTTCTCCTGCTCTACGACGATCCGATCGTCATGGTTTCGGTTGGGCTCTTGCTGTGGCTGCTGGCCGAACTCGAGCTCACACTCGGTGCCGCCGAAATCGTTGCAGCGCTGGCAGTCACCGTCGCGCTGGGATACGTCTCCTACGCGCTCGAGACAGCCTCGGTTGCTGGAATGGTCACCGGTGTTCTCCTTGGACTGTTGACGATCGTCCTCGGCGGATACGGCTGGTTCGTCGTTCTCATCTCGTTCTTCGCGATCGGCGGCCTGGCCACCAAGTTCCGCTACGAACGAAAGAAAACCCTGGGCGTCGCCGAGGATAACGACGGCGCTCGTGGCTCGGGCAACGTCCTTGGCAACGCCGCCGTCGCACTCGCAGCGGTTCTCGGCTACGCCGCCAGTTCGGCGACGCTGTTGCCCGGCGGGCCGGACCCGACCCTCTTTTTGTTTGCGTTTGCCGGCTCCGTCGCAACTGCGATGAGCGACACGCTCTCGAGCGAGATCGGGAGCGTCTTCGAGACGCCACGCCTGATCACGACCCTCGAGCCCGTCGAGCCCGGGACCGACGGTGGCGTTACCTGGCAAGGCGAGATCGCTGGCATCGTCGGTGCGACGATCGTCGCTGGTATCTCCTGGTGGCTGTTCCCCGAAGTCGACGCCGTTGGAGCAGGAATCGTCCTTGTAGCTGGGTTCGTCGGGATGACTGTCGACAGTCTCCTCGGGGCGACCCTCGAAGGAAAACTGCTCGGCAATCAGGGTGTGAACTTCCTCGCGACGCTGTCGGGTGCGGTCGTCGCCACGGCGCTCGTTTCGTCGCTCGCCATCTTCGGGTGATCTCGCTCAGACGGCTGCGGTCCGACAGATTGCTCGACGACGTTCCGGTGAACCGCTTTGGGTCGCGGTTCGACAGAGAGACAACGAGAGTGTCTCGAGGCTCGTCTCCGAGTACTTCCCGGGAAACGACAGGCCAGTCGCCTCGGGGCCAAGTGGTTCGAGACGTGAAGCGTCTCCTCATCACGGAAGACAGCGTCTTCCGTCCGGCCCCGGGGTACTCGCCTTGCTCACCCTGTGGATCGGCTCATACGGTTTGCTGCCGGCCAGTTCCGGGCAACCGCAGGAGGGCTTGCGGTCGCGCCGGGACGTCGGGACAGCAGTCCGTATCAGTCGTCGACGGACTCCTCGGACGGCACAGTCGCCTCGTCCGGAAACGGACAGTCGCCGTCAGTGAGACCGTTCGTCCAGCGCCACTGATGATACGCAGCGACACACGGCACCGCGAACATCACAAGCACCCAGACACCGAGAAGTGCCAGTGCAACCCAGCCAGGGGGAGTCATCAGTGGCAGTCCGGACTCTTGGAGCATGAACGAATCGGCCCGACATACCGTCGTGGGTCTGGTATGCGCTGTCAGTCAGGGCGCTGATCACGGCGTCTCGTCGGCAACGTCGTCGATCGCGTGGATATGGACGTCTGCAGGACGGTTGGTGAACTGACCGAGCGCGCGGGCGACGATTCGTTCGACACCCCGATCGGCAGCCAAATCGAGCAACTGCTGATCAAGTATCTCGTCCAGTAGAATCGTCGTCGGAACCGTCTCTGCGTCCTCGAGAGTCGTATACGCCTCACTCGCGTCGGCCTCGTCGAACGTCTCACCGTCGTCGTCGAGGAACCGAACGCGCTCGGTTCCGTCACGGATAACCGCGTTCGCGTGGTCGTAGATCGTTTCAGGCTCGACCTCGTCGGTACCCTCTTGCGCCCCGGCCTCCCGTTCCGAGTCGGCGTCACCGACACCGGTCTTCGACGCAGGTCGAGACGGGACGGTCGACGAGGACGCATCGCTCGCGTCGACCGTCGCCGACTCGCCGGACTGGATCGGCGCGTCGGCCTCGAGTCGATCGCCTGCCGGCGTCGGGGCTGGTGTCGCGCTGCCGTCGGTTGCAGCGACGGCCTCGCGTGGTTCGTTCAGTCCCGAAACCGTCTCGTAGGGAACCTTGTTCCGAAGGGCAGTAAACAGTTGGTGGTGGTCGAGTTCCTCGACAGACTCGCCCGTCGGAGCAAAGGCCACGTAGTCGACGTCGCCAACCTGAGCGAGTTCCTCGAGAATGAGGTCGCCACCACGGTCGCCGTCGAGGAAGGCGGTAACCGTCCGGTGGCGAGTCAGTTCGGCGACGGCGTCGGGGACGTTGGTCCCCTCGACCGCGATTGCGTTTTTGACACCATACTGCAGCAGGGTAAGCACGTCCGATCGACCTTCGACGACGATAATCGCGTCGCTGTCGGTCACCCGGGGTCCGGCGGGGAGCGCTTCGTACTCGGTGATGTCCTCGACGCGGACGTGTTGGCGGACCTCCGCGAGAATCTCTTCGGACGTCATCACGGAGTCGTCGAAGCCCGTCTCGAGCAGTTCCTTCGCGCGCTCGACGACTGCCTTGCGTTTTGCCGCCCTGACATCCTCGAGTTCGGTCACCTCGAAGTTCGCGCGGCAGGGGCCGACGCGGTCGATCGTCTCGAGAGAGGCGGCGAGAGTCGCAGTTTCGACCTTGTCGAGGCTCGTAGCGATCGTGAGGTGGCCGTGTGACTTGCCGCCGGTGCTCGTTATTTCGACGTCGATACGACCGACTTTCTGTGACTGTCGGAGGTCGCGGAGATCGAGTTCGTCGCCCAGCAGTCCCTCGGTCTGTCCGAAGATAGCGCCGACGACGTCGCTTCTCTCGACGACCCCGTCAGCCGTGACGTCTGCGTGAATGAGGTATTTCGAGGTGTCTTCCATTGGAGATCTGCCCCCGAAAGGGGGCGGCGCGACGATCTGAATCGCGAGAGAGATCGGTTTGTCCCAAGTTGGGTCGTGACGGGCAAATAGCTGTTGACATCCGAAGAATCTCCTGTGGCCCGATCAGTACGCCGGGCGATACCAGTACCAGAACCAGGTACCCGCCAGCAACACGACCAGTCCGCCAAGAAAGAAGAGCAGTCCGGGCGGCAGCGCGAAGACGGGATCGGCCGCTTCTGGACCGGCGTCCGGAACGGCGTCGTAGGCCTCGAAATCGAGGTCGTCCGCGGACGGCTCGATGTCAGGGGCGTCTTCGGCAGCAACTGGTTCGTCGTCGGCTGTCTCCTCTTCGACTCCTGCGACTTCCACGTCCTCATCAGCGTCGTCAGTGGGCTCGTCGGCCGTCTCTGGCGCTTGCGCTTCGTCGGGCGCAGGTGCAGTCCATGTCGTGTCTCCGGCGTCTCCCGTCCCGGAGGCCAGCCATCGCGTCGCCCCATACTGGACGAGGAGACTCCCACCAGCGAGTGCGCCGATCCCACCGATCAGCCGCGACACCGCCGTCTTGAGCTTCTCGGCCGTCGACTCGTCGCTGGTGAGGATCAACGGCCCATCGGTCGTCGCGTACACGCTCATTTCGTTGCCCCGTGAGGAGTACCAGGTGTCGACGACCTCGACGAGGCCGGCTTCCTCTAAGTTCTCGAGGTGGTACCGGACGTTCTGGATCGAGGAATCGATCGCGTCGGCGATGTCGCTTGGCGTCCCCGGCTGGGCGTCGAGATGCGAGTAAATCTCCCGGGCCGTCGTCGAAGAGAGGGCGCTAAACACCGCGTCGGCGTCTTCTCCCTCGAGGTCGACGACGCGCGGTGCTCCCTCTTGTGGAGACGTCTCCGAGCGAAAGGGGAAGATACGGGCCATCTCGGGATAACTCTCATTCGCTGACCGACATATATACTCTTTTTCCTACCTGAAAGAGTGGTTTTAGTGACTGAGAATCGAAAGAGGGGTCGAAGCTACGCACTGATGAATAAATATCTTCAATAATAGTTATTGAATAGTAAATATTATCAATGTCGAGCCGGTCCAACCGATATGCGCCGTCCGGAACTCACAGCCTGGGTGATTGTCGCCATCGTCTTGAGCGCTCTTGCAATCCCGTGGTTCCGCTGGGGTGACGGGACGATCGTCGCAGGCTTGCCCCTATGGCTGTGGTGGCACGTCGGGTGGCTGTTTCTCGCATCGGTGGTCTTCTGGCTGTTTACCCGACGTGCGTGGGGTATCGGCATCGAACCCGAAACCGACGTGACGCGAGCCGAAAGCGGCGGTGACTCGCCGTGACGGCACCGCTACAGCTCACAATCGTCGTCGGCTATCTCTTCTTCGCGCTCGCGATCGGACTGGTCGCCTATCGACTGACCGACCGGACGGCCGCGGACTTCTATCTCGCCAGCCGAACGCTCGGCACCGTCGTCTTGCTGTTTACCACGTTCGCGACGTTGCTGTCGGCCTTTACGTTCTTCGCCGGACCGAACGTCGCCTACCACGAAGGCCCCGAGTGGATCCTCGTCATGGGACTGATGGACGGGATCATCTTCGCCATCCTCTGGTACGCTATCGGCTACAAACAGTGGCTACTCGGCCGAGAACGCGGCTACGTCACTCTCGGGGAGATGATCGGCGACCGCTTTGGCTCGAGGCGACTCCGCGGACTGATCGCGGGCATCAGCCTGCTGTGGCTCTTTCCCTACGTCATGCTCCAGCAGGTCGGTGCAGGGACCGCACTCGAGGCGTTGACCGAAGGTGCACTGCCCTACGCCGTCGGAGCAGGGCTAATTACGGCCTTTATGATTCTCTACGTCGTCGTCGCTGGGATGCGCGGGATCGCCTGGACCGACACGTTCCAGGGGCTTTTCATGCTCGTGACCACCTGGGTTGCGCTGATCTGGGTGCTCGCGGCCGTCGGCGGCCCCAGCGTCGCTACCGCCGCACTGGAGGCCGATGCGGCCCACCATCTCACGCTCGGTAGCGACCATTACACGGTCCAGTGGATGCTCTCGACGGCAATCGTGATCGGTTTCGGTGTGGCAATGTTCCCGCAGGTCAACCAGCGGTTCTTCGCCGCTGGCTCTCGAACCGTCCTCAAACGCTCGTTCGCGCTGTGGCCGATCCTCTGTGTTCTGCTGTTCGTCCCGTCGTTCCTGCTCGGCGCGTGGGCCCGCGGACTGGACGTGACGGTCCCGGAAGGCGGCAACGTCCTCCCGGCCGTCCTCGCCGAGTACACGCCCGTCTGGTTCGCCGCGCTCGTCATCGCCGGCGCGATGGCCGCGATGATGTCTTCCTCGGACTCGATGCTCTTGTCAGGATCGTCGTACTTCACGCGGGACATCTATCGCCCCTACCTCGAGGGCGACGTCTCGGAACTGCGCGAGGACCTGATCGCCCGCATCGGCGTCGTCGTGTTCGCGACGGCGGCATTCGTCGCCAGCCTCTGGAATCCGGCGACACTGTTCGAACTCGGCGACGCAGCCTTCAGCGGCTTCGCCCAGCTCGCCTTACCGGTGCTCGTCGCCCTCTATTGGCACAACACGACGCGTGCGGGGATGACGGCCGGCATCGTCGTCAGTCAGGCGTTCTACCTCGGAACCATCTTCGTCGACTCGATCGTGGCGACACTCGAGTTTCTCGCAGTTGTGCCCGCCGTCGGCGAACTCGTTCCGGCGCTGGCCGCCGTCGTCACGACCGTCTTACAGGGCTCCTATATGGGCTGGACCGCCGGACTGGTTGGCATGGGAGTCGGTCTCGTCGTGACCGTCGGCATCTCCGTGGTGACGACGCCTGCGGCGAGCGAACGGCGGTCGATCTACAGAAAAGACAGGCCGAGTGCCTCGGGGTCGTCCGAAAACCAGGGATTTTCGTGATCGAGCGGAGCAAAGCTCCGCGATGTCCGCGAGACCCCTGTTCTCGCTTGATGACGAGACTCCTTTGGCGCCCCGAATCACTTGACCCAGGTGAAGACCGTAAACCCCGCTAAAGGAGTTCTGTTTCGAAGGGCTTGGTGCGGAGTGAAACGGGTTCCTGAAAGCTTGACCGGTGCACCCGGAACCCGCAGCGGTCGTACCGGCAAACCGGTACAGCGATCCGTACGAGCGTCTCGCTACGTCGGCCCAGTGTTCGCGCCGAACCGGAGACGTTCGACATCGTTTCCTCGTCCCGTACCGTTAGGATAATAATTTATATACGATGGTTTCGATCAAACCATGTAAATGAGAAACATGGACATCCGGGTAGAAAACGGGCGGCGCGTCACCGAGAAGTGGGATGACGTATTCGAAGCGATGGCAGCCGAACCTCGCCGTCAGCTCATCGCTTCACTGCACGACGTGCCACCAGACGAATCAGTCTCGCTGCCAGAAAGCGCCGTGAACCCGAACGTCCCAGTCAACTCCGACCAGCTTCGGCAGGAATTGTACCACTGGCACCTCCCGCTGCTTGCAGACCAGGGGTTCGTCGACTGGGACCCAGACTCCCTGATTGCGTCTCGAGGGCCCAACTTCGACGACGTTGGTACCGTTTTCGATGTGGTTCACTCGACAGCGGATCAGTTGCCCGATTCGCTGGTCGTCGGGTGTCAGCGCCTCGAGCGGGAGCGAGAGAAAGAGACCGGCGACTGATCTCGCGGTCGAGAGTCGAGTGTCGCCCGATCCAACGTGGTCGAGGAGCAACACATCGAAAGGGACCGCTCGCGTAGGGACACTCGATGTCGCTTGACTTGCCGGAGTCGCTCGCCGACGCGTGGCAGCCACTCGGAACCCGTACTGCCGAAACGAGCGTGATGATGGCGACGATCACCGCCGAGACGCGGCTTTACGAGCCCGTCGACACGCCAGCGATCCGTGCAAGCGACAGCAAGATACCGATTCGATCGTTGTTTGGCGTCGATCTATCGTTCTCACCGCCACTAGGTGCACTCGGTATCTCGCCTGCGGATGTCTTTTCGATCGCAGCACCGAAGGCAAAACGACAGTTCGTCAGCACCATCGAGGACGAGGGGGTAATCGTCGAACAGACCCGCGACAAACACTCGTTTCAAGCCAGCAACGGCACCACAGGGCGATGGTTCGTCCTCGACGTCTCCTACCCGCTGTCGGCCGAGGCAACGTCGGCTGGAGCCGAACAGCTCCCGGCCGAAACGCACGTCGCCGTCTGGCCGACCACGGAAACGTTCGAAATGGCGGGCGGCACGCTCCCACTCGAGGCCCCGTCCGAACTCGATCGATCGGTCGCTACGGAACTCACCATCGATCCACAGCGCGACCGCGAGCGGATCGCAACCCTCGTCCGATCGATCGGGACGACAGACGAGGACTGATACGGACTGCTGTCCCGATGTCCCGGCGCGACCCCAGGAGGGCTCGTGGTCGTGCTGGAACTGACTGACAGCAACCCGTACGAGACGGTCGTTACGAGTTCGACGGCTCGAGGCGGCTCGCAGTTGCGCTTGGACATCGTACAGCAGTTCGTATCAATCTAGGTATGTCTCGAGCGGGCCGACCCGGTATTTCGGTCGAGGCAGTTCGGTGACGGAGACGAACCCGGATTCGTAGTTGATAATGTCTGGTAGTCGATTGACAATTTGCGTGCTCGTTCCAACTTCTACCGGAGTCGGTTGATCCACAACGTGCATCTCCGGCGTTCCCTCGATGACCCACTCGTTTCGGTCTTCTTCTTCGGTATCGTACACTTTCGCGATTTCGGTCCCGGTAAACGTGATGCCTTCGTGCGTCTCGATGGTGACGTCGATCTCGAGGCCGAGGACTTCTCCTTCCTGAATCGTACGACCGAGCGCTTCCGATTCGACCGCCCGGTCGGCGACGATCGGTGTGGCTTTCTGGGAGGCGTCGGCTTCGCTCAGTCCTAGTTCGGCGATCTGTGCCTCGAGAGTCGTTCGAAAGAGACTCTCGGGAGCCCCACCACGCTCGAGTTTCTCCTCGACATCGTCGCGGTCTTTCCCACCGAAGAAGTACTCCACGACTGCCGGACCGTAGTCGTCAATGTTGTACCGGTTCGTGCCGTCGACACCGTCTAGTTTCCTGGATGCGCCGGTCAACATGACCGGGAGGTTCACTTCGAAGATGTCCTGATACCCGCCACCAGTGAACGTGACATCGTTTTCGATCGCAATTCGGTCCAGCCGCCCGGCGAGGTCGGGCGACGTATACCACGGATACAGCGTCTCTTCGGAGGTCGTAATGACGTTGACGCCGGCCTCCAGACACCGTTTTAGATGTGGATACATCTCTTCCAGCGTCGAGGCGATGGAGACGATCGCGACGTCGGCTTCGGTATTCTCGAGGACGTCGTCGGCGTCGTCGTTGATTTCGACGTTCAACTCCCGATCCAGTTCCGCGACCGTCCCGAGGTCCGCACCGACGTTTTCGACTCGGCCGATCGCACCGACGATGTCGACTCCCCGTTCTGCGAGGTGCCGAGTGACGTTCTGTCCAGTCGCTCCGACGCCGTACACTATTGTTCGTATCTTCGACATGGTGCGTTCCTACCGAAGGAGAGAAGCCCCAAAACTATACCTCAAAAGTAGAGTGTCTTTATTAGTTATCGAAACAAGTATGAGTCAATAGATGTAGCTACCGCTTTTCAAGAAGCGTCTGCTCTCGATTCTTCTGACCGTTTCTGGAAAGGGAAACGACAACTCAGACGGTTTGCTGTAACGATTTACCGGTGCAACCGCAAGACTGACCGCGATTGCACCGGCAATGACTTACAGCAATCCGTATCAGACGGAGTACCGCAACGGCGTACCGGTGCCTCCGCCACCCCGGACGCCATCCGTTCTAGTTTAGCAGATCGGGGTATCCAGAAACCGGCGAACAAGGTGCAGGCATTCGCCGAAGGAACTCCGATCGAACTGTGTTACCTTCCACGGGG
>JGI2924J29684_1076975_pt1 | contig 12630 bp, 9 predicted proteins | sample BenlonsequencITS_FD_29684 | JGI IMG/M metagenome (IMG submission 29684)
AGCTGACCGCGTTGGTCCACGACAACGTCGTCGCCCAGATCTCGAACCTGAAAACACACCCCACGGTCGCCCTCGCGCTGGAGCAGGGGCGTCTTGACCTGCACGGCTGGGTGTACGACATCGAGCCAGGGGTGATCGACGCGTATGACGGGACGAGCCGCACGTTCGTGCCGCTCTCCGACAACACCAAAGTGAGCGCGTTGGCCACCAAGCAGGGCTGAGCGCCGAGCAGGGCTAACCGGGGTTGTTCGCGCCGAACACGACGACCGAGCGCAGCACTCGCCCTTCGTGGATGGCGTGGAAGGCTTCTTCCACGTCGCCCACGCCGATCCGCTCGGTGACGAATTTCTCCAAGGGCAGCCTGCCTTGCAGGCTCAAGTCCACGAGCGCGGGGAAGTCCCGTTCTGGGAGGCAGTCGCCGTACCAGGCCGATTTGAGCGAGCCGCCGTGGGAGAAGAAGTCCAGCAGCGGCATTTCCAGGCGCATCGTCGGGGAGGGCACGCCGACCAAGACCACGACCCCCGCGAGGTCGCGGGCGTAAAACGCCTGTTCCCAGGTTTCTGGGCGGCCCACCGCGTCAATCACCACATCCGCGCCGAAGCCGCCGGTGAGCGCTTTGACCGCCTCGGGCACATGGACGCCCTCGCCGGAGAGGATCGTGTGCGTCGCGCCGAGGTCTTTGGCCCAGTCGAGCTTGCGCTGGTCCACATCGACGCCGATGACCACCGAGGCTCCCGCGAGCCGAGCCCCGGCGACTGCTGCCGATCCGACGCCGCCGCAGCCGATCACCGCCACGGCATCGCCGCGCGCGACCGCGCCGGTGTGCACGGCGGCCCCGATCCCCGCCATCACGCCACAACCGAGCAGGCCCGCGACCGCAGGGTCTGCCGCGGGGTTCACTTTCGTGCATTGCCCTTGATGGACGAGGGTTTTTTCGATGAAAGCGCCGATGCCGAGCGCCGGGGTCAGCGCTGTGCCGTCGGTCAACGTCATGGGTTGCTCGGCGTTGAAGGTGTTGCAGCAGTACTGCTGTTTGCCCTTGCGGCAGGCGCGGCATTCCCCACAGACCGCCCGCCAGTTGAGCACGACGAAGTCGCCGGGCTCCACATGGGTGACCGCGGAGCCCACCGCCTCCACGGTCCCCGCGGCCTCGTGGCCCAACAGGAACGGCCATTGGTCGGTGATGTTCCCGTCCCGGTAGGCCAAGTCGGTGTGGCAGACCCCGCAGGCTTGGATCTGCACGACGACTTCGGCGGGGCCGGGGTCGGGGACCACCACGTCGACGAGTTCGACGGGAGCGCCTTTGGCGCGGGAGACGACACCTTTGACGGTTTGCGGCAAGGGAACCTTCCTTCATGACGACAGCCGGGGGTATGCGACAAACCGCATACGCCCAGCCTAATCCCCGCCTCCACGGGTATCAGGTCCCCTGCACGTTGAGAATCTGCCGCAATGTGCGCAGGACGGCGACAAGGCTCTTGGCGTCGTCCATGACCGGGTCGATGTCCTTGTCGGCGTCGGGGATCTCGTCGATCAACGCCGTGCCGCCCCGGCACTCGACGCCTTCCATCCGCGCCCGCGTCCTTCGCGCCGAGCCATTCGGCGAAGACGGACGCGAACCGGTCCATCATCTCGGCCCGGTTCAGGAAGGCGAACCGTTGCGCCCACTGCAGGTCCGCCAAGCCACGACGGAACTCGGGCGTGCCCGAGGGCAAGCACGCGAGATCCGGGTGCGGCAGGTCGATATGCCATATCTTGCACAGCCGCTGCGCGGTTGTGATGTGCTTCTGGGCGATCTTGTTGCCCACGCCTCTGTGCCGGAGTGCAGGAACAACCACACCCGGTCCGCCTCGTCGAGGCAGAGCTCGACGAAGTGGTTGCCGCCGCCGAGGGAGCCAAGCTGTTCGCGTCGCTTCGGCGAGTGGCTGAGGTCCACCTCGAGCTCGTCGGCCAGCTCGCGCAGGCGTGCGGGCAAGGCCCCGCTGTCGGGGCCGGGCTGGGGAGAACTACGGCTTGATCTCGAAATACCCGTACATGTCGCCGTCGAAGTCGTCGCCGTACTGATGGGCTTTGCGGAAAGACTTCCCGTCCAGCATGGCGAGGACGATCGGCCGGGATTCGCAGGCCTGGGCGTCGGGGGGGATGTTCTTGGGCGGATTCGCGAGCTCCACCCAGCCCTCGGCGTCGCCGGAGCCCGCCCGCCGCGCGCCGGACGGGGAGAAGCCGATGCCGGGCAGCTTCTCGTGGAAGCGCCGCTGAATGCGGCTCCAGCCGCCGACGGTCGGCTGGTTCGACTTCGCGTAGAAGGGGCCGTACGCGGTGAGCAGCAATTTTTCTCGCATGAGTGTGGCTTGGGGGTATGCGGCCTGGAAGAGTTTGAGCAAGCTGACGCGCTCGCCCTCGCGGGTGTCGTCGCGCATGCTGTCCCAGGGCTCGTCGCCCTGGTCGCCGATCCGCTCTGTCGGGCAGGGGTTGTCCGGCGAGGCGTGCGCGGGCGAGCCGCACAAGGGCAACACGAGGGGGAGAGCGGCCAAAGCCATTCGAGCCAAACGCATATGATGCAGCTTACAGGCGGCCGCGCAGGGCGCTGAGGTGGACGGCCATCCCGACGAGCGGACCGATCAGCAGGGCGAGGCAGACCCGCAGGCCGATCTGGTCCTGGGGCAGCGCGGGCACGAGCAGCAGGGCGAGGGAGGCGAGCGTCGCGGCCCACCAGCCGACCGCGTTGATCCGGCCGCGACCGGTGGTCAGGCAGGACACGCCGGTGCAGGTGAGCAGCGCGATCATCGCCGCGCCCAAGGTCAACGCGGCCAATGTGGCGCGCCCGAATGGCCATGCCACATGGAAGACCGCCGCAAGCAGCCACGGGCCGAGCAGCGCGGCGGCCAGCGCGCTGGCCGCGCCTGCGAGCAGGACTGCGCCCGTCGCAATGCCGAGCGCGCGCCAGGGGCGGCTCCTGCGGTCGGTGCACCATGCGACCAACGCCCCTTGGAAGACGTTCAACGGCACGAGCAAGGGCGCCCGGGTCAAGGTCACCGCGAGCAGCAACGCACCTGCTCCTTCGGGCAGCCGCCCCGGGGTGGTGATTTTGAGCAGCACGGGGAAGCCCATGACGAGGACCGCGCTCGCCGACGCGGCCGCCACCGCCGCCGCGCAGCGGCGCAGGAATTCCCGCATGGGCACGTCCGCTCTCGCCGCGGCCAGCGCGCGGGCGCGCGGCGAGGCCGTCAGCAGCACCAGCCACGAGCCCGCGCCCGCGACGGCTGCGACGCAGAACCATCCCGGTCCCGCGCCGAACGCGACGCAGCTGATCGCCGCGGCGAGCCGGAACGCGGCGTCGAGCACGGTGAGCACGGCGAACGGGGTCCACGCGTACGCGGCGGACAGCAGCCCGCCGACCGCGGCTTGGGCGGCGACCCCGCACACGCCGACGGCGAACAGCCCGGCGAGCGGCAGCACGCCGTTCTCGGCTGGGCGCGCCGAGCCTGGTTGCGCCCCGCCGGCTTCGAGGAACAGCAGCCCCGCCCACAGGGGGGCGGTGGCCAACGCGAGGCCGCCGAGCACCACGCCGGAGCCGAAGCCCGCGAGGAGGGGCCGCGCGCCGCGCGCCTCGGCCGGGGCGGCCCGAACGCCTCGGGCGGTCTCTTGGAGCAACCCGCCCAGCGCGCCGGTGGCCAGGCCGAACGCGGACCAGAAGACGAACCAGCCCGCGTACTGCGACTCGGTGAGGCTCCGGGCGGCGAGCAGGAGCACGAAGTACCCGCTGGCCGCCGAGAGCGCCGTCGCGACGCCGACGCTCAACACGGCAGGACGCGGAGTGCTCATCACAAGCATGATGTCACAGCGGGCCCGCCGCCCGCCCGGCAAAAACATGTCGCACATCACAGAGGCCTCTGTTTGTGGGCGACAACGTGTCGATCCCCCCGATATCACAATGTTATCCTGGCGCTGAGACATGTGTCTCAATCTCCGGAGGAGGAGTGAGGAAATGACCGTCAGCGCGCAGACCGGCGAGACCCAAGAACAGGCTTCGGGCACGGCGGCCTTGCTCGACGTGCTCGTCGTCGGAGCAGGTTTCAGCGGCATCTGCGCTGGAGTCAAACTGCAGGAGGCGGGAGTCTACGACTTCCTGATCGTGGAGAAAGCCGAGGATTTCGGCGGCACCTGGTGGCACAACACCTACCCCGGCTGCGCCGTGGACGTGACCTCCCCGATGTACTCCTTCTCCTTCGCGCAGAAGTCAGACTGGTCCAACCTGTTCGCGCCGCAGCCGGAACTGCTCGCCTACGCGAGGCAAGTGGCCAAGGACTTCAATTTGCGGCCCCGCACCCGGTTCGGCGTCGCCGTGGAGCAGCTCGTCTTCGACGAATCCGCCGACCGTTGGGACGTGAGCCTCTCCGACGGCAGCGTGTACCGCGCCCGCGTGGTGATCGGCGGCTTCGGCGGCCTGCACGTCCCCAAGATCCCCGAATTCGCCGGCCTCTCCACGTTCCAAGGGCCGGTGTTCCATTCCGCCCAATGGCGCCACGATGTGGACCTGCAGGGCAAGAAGGTCGTCGTGATCGGCACCGGGGCCTCCGCCGTCCAATTCGTCCCCGAGGTCGCGAAAGAGGCCGAGCGGCTGACGGTCTTCATGCGCTCCCCGCACTGGGTGCTGCCCCGGCTCGATTATTCGATCAAACCCTGGCAGCACGCTGTCCTCAAGCACGTCCCCGGAGCCCGGCGGCTGTTGCGGGCCATCGCCTACTTCCTCTACGAGGGGTTCGTCTTCAACCTCTTCTTCCCGAAGGTTTTCGCGCGGTTCTTCGAAGCCGCCTCCAAGGCGCACATGCGCCGGCAGATCGCCGACCCGGCACTGCGGCAGCTGTTGACCCCGGACTGGCGGTTCGGCTGCAAGCGCGTCGTCATGTCCAGCACGTACTACCCCGCGCTGCAACGGCCCAATGTCACCTTGGAGCACAGCGGCGTCGCGGAGTTCACCGAGCACGGCGTGCGCAGCGCCGACGGCGTCCTGCACGAGGCGGACGTGGTCATCCTGGGAACCGGTTTCGAGACCACGGAGGGCGTGCTGCACCTGCCGATCATCGGACGAGGGGGCACGTCCCTCGCCGACGCGTGGCACACCGACGGCCCGGAGCAGTTCCTCGGGCTCTCCACGCACGGCTTCCCGAACCTGTTCACCCTGGTCGGCCTGAACACGACCGGCGGCAACCAGTCGGTCATCTTCGCCATCGAGGCGCAGATGCACTACATCAACCAGGCGATCCGCTGGATATTCGGCTCGCGCTCGGGCGTGACCCGCGTGGAGCTGCGTGAGTCTGTGCAGCGCAGATACAACCGGGACGTGCAGAAAAAGCTGAAGAAATCAGTGTGGCTGACCGGCGGTTGCAAGAGCTGGTACCTCGACAGCGAAGGGCGCAATGCGATCGCCTGGCCGGGCTTCTCGTTCGGATTGTGGTGCAAGACCCGTTTCGCGAAGGCGAGCGATTGGGAGCTGTCCGGCGTTCAGTCCCGCCAGATCGCAGAGGGCTACACCGGGCCTGCGGAAATCGTGCTAGTGGGCGAAAGCATTCCCGTCGAAGCCGAAGTGCGCGGCCACATCGACCCCCTCGACGGCGCACGCCCCTGGTACGGGCGTGTCGTCGGCGGCCCCTCCCTCGGCGTGCTCGCAGCATCAGGCGACACGACAGCGACGTTGCAGATCCCCGGCCGGGAGGCGGCCTCGGTCCGGTTGGCCGGGCAGGACGCGCGCGGCGGTTTCCGTGTCGTCGGCGTCGGAGCCCCGCCGTTCGCGCTGGGCCCCGCGGCGCTCGAACGAAGCGGCTAGGGCCGACGGCGCCCGGATGAGGAATCCGACTAGGCTGGTGGCATGAGCCTTCCGATCAAGCTCGGCTACAAAGCCTCCGCAGAGCAGTTCAACCCCCGCGAACTCGTCGAATACACTGTCGCGGCGGAACGCCACGGTTTTGACAGCGTGGTGGTGAGCGATCATTTCCAGCCGTGGCGCTACACCGGCGGGCACGCGCCCTGGGCGCTCGCGTGGCTCGGGGCGGTGGGCGAGCGCACCAGCAGGGTGCAGATCGGCACGTCCGTGCTCACCCCCACCTTCCGCTACAACCCGGCGATCATCGCGCAGGCCTTCGCCACATTCGGCATGCTGTACCCAGGCCGGGTCTTCCTGGGCGTCGGCACCGGCGAAGCCCTCAACGAGCAGGCTGTCGGCCTGAAAGAATGGCCGGAGTTCAAAGAGCGCTTCGCCCGTCTGCGAGAGTCTGTCGAGCTCATGCGCAAGTTGTGGACCGAGGAACGGGTCAATTACGAAGGCGAGTACTACCGCACGGTCGACGCGACGGTCTACGACAAGCCGTCCGAGCCCATCCCGGTCTATGTCAGCGCGGGCGGCGCTGTGGTCGCCCGGTACGCGGGACGCGCCGGCGACGGGTTCATCTGCACCTCTGGCAAAGGCGCGGAGCTGTACACCGAGACACTGCTGCCCGCCGTGCAGGAGGGCGCGGACAAGGTCGGCCGCGACGCGGGCGGCATCGACAAGCTCATCGAGATCAAGCTCTCCTACGACCCGGACCCGTGGCTCGCTCTGAACAACACGAGGTTCTGGTCGCCCCTCTCCCTTTCCGCGGAGCAGAAGCATTCGCTCTCGGACCCCAAACAGATGGAAGAGGCCGCCGACGCGCTGCCGATGGAGCAGATCGCCAAGCGGTGGATCGTGGCGAGCGACCCCGACGAGGTCGTCGAGAAGATCAAGTTCTACACCGACCTCGGACTGAACCACTTAGTTTTCCATGCTCCTGGGCATGATCAGCTGCGTTTCCTGGAGGTCTTCGAGCGGGATCTCGCGCCTCGGCTGCGCTCGCTCTGAGTTTCGCGAGGTCAGTTGCGCTTTGCGCGGTCTTCGGATACACTCGATTCGGCGACCCGCTCCTCGCCCTTGTTTCCCCTCCCCCCGTCTGGGGCGGGTTGAGCGGGTCGCTCTTTTCTTCCCGCCAATTCCACGCTTCCTGAATGTTCGGCGCGAGGGGTTTCCCACCGGGGCGGCATCAGAAAACAGTGCGCGGGCGAACGATGTTCGCAAGATCCACCAGCGCGTAACGCTGGCTGCGGTGAGCGGCCCGTTTCGCGAGCGCGCGGAGCACGAACTCGCTTTGACGGCGCAGCGAGTGCAAGGTGAAAGGTTTGCCGAGGAAGCTGCCGCTGAGCGGGGGCGAGTGCGCGGGCCTGCCCTGCATCCAGTCGACCGCCTTGCCGAGCAGGAGCGCGCGCGCGGCGAGTGTGCGCGGCTCCTCCTTCGGGAGGCGCTGCTGCCGCTCGGCCGCCGCGCGGAGCAGATCCTCGTCCACCTCGTCCTTGAGGAGGATGACGATCGCGCTCACCGTCGCCGTGGCGGCGTGGCGTGAACTCGAAGGCACTTTGTCCAGCGCCGCGACCGCGCCCATCGGGTCGCCCTCCGCTGAGAGCCGCCTCGCGAGGCCGAACGTGGCGCTGATGAGCCCGTCGTCCGTGGTCGAACACAAGCGGTACAGGGTCTTCGCGGCCGGATCGTCCAGGAGCTCCAACACGACAGCGAGGGCGAGTTTCGGCGCGGGCTCGCCGGGCAGCATCCCCCAGACCTCTTCGAACGACTTCTTGGCCTCTTCGAGGTCGCCTTGGAGCAGGGCCAGATTCCCCTGGTACCAGGACGGGCGCCAGTTGCGCGGGGCGTACAGGTTGTCCAGAAGACGGGCCGCCTCGTCGAGCTGGCCGAGGCCCATGTGCACGCGGACGGCGGCGAGGACTGTCTCGGTGTCGTCGGGGTCGGACTCCAAGGCGCCGGTCACCGACTCCAACGCGTGCTCCGGCTTGGTGTGCAGCAAGGTCGCCAGCAGCGCTGCAGACGGGTGGGCGGGATCGACCAGCGGCAGCGGCAGCGCCTGGACGACCTCGTCCCGGCGCAGCTCTCCCCGGCGGTCCCGTCCGTCGGCGTAGACGTCCAGCCTGCGCGACAACACGTCGGTGCCGAACTCGCCCCGGCTCGCGGTGAACAGGGTCGAACTCGACGGGTACGGCCTGCCCCTGCGTTCGGCGAGCACTTCGCGCAGCACCCCGGACATCTGCACCGACATCTCGCTGGCGGACTGGAACCGGGCTCTGGAGTTCGGGTGCGTCGCGCGCAGCAGAAGCTGGTAGTAGGAGGGGTACTTGGCGAAAACCGGCTCCTCCTGCGGGGAGGGGAGCCCCTCCGCGTAGCGGCCCTTGTCCAGCGGAAGGTCCACGGTCAGCACCGCCAACGTGCGCCCGACCGTGAACACGTCGGTCTGCACGGTCGGCCCGGTGAGGGTCAGTTCCGGCGCTTGGTAGCCGACCGTCCCGTACAGGCGGTTGGTGTCGTGCATGCTCGTCACCGCGCCCAGGTCGATGAGCGTGAGCTGCCCCTCGGTGAGCATGATGTTCTCTGGCTTCAAGTCGTTGTAGGCCAGGCCGATGGAGTGCAAATACCCCAGAGCGGGCATGATCTCCATGAGGTACGCGAGCGCCTGTTCCACGGGCAGGCTGGTGCGGCGAAGGGCCCCCCCGAGCGGCGGGGAGCCGGGTTTGCGGCCATAGAGCAGGTCGCGCAGGGACACCCCGCCGATGTACTGCATGACGATGTAGCCGACCGGCACGCCGTCAAGGTCCGGGTGCTCCACGAAGTTCAAGATCTCCACGATGGCCGGATGGGAGACTTCTGAGAGGAATTGGCGTTCGGCCCGCGCGATGGCCTGGGCGCTCGCGTCCCCTCGGGAGAGCAAGCCTTTGAGCACCACGGGCCGGTTGTCGACGTTGCGGTCCTCCGCGAGGTAGATCCAGCCGAGGCCGCCGTGCGCGATCGGGCCCCGGACCACGTACTGGCCCGCGACGACTTCCCCGGCTTTCAACTGGGGCAGGAACGAGAACGGGGTGCCGCAATTGCCGCAGACCCCTTCGGGCAGCCCTGGGTCGTCCGGGCCCTTGCGGCCCACCGGCGCGTGGCATTTCCAGCAGAACCGCTTGTTCTCCGGCACCTGGGGGTCCGGCATCAGGGCGAGGGAGGGGTCCAACGCGGGAGCGGGTTGGATTCGCACCAGGCCGCCGCCGATCAGCCGCTCGGACAACGGCACGGTGACGGTGCGTTCGGCGCGTTTGGCGGGGCCGCTGCTCTCCACCGGCGCGGTGGGGGCCGGCTGGGTGGTGTCGGCGGGGGAGAACGCCTCCGTCATCGCGCTCCCCCTGATGCGGGGCTGTCCAGCGCCAGCGTGCCCCGAGCGCTGGATCGGGGCCGCCGCGGGCGCCCCGCGCCCGCCGCGTCCCCGATCCGCGCGTCCCATGCCCTGCTCATGGCGTCGACGGCTCCTCAGGCGCGTACTCCGGCGTGGCCGGGGGGCGGTTGCACGGGGAGAACTTCAGGTTGTCCCGGCACAAATTCGTCCAGGTGCCGTCAGCCTTGATTTCCTCGATGATCTTGTTGACCACCCGTTCGAGCTCTGCTTCCCCTTTGTGCATGCCCACGCCGTACACCTCGCGGCCCAGTTGCAGCGCGGAGAGGAAATAGAGGTTGGGGTCCTGGTCGTAGAAGCCGTACAGGATGGACTCGTCCGAGCTGATCGCGTCCACCGAGCCTTGTTGGATCGCGACGAGGCAGTCCGCCCAAGTGGTGGTGCCCAGGATCTTGGCCGTGGGGAAAAGATGGTGGAAATGGCCGACCGCCGTCGAGCCCCGAGCCGCGCAGACCGTCGATTCGCCGAGGATCTTGCGATCTGCGAGCGTGGTGGCGTTCGCGTTGGTCGCGGCCATCACGCGTTGGTCGGTCTCGAAGTACGGCTCGGAGAACGTGATCTCCTTCATGCGCTTGCAGTTGATGCTCATCGTTTTGATGACGATGTCCACCGAGTCGTTCTCCAAGGCTGTGGTGCGGCCTGCCGACGAGATGATGCGGTAGTCCACTCGGTTGGGGTCGCCGAGCATGCCCTGCGCGATTTCGCGGGCCATGGCGACGTCGAATCCTTTCATCTGCCCGGTGGCGCTGTCGCGGTAGCTGAACGGATACGTGCCTTGGTCCAGGCCGACGACGAGCTTGCCGCGCTGCAGGATGCGGTCGAGCCTGCCGCCGTGAATCGGGTCGTGGTTGCCCGAGTACGGCCGCAGCGGCAGCGGCGGCGCGCACTGGCCTTCCTCGCTCTCGCTCAACGCGGCGGAGTCGAGCAGCGCGGCCCCGGCTGGCAGCAACGGCGGCAGCGACACACTGGGCTGCGCGATCACCGCCGCGCCTTGCGCCGAGCAGCCCGCGAGCACCGCTGAGACGAGGCTGGCGGCGAGGGCGCGGAGCAACGCTGCGGCGCTCATGCCCGGTACTCGTTCAGTCTCGGCCAGTATCCCGCGACGACGAAAGCCGCCGCGAGGAACGAGAGGACGGCGGTGGCGGGCGCCAGCGCGGTGAGCGCCTCGCGCGCGCTGGCGACAGAGTCGCGCAGCGTCCGCCGCGAATGCTCGATGTCCGAGGTGAGGGCTTTGTCCAGGGAACGGTACTGGGCGGCGCACGCGTCGGGGCTTGGTCCGATTGCCAATTCCACGGATTCACCGTACATCCCGGCGACGAGGTCTTTGCGCAGCTGCTCGTGGGTTTTCTCCCAAGCTTGCGCCGCCGAGGCGGCGGTCTGCCGGGCCCCCGGCTCGCCTTGCGCGCGGTCCAATTCGTCGAGCTGGTTGTGCGCGGCGGCCATGCTGGAGCGGTAGCTCTGCTCCAGCTGGTCCTCGTCGCCCCGGCGGAGCAGCTGCAGGGTCTCCTGGGTGCGGGCTTGTTGCACGTCGATCCTGGCCGCTGTCAGGGTCCGCAGCGGGTCGGTGCCTTTGCGCTGCCCTTCGCCGCTGAGCGTCACCAGGAACGCCGAGGCGACGAGGAACCAGAGCAACAGCAGCGCGAAGCATCCGCTGGCGAGGATCAGGCCGGGGTTGAAACGCCGACGCGAACGTTTCGAAAGGTGCAATTGCGCCAGGACGAGGCTGCCCAAGGCCAGGGTCAACAGCAGCGCCGGGGCCCAGGGCAGCTGGGTTTGTTGCTGCTGCGCGGCCTCCAAGGCGTCGATCTGGTCGCGGTGCATATGCTCTGCGGCGGGCAGGATGACCGTCTGCATCAGGTGGGAGGCTTGGCTCAGGTAGGCGGCCCCGACCGGTTTGCCCGCCCGGTTGTACACCTTCGCGCTCTCCACGAGCTTCGTGTACACCGGGAGCTCTTCGGCGATGGTCTCCAGTTGCTGGCTTTGGGTGTTCGCCGCGACTTGCACGGTCGCCGCGCTCGCCGCCGCGATGGCCTTGTCGTACCGGTCGCGCATCTCTTGCGACTCCAGTCCGGGGGACAGGAAGACAGCCCCGGTGATGGCGTCCGCGATGGACAGCTCGGTGTACAAGGTCAGTGTGACGTTGGTGAGCGGTTCCGCGCGCCGCAGCGTCGTGTCCAGACCTTGTGTGCGTTCGGCGACGGCCTGCGCCACAGTGGCTCCGGCGATGATGATGAGCAGGATCAAGCCGAGCGCGGTGGCGGCGAGTTTGCCAGGGCTGGTCTGGGCCCGCTCCCAGAGCAGTTCCAGGAAGTCTGTGTCCTCGTCGGCCGTCGTCCTGCGACCGCGCCGCAACGACGCGGCGTCGGTTTTCAGCACGGAGAGGGGAGATATGGTTCGCACCGCCACCCCTTTCGCAGGATTCCGTTCGTGGGCCTTCTCTCCCGTTCCTCAGAGATTCTCCGGAGCTCTTTTCCGCAGTCTAGCGTGACGAAGCCCGACGCCGGGAACTTCCCCGGCCTCATATCCGACTTGTGCAACATGATGGAGACTGTCTTGCCGGAGCCGCCCGAGGTGTGTCCGCCTCCTCCGGCGCGGGACCGCCGAACGGCGGTGCTGGCGTTTTTTCGTCGGCTGCACTTTTATGTCGGCGTGTTCGTCGGCCCGTTTCTGCTGGTGTCCGCCCTGACCGGGGTGCTGTACACGGTCGCGCCGAGCATGACGCAGGCGCTGCACCGCCATGAGCTCTCCGTCGAGGCGGCCGCCGCGGGCACGCTTCCCTTGTCCCAACAAGTCCGCTCAGCTCAGCAAACGTATCCGGGGCGTGTCGTGCTGTCGGTCGCCACCGGCGCCGACGCGCGCGCCACCACGCGCGTCGTCATGTCCGGTTCCGGCTGTCCGTGCACTGTTTTCGTCGATCCGCACACCGCGCGGGTCCGAGGCGAAGCCCCAGGCGACGGCGGCCAGGTCTTCGAGGCGAAATGGAGCGACGACCTGCATCGGACGTTGTTCCTCGGCGAGTTCGGCCGCAATTACGCGGAGCTGTCCGCCAGTTGGCTGTGGGTTTTGGTGGTCTCCGGCCCTGTCCTCTGGTTCTTCGGCCGCCGCACGCGCGGCGGCGGGCCGAAGGCTCCTCGCCTGAGCCTGCGCGGCAGCCACGCCACATTGGGGTTGGCCTTGTCGCTCGGGCTCTTGTTTTTGTCGGCCTCCGGCCTGTCCTGGTCCTTGCACGCAGGGGAGAACATCGACGCGTTGCGCACGGCGGTCTCCGGGGCCAACCCGCCGTTGGCGAAGAAGCTCGACCCCCCCGTTGCCCCCGCGGCGCAGGGGCAACCAGAGTGGTTGG
>JGI2924J29684_1076974_pt1 | contig 12621 bp, 5 predicted proteins | sample BenlonsequencITS_FD_29684 | JGI IMG/M metagenome (IMG submission 29684)
CCCAGCGGCAATTGATAAAACCGATCCGCTGAAGCCAGCCAACCTTTTGCACCTGCTTCAAAAGAAGCAATTGATGATGAAACAATGATATTTATCTGCGTTGCACTGGCAGCCAAAGCGCCGGGAACAGCAATCTTAGCGACATCTTTCACAGCAGGCGTAATGCGCGGCAGCCTGAACTTTAAATGCACACCCTGATTACGGGCGCCAAACCACAAAACAGCTGCCTGCAAAATACCCGCTATTAAAGTTGCCACAGAACATGCAAGCGCGACCATTCTGGGCTCATTAAAACTGAAAGCAGCAATCAACAAACAGATATTCATCAAAGTCGGCGCAGCTGCCGATAGCACAAACCGACCAGCGGCGTTTAACACACCCGCAAACAAGGCCGAAAGTGCCATACCCGCCAGATAGGGCATTGTTATCTGAGTGAGTAAAATAGACAGGTTGAATATGTCAGGATCATTACGATAACCCGCCTGTAAAACCATCATAATCCACGGCATACAAAACTGGGCAATAAGTGACAGAATTATCGTCACCGTAAACAACATGGAGAGCGTTTCTGTCGCCATCCGTGTCGCGACTTCATCACCCTCTTCTGCCTGCGACCGCGTATATAAAGGAACAAATGCCTGCGCGAATGCTCCTTCAGCTAACAAGCGCCGAAACAGGTTGGGAAATTGCTGCGCTGTTAAATAGGCATCTGTAAGAGGGCCTGCCCCCAATTTTGCAAAAATCACGGCCTCACGAATAAAGCCCAGAATTCTGCTTCCAAATGTCAAACTTGATTGGACAAAGACATTGCGGGCTAAGCTCATATCAGGCCTATCTGTTTTCTGAGGTCTTCGCGCGCTTCAAGGCTCGCGCTGGTGTTCTTGGAGCCTCTAAATCACCGCGACGCAAGACTTCCAACAATTCTTTTGTCAGCAATGCTTCATCAAGGACATCTTCACCCTGAGCCTCAACATAGAAAACATCATGCACAAGCATTCCATAACTTTCGGCGTGAGCCGATTGAATGGACAAGCCCTGATTAACAAAAACATTTGCTATTTCCTGCATCAGACCTTGTCGGTTGCGACCAGATAATTCAAGCACAATAGCATTATCAGATGCTTTTTTATCAATTGAAACAACTGGCTCGACGATAAACGCGGCTTGGCGACGAGAGGCCTTAAAATTATCGTCCGCCAATTCATGCTCAGGTTTTTCACCAGCAGCCACCGCTTGTAATGCAGTCGTAAGAAACTTCAATCGCTCTGGATCACCTTCACAAAAAGGCTCCCCCGAACTGGTTTGAATTTCAAAAACATCCAGCACTTTATCATTGCCAGTAGAGAATAAGCGTGCCGATAAAATATCTGCCCCTGCGCTCGTAAGCACTTTACACAAATCCGCATATAAACGCGCACGATCATCAGCAAAAACAAGAACTTGAGTGGCACTTAATTCTTTTTCTATTCTGGCGGCAGATGTCGTCTCACCACCAGATGCGGTGATAGTTTCAGCATGCCAAGCTTGTACATCTGTCTCAAAAGAAATCCAGTAAGCATCTTCCAGATTTTCAAAAGAAGCTGGCAGCTTTCCAATCTTTTCAAACAAAGCTTCACGTCCAAGGGTCGCCCTTTTGGCAATTTGCGCCTGCACAGACACTTCATCTGCCCGTCCACCACGAAGTGCAGCTTCGGTGGCGTAATACAATTCCCTCAGCAATTGGCCTTTCCAACTATTCCAAACGCCTGGACCAACGGCGCGAATATCACAAACAGTCAGTATCAAAAGAAGACGCAACCGTTCTACAGTACCAACTTTTTTCGCGAATGTAGACACAGTCCTAGGATCAGAAATATCCCGCCTTTGCGCGGTGTCACTCATTTCGAGGTGGTTTCCGACCAGCCATGCCACAAGCTCAGCCTCTTCCGGCTCCATACCCAATCGCAAACAGGCTCCACGCGCCGTTTTGGCACCTTCAATCTGCTGATCACCTTGCCCTTTCCCTGTATCATGCAAAAGCATTGCAAGGTATAAAGCACGTCGATGCTGCACTTTAGGAAAGATTTCCGTCGCCAATGGATGTTCACTGACAAGTACATGGCGTTCAATATCATTCATCGCCTCAACGGCACGAATAGTATGCTCATCCACAGTATAATGATGGTACATGTTGAATTGCGTCTGACCAACAATCCGACCAAATTCTGGTAGGAAATGACCTAAAACACCTGTTTCATTCATGATTTTCAGTGTTGTTCCGGGATGATGTTTCGAAGTCACAACATCAATAAACAATTCTTGAGCTTCAGGATCTTTGCGATAAGACACTTTCAATTCTTTGAGATTTTCTCGCGCGTTTGCAATTGCGTTTGGATGAATATCGTACCCACCTTTATCCGCGACCTTGAATAATCGAAACAAATTCAAGGGGTCATCCTTCACAGCGTCAGCGCTCGCATACGATACACGCCCGGCGTCAAGTACAAACCGCTTGTCATCAAGTAATTTTGGCACTGGTGCAGGCATGAATCGCAAAAGACCTGAAGGCTTCTTTTGTTCAATAGCTTCCAGCTTTGCGCACAATATACGCGTAAGCGCTCCCACTTCTTTTGCCGCAAGAAAATAGCGTTTCATAAATCGCTCGACACCGCTCATGCCGGCCTTGTCAACAAAGCCCATGCGAGACGCAATTTCGGGCTGAAGGTCAAAACTTAATCTATCTTCAGCGCGACCCGCGACATAATGCAAATGGCATCTGACAGTCCACAAAAAGCGCGCTTCACGGCGAAATATTGCTGCATCAGATTTTGAAAAAACATGGTTTTTCAATACGCCATTAAAGTTAGAACCACCATGAATGTATTTCGCCAACCAGAACAAAGTCTGCAGATCTCTCAATCCCCCCTTGCTTTCTTTGACGTTCGGCTCCACGCGAAATCTCGAACTTCCCTCTCGAGACACACGACGATCACGCTCTTCTAGTTTAGCTTGTACAAATTCTGCAGCACGCCCTTCAACAATATCTTTGTCAAATCGATCATCTAATTCTTTGGCGACGTCTTTATCTCCAAATAACAAACGCTTATCGAGAATTGCTGTGCGTATTGTGTAATCTTCTTTAGAGAGCCGGATACATTCGTCGATCGTTCGAAATGCATGTCCAACCTTCAGCCCCAAATCCCACAAAGCATAGAGCATGAATTCAATCACACTTTCAGCCCAAGCTGTTTGCTTATATGTGCGTACAAATAGCAGATCGACATCTGATGATGGAGCTAACGCACAGCGCCCATACCCGCCCACAGCCATAACGGCCATACGTTCGCCCATCGTCGGATTGTTCGCCCGAATGACATGTACGGTAGTATAATCATATAAAGCGTGAAGCACCTCATCCATAACAGCCGATAAAAGGTTCGCTGTATCCAGACCATCTGCGCCTGCTTCTAGACGCTCTTGTGCAATCATCCGTCCACGGAATAACGCACCATGCAACAGATCAATCACGCGTTGGCGTGCTTTTGTACGATCATTCGCATGATCCATATGTGCAGCCGTTAGCTGCACACGTAAATTTCTGGAATCAATAATATCTGAGATACGCCATGCCCCCGGTTTGGAGCGACGCTGTACGGTTTTTTGTGTCGGGCTTAATTCTGTCATCCAGACTTCCTAGCGCTAATCTGACAATACGAACAGAAACAAATTCTTGATCAGGACAATTTTTGTTTCATTGCGTACAAAATTTCCAATGCCTCGCGCGGCGTAATACCGTCCACATCGACATCGACTAGCATTTTTTCAACTTCACTTGGCACAAGGTTTGGTGCAGGTTCAGCGACAGCCGCAAATAGCGGTAAATCATCCAATTGGAACCCGCCTTTTTGGGCCTCACCTTCCAAGCGCAACAAGACTTCTTCTGCCCGTTTCACCGCATCTCTTGGCATTCCTGCAAGCTTAGCAACTTGCACACCATAGGACCGATCAGCCGGTCCGGGTTTAACATCGTGCAAAAAGACCAGATCACCCTGCCAATCCTTTGCGCGAAGAGACGCATTCCCCGCATGGCTTAGCTTTTCGGCAAGGTCAGTTAATTCGTGATAATGGGTCGCAAACAAAGCGCGACATTTGTTTTTTTCGTGTAAATGCTCAACCGCCGCCCAAGCAATCGCCAAGCCATCATATGTTGCCGTTCCCCGCCCGACTTCATCCAGTATAACAAACGCTTTAGGCCCGGCTTGGTTTAATATCGCTGCCGTTTCAATCATTTCGACCATAAAGGTAGACCGCCCCCGCGAAAGATCATCAGACGCACCCACACGCGAAAACACACGATCAACCAATCCCAACTCAAATTTCTGAGCAGGCACAAAACAACCAGCTTGCGCCATTATCGCTAGCAAAGCATTCTGCCTCAGATAAGTTGATTTACCAGCCATGTTTGGCCCTGTAATCATCATCAATCGCGCCGTATCACCGCCACTTGCATCCAAACAACAATCATTCGCGGTAAAACCATCGCCTGCTTTTCTAAGCGATGCCTCCACAACTGGATGACGCGCACCTACAGCATTAAACTGAGTGCTATTATTCAATTGCGGGCGAATTGCACGGTTATCTTCAGCCCACTGCGCCAGACCAGCCGCAACATCAATCGCCGCCAATGCATCAGCAGCCGCTCTCAATTTTGATGATAAGTTTTCTGCTTCCAAAACCAGCGCATTGAAAATTTCCATTTCACGCGCTTTGCCCTCTTCTTCTGCCCGCGCAATGCGGCCATCTAAATCACCAAGTTCGGTTGTGGTGAAACGCATTGCAGATGCCAATGTCTGACGATGGATAAAGTCAGAAGCATGTGGACCATTTTGCATCGCAGATGCGTTGCGTGTCGTCACATCAATAAAATATCCCAAAACTTTATTATGACGAATTTTCAAACTCGGAATACCGGTTTTTTCGGCATAATCAGCTTGTAATCCAGCGATGATTTTTCGGCTATCATCTCGCAATGAACGCACTTCATCCAGTGAAGGATCATATCCTGTGGCGATGAAACCTCCATCACGCGCCAACACAGGAGAATCTTCTTTTATCGCTGTTTCCAGTGTCTGTGCAAAAGCAGCTAATTCTTCTTGCTGCTCTAAATCTAAAACAGTGCAAGCTTCATCAAGTAAGGATGGCAAACCCGCAATGCCTGACCTAAGCAATCGCGCTGCGAGGGCACCTGATTTCAATCCAAGCGCCAAAGCACGCAAATCTTTGGGACCACCCCGCCCCAATTGCAATCGCATACGTGCTCGCTCGATGTCTGCACTATCTCGCAACGCTTTACGCACTTCTTCACGTAAATCTCTATCCGAAACAAACAAACTTACTGCATCAAGTCGACAATTTATCGACACTAAGTCGATAAGAGGTCGTGACAAATTATCTGCCAAACGTCGCGCACCTGGTGCCGTGATCGTGCAATCAATTGTCGATAGCAACGACCCTTTTCGGCTTCCCTGCGCTGACACATCAATTTCCAGACTAGATCTCGTCGCTGGATCAATCGCCATAAAACTAGAGCTTAAATGCCGCTTTGGCGGATCAAGACGCGGCGTTTCTCCTGCTTGTGTCAGATGAAGATAATCCAACAGCAATGCACAGGCAGACAATTCTGCATTGGAAAAACTGCCAAAAGCATCAAGTGATTTCACACCCAATGTATCTTTTAATTGTCGCTCTCCAGATACTTTGTCCGCTTTGGCCCCCGGGCGAGGTGTCACTGCTGTTTTTAAACTTTCCAGCATATTTGAAATCAGCGGCCGCGCCATTACGCTATCGCTCATCAACAACTCTTTTGGTGCCAGAGAAGCCAAGACCTCTCCAAACGCTTCCGGCGCTGTCTCAAACACCTCAAACCGCCCTGTTGAGACGTCCGCTAAAGCAATACCTCCCTCAATTCCCCCAGCTGAAACACCTATTGCCGCAAGAATATTCGAAGAACGCGCATCTAAAAGAGAATCTTCTGTCAAAGTCCCCGGTGTGACAATTCGTACCACATCACGGTTCACGACACTCTTTGAACCACGTTTTTTTGCTTCTTCTGGAGTCTCCAGCTGCTCGCAAACCGCCACACAATGGCCAGAGCGGATCAATTTAGCCAGATAACCTTCAGCCGCGTGAAATGGCACGCCCGCCATTGGAATAGGCTCGCCAGAATGCTGCCCTCTAGCCGTAAGTGTGATATCTAGGGCTTCGGCCGCGATCTGCGCGTCTTCAAAGAAGAGCTCATAAAAATCTCCCATTCTAAAAAATAATAGCGCGTCCTTATGACGTTCTTTAATCTCTAGATATTGGAGCAAAAAAGGGGATGGTGATTTTGACATGGGCGTGCACACTAGCCAGACTAAATTGCACCGCAAGGGTGACAAACCATCGAAATTGCATTTTATCACATTGGTGGGTTACTAAACCCATTTTATTCACAGCAGAATGACTCCAAAAGAGAGAAATCTGCAATACAAGCCCGAATAAGTACGAGATAATAATAAATAGGCTTAATTGCCACACGAGGACGACACAGACATGAGCTCCAAACGCCCATCTTTCACGGATGAAGAAGCGCTTGCCTTCCACCAGGAACCAACACCCGGTAAGATTTCAATGTTACCGACAAAGCCTATGCAGACTCAAAGAGATCTGTCTTTGGCATATTCCCCTGGTGTGGCGATACCTGTTGAAGCAATCGCAAAAGATCAAGACCTTGCGTATGATTATACGTCTAAAGGTAATACTGTAGCGGTCATCTCAAACGGGACGGCTATTCTTGGTCTTGGAAATCTGGGTGCCCTCGCCTCAAAGCCGGTGATGGAAGGTAAGTCTGTTCTATTCAAACGTTTTGCGGATGTTGATTCATTCGACATTGAAATAGATGAAGAAGATCCCGATAAAATTATCGAATGCGTGCGGATGATCGGTTCGACATTTGGTGGAATCAACCTCGAAGACATCAAATCTCCCGAATGCTTTCAAATTGAAGCAGAGCTACGTGAGAAACTAAATATCCCAGTCTTCCATGATGATCAGCACGGAACTGCAATCATCGCAGCTGCTGGACTGATCAATGCCGCAGAAATTACGGGTCGAAACCTAAAAGATATCAAAGTCGCAATTTCTGGAGCCGGTGCCGCAGGGCTTTCTGTTGCAGGCCTTATCCACCACCTTGGCGTACCTAAAAGCAATATTTTGATGTGTGACCGCGATGGTGTCATCTATCAAGGCCGTACCAAAAGTATGGATCAATATAAGTCTGCATTTACGGTTAAAACCAAAAAACGCACTCTTGCCGAAGCTGTTGATGGCGCTGATGTACTAATTGGCCTTTCCGTAAAGGGTGCAGTCAGTAAAGACATGGTCAAATCTATGGCCAAAAACCCCATCATTTTTGTGATGGCCAACCCTGACCCTGAGATCACACCGGAAGAAATTCAGGAAGTTCGTAGCGATGCAATCATCGCAACCGGCCGTTCTGATTACCCAAATCAAGTCAACAACGTACTTGGTTTCCCTTATATTTTCCGGGGCGCGCTAGACGTTCGGGCATCTGCAATTAACGAAGAAATGAAAGTTGCATGTGCTCGTGCACTCGCAATGCTTGCACGTGAAGATGTGCCTGATGAAGTGGCAGCTGCCTATCATGGTGCCCGTCCAAAATTTGGACGCGACTACATCATTCCTGTTCCGTTTGACCCACGTTTGATTTCCTACATCCCTCCTTTTGTGGCCCAAGCAGCAATGGATACAGGTGTGGCGCGCAAGCCAATTGAAGATATGGAAGCCTATTCCAACACCTTGGCTCGTCGCTTAAATCCATCTGCTGGATTTTTACAGCGTTTCCAAGGCGCTGTACGTCGTGAAGCACCAAAACGTATTGTATTTGCTGAGGGTGAAGAACCTGCAATTATCCGCGCAGCTTTTGCCTTTAAAACCCAAGAACTTGGCCACCCAATCCTAATTGGACGCGAAGAACAGGTTAAACGCAATATGCGATTGGTTGGCGTTCCCGAAGATGAATTAGAAATCATCAACGCACGTTTGTCTGACAATAATCCAGCTTACTTCGACTATCTTTACGAACGCACGCAAAGAAGTGGTCTACTTCAAAGAGACGTGCAACGTATGGTCAATAATGATCGTAACGTATTTGGTGCTTGCATGGTCGCGTGCGGCGATGCTGACGGGATGGTTACCGGCCTTACCCGTAACTATAATACAGCGCTTAGAGACATCAGACTTGTTGCAGATGAACGTCGCGGCGAACACGCAATTGGTATGTCCATCATTATCTCTAAAAATGGACCTCTCTTCGTCGCCGATACATCAATCACAGAAATGCCAACAGCTGAAGAACTTGCAGACAATTCTATTTTGTCTGCTAAAGTTGTGCGCCGCATGGGCTTTGAGCCACGTGTCGCTTTCTTGTCTAACTCTACCTTTGGATACCCTCATGGTGAGCGGGCAGATGTTGTGCGACAAGCGGCAGAATTAATGGCAACGCGCGATGATGTCGATTTTGAATATGAAGGTGATATCGCTGTTGATGTCGCGCTAAATCCGAATATGCGCGATACTTACCCATTCTCACGCTTAAGTGCCCCAGCAAACATCTTGGTTATGCCAGCCATTCACGCGGCATCTATATCCACCAAACTTGCTGCAAACCTTGGTGACACAACAGTTGTCGGGCCCCTCTTATTGGGTCTGACCTTACCTATCCAAATTGTACAAATGGGATCAACCGTTTCAGATATCGTCAACATGGCAACATTTGCAGCGTATGACCCTCACAGCGACGAAAAAGATGTTCGCTGGAAAGTTGTCTAAACTAAATCTACTAAATCAAAGGCCGCTTGTTTCAAACGAGCGGCCTTTTTTCTTATGATTGGGTAATCAGGATAAATCCGCTTCACCCTTCGCAGTCTGAGGGCCCATCATTAATATGAAAACAATCAGTGCTGCCGCTGGAATAACGTAGGATGCAGACAATAGAAATAACCCTGCATATCCTATAGTTTCGGCTATCACCCCAGAAAAACCCGCTGCAAACTTACAGAAAAATGCATATAGAGAACTCAAACAAGCATATTGTGTTGCCGCATTTCTAGGGTCAGTCAGGCTTGAGAGATATGCGATAAATGCTGTCCCTACAAAACCTCCTGCAATATTATCAGCGCCGATTGCCGCAAATAACCAGAAATTACTCGGAACTGTAATTCCAACCAATTGCCCATCATTTGCTGCTCGTATCGCATCTGCTTGGTCTGGAATGCCTAAATTTGCTAACAATGCATAGGCAGCCGTCGTCAAAAACGTTAGCGGAATACCAAATAGAAGCGCTTTTAATACACCTAATCGCGCGACACCAATCGCACCTAGAAAAGCGCCCGCAATAAGAAACCATGGCCCAAATCCACTTTGAAACCCACCAATAACTGTCTTTGTATAACCAAGGTCTACATAAAGCGGAGCCGCCATAACGCCCATCGTGAAATCTGGCAGACGATAAAGCGCGACAACCCCAGCAACGGGCAATATCCATATTCCAAGACGTGAGATCAATTGCTTGAATGGCTCAACCAACGCATTTGAAATTGAGATATGAACGGGTTGATTAGCTTTTTCATTTTGTATCCGGACTGCATGCTCAGGCTCTCGCATCAAAAGCACCAATGTGGCCCCTATGAGCATAATTAAAGCCATAAGCGAAAACGTCACAATCCACGGGAAATAATCAGCCAGAGCCAACCCAACACCGGAAAACATGATTGCAAACCGATAGCCCAATTGGTAAATCGCAGCCATTGTTCCCTGATCTACAGTCTCAGCAGATTCAATTCGCCATGCATCAATTGCTATATCCAAAGTCGCACCAGAATAAGCAAGTATTGCTGCTCCCAATAGCGTCGTCCAAAGTGCATTAACTGGATCAGAACTCGCAATCACAAACAAACCAATTGCTGTGCCTATCATCGCAACAATCATCCATGATCGACGTTGGCCTAGCTTATTCGTAAGATAAGGTATTTTTATTCTGTCTACGCCCGGCGACCACAACCATTTCAGCGTATAAGCTATCGTGATCCAATACATGAAGCCAATCGTTGATTTGTCGATTCCAACGTCACGTAGCCATACCGAAAGTTTTTGGAACACCATCATCAAAGGCAAGCCGGATGCAAAACCCAAAACTAACATCGACGCAAACTTAGGTTCCTTCAATCTCCCAAGCATATCTATAAATTCGTTGGTTTTAGTTCCCCTCATACCTGCATCCCTCCTGAGACAGCCCAACTCAATGCCAACTCACGCAGACGTTGAGGGTCTATTGGTTTAGCAGCGATCAAACTAACGCCTGCTTTTTCTGCTTTCGTTTCCAGCTCAGGATCGACATCCGCCGTCACCGCAATAATTGGCACTTTTCCTGTCACGCCACCTAAAGCACGTATTCGTCGCGTCGCTTCTAAGCCATCCATTACCGGCATTCGAACATCCATAAAGATGATAGAATACGGCGTATTTTGGACTGCTTCTAACGCTTCAGCACCAGTGCCCGCTGTATCAACAGCAAAACCCGCTGTCGTTAATGCGCGTTTTGCCAATAAAGAATTTACCGGATTATCATCAGCGATCAAAGCACGAGACCCAGGTAAAGCAGTTTCGATACTTTCTTGGCTCTCTTTAAATTCCTCACCCCGCGCAGCTATTGCAACGCGTTCAGCGATAGAACTACCCCGCAGCGGCCGGATAAGATAGCCAACACACCCCATTTCACGAAATTTAGGAATTTGCGCGCGATCTTCTGGTCTCAGGATAACCAAGGTTGGCGTTTTTTTCGCAGTTTTTTTGATGTCAGCGGGCGAATGAGAACCATCCAAAATAGCGACATCGGGCTTTTCTTTGTGCGCAGGCAAGCGACATATCAAATCAGAATCCGCAAGCGCACTCATCACTGCAATTTGAGAGGCACAGCTTGCGCGCAAATCCACACATAATTGAGTTTTCGAAATAGCCTTTTTTGTACTCTTTTTTGACTCGCTCACCTCAAGCGGCAATGTCAAAAAGAACCCTGCGCCAGACCCAAGCTCGCTAGAAATATGCAAACGCCCCTTCATGGCCAATGCAAGTCTTTGCGCGATCGCTAGACCCAATCCGACACCACTATCTTTTCCAGCATCGGACGCAGACACCTGCCCATAGGCTGAAAATATTTTTTCTTGGTCTTTTTTGGGAATTCCTGCACCAGTATCGCGAACAGCAAAAACTAATTCACCTGATGTCGCCAAACGTGCCGTAACCAGTATTCCACCTGCTTGTGTGAATTTAATTGCATTACCCGCAAGATTGAAGAGTATCTGCCTAATGCGCCCTGCATCTCCCAAAAAGCTTGCTGGCATTCCAGGTGAAGGCGCTGCTGCAATATCAAGATTTGCCGCATGGGCTCTTGGTGCAAGCAATTCAACGACATCCTGAATAAGCTCAGAAGGATCAAATGCTGCAATATCTAGCGGAATATCTCCAGCTTCAAGGCGTGAATAATCCAAAACATTATTAAGCAAGTCCAGAAGACGAGACCCGCTTTTTCCAATCGCTTCAACATATTCTTTTTGAACCAAAGAAAGCTCAGTTTCTTTAAGCAAAGAAACCATTCCCAGAATACCGTTCAAAGGCGTACGAATTTCGTGCGAAACAGATGCCGTAAAGCGCTGCGACGTATCAGGCTCTAATGTCTGCTCAGTGGCAATTAATTCTGGTTTATCAGATGCACTCTGTGATGACATGAATACGGCTCGCTTATGGTTTGTTAGACTGACATAGCAATTGCCTTGGTTAACAAAACCTTACATTCATAAATTCCAGACGGCTATGTCTTGAAAATCAAACCTTTAAGATATCATGTGAGACCTTTGGCAAGCCTATTGGGCGATATCTATAATTTAGCGCTTCTGCGACATGAATCCGCCTGACCAATTGTGATCCATCTAAATCAGCTATAGTTCGCGAAACCTTCAACACTCGATGATAGCCACGGGCTGATAAATTTAGTTTTTGCGCCGCCTGCATCAACAAATCCAAACCGGACTGCTCGGGTGTACAAAATGCATCAATAGCCTGCGTATCAGCATCTACATTTAAACGCCGCGCTCCTGATACTTCACGATATCTTTCTTCCTGCAATAATCTTGCTTTAGATACTCGTTCAGCAACTTCCGCACTCCCCTCAGTAGGCGGAGGTAAGGTCAAATCCATCGCCGTCACTGCAGGGACATCAATGAATAGATCTATTCTATCGAGAAATGGGCCCGACACGCGCCCCATATAATCGGCTTTACAAGCAGGTTTACGTCGACACAAACTTTCCGATGGGCCACCTCCACATTTACACGGATTAGCCGCAGCAATAAGCTGGAAACGACTAGGATAACGCACATGCCTATTCGCCCGTGAAATGACAGCTTCACCATTTTCTAGGGGTTGACGGAGGCTATCCAAAACCTGCCCAGAGAATTCTGGAATTTCGTCTAAAAACAAAACGCCATGGTGGGCTAAAGACACCTCACCAGGTCTTGCTTTGATACC
>JGI2924J29684_1076973_pt1 | contig 12615 bp, 9 predicted proteins | sample BenlonsequencITS_FD_29684 | JGI IMG/M metagenome (IMG submission 29684)
AAGGGCTACCTAGTTGATTCTAACTAAGATAGTTTTGTGTTAAGAGGAAAAACCATTTACACGTAATATTTCACATTCCCTATTTGTCAGCGACTTTGCATATGGCCTCAATCATTTTCGCTTTTACTAATCCAATCTTTCAGCAAGCTCACAGGCCAATGGTAAAAGATCAATAAATCCCGTGCTTATGAAATAGTATTCGAGATTATCTTTTCTTCCTTGCAACTCGGACATAGCATAAGCATAGATATCTTTTTATCTTTACTTGATATTTATCAGGTTCAACGGCCCGGAATCAACATTGATTTACCCAATGGCATTTTTCTATTAATTGGTTTGGTAACAACCGTCCTTAACCTGTTTATGGTGTATAACCTATGTAACGGTATTATGGAGATGGCCAGAGTTCAAGGTAATTTTATGCTTGTTGAAAACGCTTTGACCAGGTGGAAGTACTATCTTTGGGCCAACATATTGTTTATGCTTTCGTTCCTTGCTGTAGTGATACCGTTCGTCTGTCGTTATCCTGTGTGTGGTTTTGGAAAAAATTAAAAAATAAAAAGTTCCCTGCACTTGCACTTGCAGGTGCAGGGAATTAACATTTATAGCGGGAGCAGTGGTAATTTTAATAATTTCGAGAGTGAGGTCACTTATACAAAGCTTTAAAAACTTTTTCTTCAGTCACTGGTATTTCCTTAAAGCGGATACCGATTGCGTCGTAAATGGCATTGGTAATGGCCGGGGCGGTGGGTACCAGGCTGGTTTCACCCACTCCTTTTGCGCCGTAGGGTCCGCTGGGGTCATGCGGCTCTACAAGAATTACCTTAATTTCCGGAATATCTTCAGCGGTGGGAAGCATATATTTATGGATACCATCATGTAATTGTTTACCCTTGTCGTTATAACGAATCTCTTCGCTCAGGGCGTACCCCATACCCTGGACCAGACCTCCCTCCAGTTGCCCTTCTACGATAACAGGATGTATGGCCTTCCCAACGTCGTGTGCTGCTACCAGTTTAATTACCCGGACTTGACCTGTTTCAGTATCGACTTCTACTTCAGCAAAGTGCGCTTCCCACGGGGGGGCGTTGGACGGAACAACTTTGCCTACTCCTAGAAACTGTTTATTATGCAGGTGAGCGTATTCAGTTAACTCGGCCAGGGATATTCTTGCCTCGTTGCCGCTATAAATCACCCCATCTTTAATGTCAAGGTATTCCATACGCTCTTTTAAATAATCTGCTGCGTATTCCAGTACCTGGGAGCGAGCATCCTGTGCGGCAAGATAGACAGCTTGCCCGGCGGTGTAGCATGAACGACTGGCGTGGCTGCCGATTTCAAAGGGTGTTGATTCGGTGTCTGCAAGGGTTACCGATACTTTGCTCATATCATATACACCAACGGTTTCCGCTGCAATCTGAGCAAGACTTGTTTTGGTCCCGGTTCCCATATCCACCACACCTGATGCAACCTTAATAGTTCCATCGCTCTTTATGGTTACCAGGGCGTTGGAGAAATCAACACAGAAGGGCCAGGAGTTGCTTACGTGTGTACCCACACCCATACCTATTCCTCTGCGGATTTTATCTCCGGGCTTGTTTAGTTTTCCTCTGTTATTCCAGCCTATTTCCCGGGCGCCCTTTTCAATGCATTCGGGTAATCCGCTGCTTTTGCATGGGTAAGGCAATACCCATTTATCTCCGGGCTTGATTATATTTTTAAGCCGTAATTCTTTTGCATCCATACCCAGACGTTCGGCGGCCATGTCAACCACGGATTCTATGGGGAACATTGCCTGGGGGTTGCCGAAACCGCGCATAGCTCCGGCTGGAGTGCAGTTTGTGTAGGTACTGTGGCCGTGGTAGACCTGATGAGGTATTCTGTAAACTGAGAGTCCCATTGCTCCAAGTACGCCGGCAGCCTCTACGCCAAAGCTGCAATACGCTCCGGTGTTAAGATTTGCTTTTAATTCTAAAGCGTGGAAAACGCCGTCATTTTTTAACCCCAGTTTTACTGTAACGTAACCGCCATGTCTGGTATCAGAGGCGATAAAGTCTTCTTTGCGGTCGTAAACTACTTTTACGGGTTTTCCTGTTTTCATGGCCAGTTCTGTCGCAATAGCTTCAGCCTTACCGCTAAGGCCGATACGAACTCCGAAACCGCCCCCTAGGTATGGAGGATTTAATACTCGCACTTTGCTTACCGGCAGTTGAAAAATGTGTGCCAGTATTTGGGCGGATGGGTGCGGAGTTTGGGTAGTGGAGTAAACGGTAATACTGCCGTCAATAGACACTTGTGCTACGGCTGCTTGAGTTTCCATTTGAACCTGTTTAACAATGGGCAGCTTAAATTCTTCTTCAAAAATCAGATCACTTTCATTAAAACCCTGCTCCAGATTGCCCATTTCCAGGTGAATTATTTCTCCCGGTATATTCTTACCGGCCGGACAGTCGCTGTGGATCTCAAGAGCGTCTGAGGTCATGGCTTGTTTAGCATCGTACACTGCAGACAGTGGTTCGTATTCCACTTCGATTAATTCAAGGGCTTGGACAGCTATTTTTTCATTGACAGCAGCCACTGCAGCCACTTCGTCCCCGACATACCGCACTACATTGTCAAAAATGTACTGGTCCAAAACCGGTTTCATGGGCGGAACAGTTGTCGTCATGGTGGCTGAAGTATTGAATATTACCCTGGTAGAATTTTTATAGCATAAAACGGCTTCTACCCCCGGCAACTGTTCAGCTTTGGTAGTATCAATTTTTTTTATTCTGGCATGGGGGTATGGACTCCGAAGCACTTTACCGAACAGCATGCCAGGCAAGTAAATGTCAGTCGTAAAAGTTCCCGTTCCAGCTGATTTTTCCCAGGCATCAAGCCGGCGGATGCTTTTTCCTATAACTTTGTATTCTTTCATATCGTTATCCCCTCCTCTACTTGGAATTTTCCTCCTTGACTTTGTCGGCTGCAGCTTGAACAGCTGCTTCAATTTTGACATATCCCGTACAGCGGCAGATATTGCCTGATATAGCTTCTCTAATTTGTTCGCGATTGGGATCCGGCGTCTTGTCCAACAGGGCTTTGGAAGACATAATCATCCCCGGAGTGCAAAAGCCGCATTGAATAGCCCCCAGGTCCATAAATGCTTCCTGTACCGGGTGCGGCTTTTCTTTGTTACCGATACCTTCAATGGTTTCAACATGGCAGCCTGCAACTTTCATTATAGGGACCAGACAGGAATTCACTGCAATTCCGTCCATAATAACTGTGCAGGCGCCGCATTCACCTTTGCCGCAACCCTTTTTGGTTCCTGTAAGTTTTAATTCGTCACGAATTATATCTAATAATGTAGCGGAAGGTGAAACTGTTAATGTTACAGGTTTGCCGTTAAGTGTGAATTTAACATTTTTTTTATTCATACCAATCCCCCCTTGTTAAATAATTGTCATTAATTACGAGCACGAGCTACAGCCGTTTCGAGGGCACGTTTAACCAAGACTTTTAATGTTGCGCAGCGGTATTCCGCAGACCCACGCAGAGTGCTGTTCCGGGGATTAGCGTGATTCAGGGCGGCCTCTGCTGCCTTTTGAATTGTTTCCTCATTTATTGCCGCGCCTTTAAGTAATTCTTCACTGTCGCTTGCCCGCACAGGTTGCGGGCCTACCGGGGCCATGACTATTCTGGCCTGTTGAAATTTATCTTCGGCAATAGATACCACTACTGCTACATTTAACATGGGAAGCGCCAGTGCTTTGCGTTGGGCCAACCGGGTAAAGGCGGAACCTTCACCTGGTTGCAGGGCCGGTATTATTATGTTGGTTACTATTTCGTTGTTGCTGTTCACTTTGGTTTTGCCTACTCCGGCGTACAGTTCTTCTACCGGTACCTCCCTGGTGGAATCGGATGATGCTATTACAGCAGTTGCCCCGAGGGCTACCAGAGCAACGGCGGAATCAGCGGCCGGCTGTGCATTTACCACGTTACCTACCACAGTGGCGGTATTCCTAATTTGTAATGAACCTACGCTTCTGCTGGCCTCGGCCAGGACCTGTGCTTTTTCATTTACCAATGGTGATTTGGCTGCTTCATTATGCGTAACCCCCGCCCCGATAATCAAGAAGTTCCCTTCTGTTCGGATTCCTTTAATTTCTGGTATCCGAGTGATATCCACCAGTATTTCGGGATTATGTTTCTTTGATTCTATGTCCAGTAACAGGTCGGTTCCACCGGCAATAATACGGGCTTTTCCTTTTTGCTGCTGCAAAATTTGCAGTGCATCAGTTACCGATTCCGGTGTTAAGTAGTCTATATACATGCTCTAACCTCCTTTATAAAAAATCACTATTTAATTAAAGCAAATAGCATGCCATTTGAAATAATTCAAATAATAGCGATTTTAAAGGCAAATCATTATAGTAATATCGTTTTTTGTGCCGATTTTTTGTCATTTTCCAATAATAAATAAGCAAAAAAACGGCAAATAAAAAACCGGCACTGTATAAGTACCGGTTTTTATAGAAAACTGCCTCTGAAAAACTACGGGCTTGTCCCGGAGGAGGTTCACTTGCCTTTTTCCTTTATTAAATAACGCAGCACTCTTGGGGTAATTCCTAGCTTTTGCGCTATCCCGGAGTATGTACTGCCAGGTTCTTGTAAAAAATGTTCTATAACTTTCCTGGTAATTCCCGCCTCTACATCTTTAATAGAGTTTCGTACTCTTTCCAGGTCGAGGTTGGGTAGCTGAACCAGCAAGGGAGGTAGTAAACCGCCCCACCAGTTTATCAAACATTCCAAATCGATCATCGCTTTGTTGTTGATAGGAGGGTAGGAACTTAATTTTATGCCGGTAATCTTTTCCGGCAGTGATTCAACTCCTATATAATCAGAACTACTAAACGCAATTGCTCTGGTTATTACGTTTGACAACTCTCTTACATTACCCGGCCATGAATAGGCTTTTAGAAGCTCAAGTGTTTCCGGAGTGCATCTAATTTTTTCTTCAGTGTTTTTGGCAATGAAATGTTCAACTAAAAGGGGTATATCACAAACACGCTCCCGTAAAGGTGGCAAGTTTAAACTTACTACATCCAGACGATAAAAAAGGTCTTGGCGAAATTTTCCTTTACTAACGGCATCTCTTAAATTAATATTGGTTGCTGCAACTATGCGGGTATTTGTTTTACGGGTTGTTTCGCCGCCTACACGAATAAATTCTCCGGTTTCCAGTACGCGCAGCAGCTTTACCTGGATAGTGGGGCTTGCTTCACCTATCTCATCTAAAAAGAGAGTTCCTCCGTCGGCTATCTCGAATATGCCTTTGCGAGTTCCATGTGCACCTGTAAAAGATCCCTTTTCATGGCCAAAAAGCTCGCTCTCTAAAAGGGTTTCGGTAAAAGCACCGCAGTTAACGCCTAAAAAAGGCTTGTTCGCCCGTGAGCTGTTAAAATGTGTAAACCTGGCTAAGACTTCCTTTCCAGTACCTGTTTCCCCGCTTAGCAGTACGGTAATGTTTTTAGGAGCTATTTTTTGAGCCAACGATAGTATGCGAAACAAAGGGCTATCCGGGTTTGTAATAATTCCCAGGTTTCGGGCTTCTTGAAGCAGCTCGGAATCGATAATATCTTTGTGGATTTGGTATTTTCCCAAAGCCCTGTCGATACTCGCTTCCAGTTGATCCAGTTCATCAAAAGGTTTTTCAATATAATCGAAAGCTCCCAGCTTAACCGCTTGGACGGCAGATTTTACGGTACTATAACCGGTCATGATGATAACCGGGCAAAAAGGTTGACGATTTTTTATCTCTTTAAGTAAACTTATACCGTCATTGTCAGGCAGCTTGAGATCTACCAGCGCCAGGTGAAAGGATGAGTTGCTGATTGCTTTTAGCGCTTCACTACCTGAGTTAGCCACAGTTACTTGGCAATTTTTTTGTTCTTCCAGAAAAAAAGCAAAGAAAGTGCCGACTTCAACTTCATCGTCTATAACTAAAATTTGCGGTTTCATTTTTACGCCCCTAATACATTAGAATTATTACAAAGGCAGGATTAGTGAAAATGTACTACCATTTCCCGGCTTGCTTTTAACCTTAATGGTTCCCCTATGGGTTTCTGCTATGCCAAGGCTGACTGAAAGGCCCAGACCGGTGCCCTTGGTGCTGCTTTTAGTAGTAAAAAAAGGATTAAAAATATGTTCCAGGTTTTTAGCTTCAATTCCCTCACCGTTATCAAAAACAGCTACTTCAATGGCCGCTTTATTTTCGTGCTCTATTGCCAGGGTAGTAATGATAATTTTACGATCTTTTGTATTATCTAGAGCATCTCTGGCATTCAACAAAAAATTAATAATTATCTGTTCAAGCTGTTGTTTATTACCCATAATAGGAGGTAGATTTTTACCAGGGTTTACTTTTATGGAAATATTACTTTTCTGAATTTGGTAGGCTACCAGGGAAAGGCTGTTAGTTACCACCTGGTTGATATCTAATGGTTCAAGGGAATAGTTGTCCTGCCGGGCAAAAGTTAATAAATTTTGTATTATTCTTTTACATCTTTGCCCGCAATTTTTGACATCTTCCAGTAGCTTAAATGTTTTTTCCCCGGGGTTAGTTATTCTTAATAAAACACTGGCATTACCTATAATCGCCGTAAGGGGATTGTTTAATTCGTGGGCAACTCCTGCAGCCATTTCTCCTATTGCCGCCAGTTTAGCGGAATGAAACAATTGGGCTTGTATCCGCCTCTTGGTGGTAACATCTCTGATATAAACTACTATGCTGTAGGGTTCATTATTTTCGTTGAAAACTGGGTAAACGTTAATATTTAAAATTTTGTTTAAGTGGGAAATATTTATTTCCCTAAAAATACTTTGTTTCATGCGGAACGCTGTTTCAACGGGACATTCATGACAGGTACGGTTGCAAAAAGGGAACACTTCGTGACACTTTTTCCCTACAATATCGCTGGGGGGTACTCCGTTTATCTCATTATTCACACGTAAAATGTTGTATTTTGAGTCAATAAGGTAAATCTGTCCCAGCACGGCTTTAAATGTTTGTTCCCATTCTCTCTTGGCCTTGAATACCTCATTATAAAGGAGCATGTTTTGAATACATACTGCCATTTGATCCGCCAGTTGTTGAACAAATAAAGAATCATCCTTTGAAAAGGCGTAAGGTCTTTTACTGCCCAGATTAACCGCGCCGATGACTTCGTTGTTAACCAGCAGCGGAGACATTATGGCCGATTTTATACCAATAGCAACCAAATCATCATCTTCCTGGTATTTGTGTGTATCATTCCATATGTCCTGCCTTAAAAAACATTGCTTGGAAAGAATAGCCTGCCAGGGAGCTGAATTATAATTATGCAAAACACTACCCACACCCAATAATTTCTGGTCTTTGGGCGCGCTTGATTTAATAATTAGGTTACCGTTTTCCAGTAAGCAAAAGCTTAACAGGTCATAGGATATAACGCTGCGAAGAGGAATTGACATGTGATCAATAATATCTTCATAGCTCATCTGAACATTAATGCTTTTTGCTATTTGATTGATTATAGCCAGCCGGGTGTTTTGCTTGGTCAATTCCAAAACACAGCTGCCTTCAGCCGGTTGGCGGGTAAAACTCATTAATATCTCCTCCTATGAGGTTATAAGCTAATTTTATCACATTAATTATAACAAATAGTCAAGAGAATGAAAATTAAGTCTATTTACATGAAAATAACCTTATCACTGTAAGTTTTCAGGATTTAAACCTTCAAGTTGTTTTATTATAAATCTGCCGTCTTTTCTTACCAGTACATCGTCAAAATAAATTTCCCCGCCGCCGTACTCCGGTGTTTGGATGCATACCAGATCCCAGTGAATGGCGGATTTGTTTCCATTGAAGCATCTATCATATGCACTGCCCGGAGTGAAATGAAAGGAACCGGAAATTTTTTCATCAAACAAGGTATCTTTCATGGGGGTGGTAATGTATGGGTTGACACCCAGGGCAAATTCACCGATATACCTGGCCCCTTCATCAGTATCCAGGATTTTATTAATTCGCTCCTGGTCATTAGCCGTAGCTTTGACAATTTTTCCGTTGCAAAATTCCAGTCTGATTTGCTCATAAACAAACCCCTGGAACTGGGATGGGGTATTATAAGTTATATAACCGTTTACTGAATCCCTAACCGGTGCCGAGTAAACCTCACCGTCCGGGATGTTTCTTTTTCCTGCACATTTGATGGCCGGCAGACCCTTAATAGAGAAAGTCAAATCAGTATCGCGCCCCACAATTTTAACCCTATCGGTCCGGTTCATTAATTCAACCAGCGGGTCCATGGCCCGGGACATTTTAGCATAATCCAGGTTGCATACATTAAAATAATAGTCTTCGAAAGCCTCAGTGCTGGTAGCGGCCTGTTGGGCCATGGACGGTGACGGGTATCTTAAAACAACCCACTTCGTTTTAGCTACCCGAATATTTTCGTGCACCACTTTCCAAAAATATTTATTGTATAAATCCATTTTATCCGAGGGCACATCCGATAACTCGGCACTATTATCTCCCGATCGAATACCGATGTAGGCATCCATTTCATTCATCCTGGCCGCTTCGTATTGAGCCCGCATTTTTACCTGCTCTTCCCCCGCGCCCAGCAGCCAGGCCCTTTCAATGGAGCTGTCCTTTAATGAAACAAAGGGCAGACCGCCAACGCGATAGACCTCTTTTAGTAGCTCTTTTACCAGTGGTGATTCAAATCCCGTGTTTTCTATTAAGATCTTTTCTCCGCATTGTAATGCGCATGAATAGTGGATAAGGTTTTGAGCCAACGTAGTAATCCGCGAGTCAACCATGAAAAACCCTCCTTGTTCTTTTGTTATTACAGAAATATCATTAGCTGTATATGGGCAAAACCGGCATAAATTTTAATATCCTCCATGGGAAACGCCACTGGTCTATTGTACTCCAAAAAAGTTAAGAGTAAAGGCCAAATAATAGTGGATTTTTAATGCCGTACCAAATTGCATATATTCTATATTACTACATTTTTAAATCGGCACCCAAAATTGGTGGTCATATCTTGACAGACATATTACCCTGGTTAGCCCTGCAAAAATTTGCGACCGTTAAATAAAAGCTGTACTGAGCAACCTCGTTTTTTTATAGCTAATAAAATAGTACCATTGACTATATTAGTACAGTAGCACTATGATAAATCTAACCAGTGTGCTCACCTGGACCTATTAGCACCGCCATCCAGTGGCGCTTTTTATATAAGGAGATCATTATTTGATAGGAGTGTAAACGTTGCCCAAGAAAAGCAAGCAGCAGGAAAATATGTTCACACCGTCCGGCCACCAAGTGGACAGGGACTTAATGAAAGTGGCGGTAAAGGTTTCGCCGTCACTGCAGGCGTTAATTGCCAACCAGATTGATTTGATAGAGATGCTGGAGGACAAGGTGGCTAAAAACCCTGTCCTTATTGAGCAGCACAGGGTGGAAGTACTACAAGTGGAAGAGGAGATAGCCGGTGCTTTTTCAAGCTATGTAAAGAAAAAGGAAAAGGCCAGGGAACGGCGGTTAATGAAAAAACAGTCGCTAAAGGAGGATAAAGCATCGCCGGTTAGTGAGGAGGCCGGTAAACAGTTTGTGGAAGAACAGCCTGTGGAAGACCTGCAAGCTCATCTTTCGGTAGAGGCGGTACCATTTGACATTGTAAATGAACCTAGATTATCTAAGGGAAGGGGTTACACCGGTAAACCAGCCTCGGGCGAGAAATTTATTGAGGAACCGGTAATGTGGGAAGAAGATGACCGTTCCTTGGACTATAACATGCATTTTGATATTGAATCGACGAACCAGGGACCCGGTCTTCCATCGTCCAAATATGAAACCAGCGTCCGTCCCGTGGTCACAAAGAACGCCGGGGTAGATGTGCGGCGGGTGGCTTTGGGGGCATCTATAAAAGCTCTACAGAGCTTTCTCGGCCGTGAACTAAATGAATATGAGATCAAGTCCCTTGAGACCCAGGTAGACTCTTATTTAGAATAACTGGTGATCAATTTTTATAATAACGTGCTACGAGAACGGAGTGAACCACTTGCAGGAAGGACAGAAAGTAACACTGCAAATAACGGATATCAATCGCTACGGTGAGGGCATCGGGCGAGCGGATGAGGGTATGGTGGTTTTTGTGCCCGGCGCGGTGATCGGGGAGCAGGTTACGGTGTGCATTGAAGAACTGCGTAAGAGATATGCTCGGGGGACGCTGTTGAAAACCGTTAAACCTTCAAAACACCGTGTGATGCCGTCCTGTGACCTGGCTGAACGCTGTGGTGGCTGTAATCTGCAGCATATTGCCTACGACGAGCAGCTGCGGTGGAAGTCCGCCCTGGTCAGGCAAAATATAGCTCGCATAGGCGGAGTTGACGGGGGAATGGTACGGGATATCATCGGTATGCCGGACCCCTGGCATTACCGTAACAATGTGCGTTTTAAAGTACGGTGGAAAGACGGGAAAGTGACGCTGGGGTTTTTCGCTGCGGAATCGCACCAACTGGTTGCGGGCGTCAATGGCGCTTCCGGGACTTCGTGCCTGCTGGCTCACTGGGATTTAATCCGGGTGGCTGAAGCGGTGCAGACGGTGCTGGAGGATAACCCGACAGGTGTAACATTGCCGGAGGAAATTATGCTGCGCCGGGGCAGCACCGGTGAAGTGATGGTAATATTATTGATCGGCAAACCCGCAGGCGCTCAAAGCGGGGAGACCCCGGCCGGGCTGACCGGTGAAATAACAGCCATTCCTGGAGTGGTAACGGTGGTGGGCTATGCCCGGGCCACCGGTAAAAAAACAGTCGGCCGGTATCAAACTTTGGCCGGCCGGGGCTATATCGAAGATGAAATAGACGGATTGCGATTTCGTATTTCTGCCGCCTCCTTTTACCAAGTGAACCCATCTCAAACTGCTGTGCTATATAGGAAGGCACTGGATTACTGTTCTTTGCAGGGGCATGAAGAGGTAGCCGATGCGTACTGCGGAGTGGGCACCATTGCCCTATACGTGGCTCGGTACGCAAAAACGGTGCGGGGTTACGAGGTGGTGCCGGGGGCGGTGCGAGACGCCGAAGCCAACGCTGCGCTTAACGGTATAAAAAACGCCCGTTTCTTTGCCGGTGCTGTGGAACGAGTTCTGATGGAACATGTGGACAAGGGTTACCACCCGGAGGTGGTGGTGCTGGACCCGCCCCGCAGCGGATGTCACCCCGAGGTGTTGGATGCCCTGGCCCAAAGCGGTGCCAGGCGGGTGGTCTATGTTTCCTGTGACCCGGCCACTCTGGCCAGGGACGTGGGGTATTTGCACCGGTTGGGTTTCATGCTGCAAGAAGTGCAACCCGTTGACATGTTTCCCCATACGGGACACGTTGAGTGCGTAATAATGATGACGTATAGTGGTTTTAAGGGCAAATAAGGCGGGCCAACCACTATATGTAGTGGTTTTGGAGCAAAAAACGGGCAAAAATTGAGGCGAAAAACTGCGATTTTTGACCCTGTTTTTTGGGGCGTTTCATAGATGACATTCGGTATTTCAGAGTCCATGCTTGAATTTCCCATAGCTGGACAATAAAATGTTAAATATAGAACATATAAACAAACAGGAATTTGCGGAGGAATATAAAATGGCATGGGATTATGCAGAATTATCAAAGATGGCAAAAGCAAATGGTGGTCCTGAAAAATTGGTAGACTTACTTATTAATTCAGGAAAAAGAAAAATGTTTCCGTGGCTAGGAGTAGCGGCTGCGGTTGGAGTTGCGACTACTGTAGTTGTTCAAAAAGCATATAAATATTTATCTGATAAAAAAGCTGAGTCGAATACAGAGATGGAATTGGCTAAGCAAGAATTGATTCAAGGGATTAAAGATTATGATGCGACCCATGCCGAAGTACATTCTGATATTATGAATATAAGAAAAATTACAGACAACAAAAAGGAATATATAGACTTACTATTGCTGGCCGACGAGCAAGAAGATATGATAGATAAGTATCTTGAGCGTGGTGAAATGTTCGTTTTGGATGATAATGGCATAAAAGCTGAATGTGTGATTACACAAGAAGGTGATGGTGTTTATGAGCTTAAAAACATTGCTGTTTTACCTGATTATCAACGAAAAGGCTATGGAAAAAGCCTGATAGAGTTCCTGTTTTCCTCTTACACTGATTGCAACACTATGATTGTTGGGACAGGGGATGTTCCCTCTGCACTTACTTTTTATAAAAAATGTGGTTTTACAGAATCACATCGAATAAAAAACTTTTTTATAGATAACTACGACCACCCAATGTTTGAAGATGGAAAACAACTGGTTGATATGGTTTATCTGAAATGGGAGCGATAACTTCTAATTTATTTAATTGAATATAACTGATTCCTGAAAATTTGCGGGAGTATTTTCTAACGAAGATACCCCGCTTTTTTTATGCCCTTTTTTAGGGCAATGTCATTAAGTTAAGGCCTAAAAAACACAACCATCCAGATTAAGATGGTTGTGTTTTTCTTATACATACAGGTGGGCATATAAAATTTATCAATTGTAAAAAAACACTTGACAAATAAATAA
>JGI2924J29684_1076970_pt1 | contig 12603 bp, 10 predicted proteins | sample BenlonsequencITS_FD_29684 | JGI IMG/M metagenome (IMG submission 29684)
CGGCCAGGCGCGGGGGCGCGTTGCTGGCACGCGCCTGGAGCTTCAGGGAATGCGGATCGCCGGGCCGGAGCCCGAATTTTCGGCTTTCGACGACGAACCCACCGAAGCCCGCGAAGTTGCGGGCCGCATTTTGACGCTGCTTAAAAACGGCGTTCAGGCCTCAGAAATCGCCGTTTTGTACCGCATCAACGCGCAGTCGGCGGTTTTCGAGCAAGCGCTTGCCGACGCCGGCATCGTATATCAGGTGCGCGGCGGCGAAGGCTTTTTCACCCGCCCAGAAATTCGCCAAGCCCTGAGTCAACTGATCCGCACTTCCCAACGCGACGTCGATGAAAGCGATCTGGTGCGTCTGACGCAACGCACACTCGTGCCACTTGGGTTGAGTTCGGAAGAGCCCAGCGGTGCCCAAGAGCGGGAACGCTGGCAATCGCTCAACGCTTTAGTCGATCTGGTGAAAGACCTTGTTAAAGCCACACCAGATTTGGATCTCACAGGCTTGCTGCTGAAACTTCGGGAACGCCAAGAGGCGAAGCATCCGCCGACCGTCGAAGGTGTCACCTTGGCATCGCTACACGCGGCGAAAGGCCTCGAATGGGATGCGGTGTTTCTTGTCGGACTTGTCGATTCCACGTTACCGATCAGCCACGCCATTAAATCTGGCGATGAAGCAATCGAAGAGGAACGTCGCCTGTTCTATGTCGGTGTGACCCGTGCCCGCGAACACCTCCACTGCAGTTGGGCACTCGCGAGGCAAGAAGGCGGACGGAAATCGAGAAAGCGGAGTCGATTCCTCGATGGCATAGTCGTGGAGATGGCCTCCGAATCGGGCACACCTCGCAGCAATCGTCCGAAAAACTGCCGAGTGTGCGGATCGGTTCTTTCAAGCCCTGCCGAAAAAGCTGTCGGTCGGTGTGCGAGTTGCCCGATCCAAGCGGATGAACGAGTCTTCGAACAGCTGCGAACGTGGCGCAATGACACCGCGAAGCGCGAAAACAAAGCGGCGTACATGGTGTTCAGCAATGCAACGTTGATGGCGATCGCTGAAATGAACCCCACCAACGAAAACGAATTGCTCAGCGTGCCGGGTGTGGGGCCGATGAAGATCGAGAACTATGGCGATGACGTGCTCGCGATTTTGGGAGCACTTTAGGAACCTAAACTCCAACACATCGGACATTTTGGATGCACAGGGAGGGTGCGTACCGAGTTTGTTCGATCGTGGGGGTTTACTTCCTCCACAACGCCGGGCAACCATGTATCGGCAGTGACCCAGGCGACGAGTCGGGCAGCCGTCGCCATCTCCGTGACGGGATCAGGAAAGGTGGGACCGTTGGGTTGCTGATTGATAATAGAGAGCCAATGCGGATCGATATCGCAGCGATGCAGATCCACACACATCAAACACGGCCCCGATCGTGATCTCCGGCCCGGGCCGATGATGCCACGATTATCGACGATCGCGGCGCACAGATACGTCGGCGCATATTTGTGAAGCAGCGGGGATAGACGTTGGGAATGTGCGAGCTTGTTGAGAACCAAAATGTGGCTGGAGGGAAGCTCGAAAAACTCTCGAGGCGACTCATCGATGATCTGGGGTCTGGGAACAAAGCCGGAGGTTTCCAAAAGGAAGGAGGTGACGTCGACAAGCGAACCGTCCCCGAACAGCAACACCTGCGCCGCCGCCGATTCGCGGACCACACCGAATTCTAAAAGGTCCTCGAGCAAACTGCTCGCAGCGGTGGGTGCGAGGCCTGCAGTCGTGAGGTCGGCGATGACATCAACGATCGGTCGGGCGGTCCGCAGATTCCGCAGCACCGGGACGACTCGCGACGACAGCGATGGATCGATATTTAAGACGCCAGCGCGGGTGGCGTCGATGCCGAATTGAATCGCAGAATCCGGGCGGATCAGAACTTGGGCAGAGTTGGCTAAAGCGATGTGTGTCATCTGAAAAATTTCCCCCAAAACTTAATCGACACAGTTACTTCATCTGGCCTTATTTCATCACAGTTACAATCATCTGTCATGCAGGAAAAGCCAGAGATGCCAGCGATTGAGGTCATCCGTTCAGCGAAACGCACCAAAACTGTTCAAGCTCGAATTGTGGACGGGCAAATCCAGGTGCGCATCCCTGCGAGGATGTCTAAAGCGGAGGAAGAAAAAGCGGTGGGGGAGATCGTCGCAAAGCTAAAGCGACGCACCCAATCGGCCGTCTCAAGCGACGCTGACCTGATTGAGCGCGCCCATAAGTTGAACAAGACTGTGTTGGAGGGGCGGGCGCGGGTGGAAAGTATTCGGTGGGTGAGTAATCAGAAGGGGCGGTGGGGGTCGTGCACGGTGGCGACTGCGGAGATTCGGATTTCGGATCGTTTAAAGCACGTGCCGGATTATGTGTTGGATGCGGTGTTGGTGCATGAGCTGACGCATACGTTTATTGCGGGGCATTCGGCGGAGTTTTGGGAGTGGGCAGACAAAACGCCCCTGGCAGAGAGGGCCAAGGGCTATTTGGAGGCGTATCAGCGGTGGGGCTGAAGGTTTAGTTCTTGTCGGAGGTTCCTTCAGAACCGTCGTCCTCGGAATCATCTTCGGAATCGTTTTTCTTCTCTGCCTCTTCCGCAAGCAGTTTTTCCAGGGCGGTGATTTCTGCGATGGGGTCGAAGTCTTCGCCGTCGGATTCGCCGAGGAGTGCGTCGATGAATTCGGCTGGTTTGTCGATATCTTCGGCGGTTGGGAGGAAGTCGGGGTGGTTCCAGACTGCGTCGCGGCGTTCTACCCCTACTGCGTTTTCGACTCGGCGCCACAGTTCGGCTGCTTCGGAGACCTTCGGTGCGCCGAGCTCAATGCCGACTACCTGGGAGAATGCTTGTTCTGCGGATCCGCCGGTTGCGCGGCGGCGCTTCCAGGCTTCGTTCATGGCGTCGGTGGATGGGATGCGTTCGCTCAGGGCTTGGGTAACTACGATGTCGACCCAGCCTTCGACGAGTGCGAGGAGAGTTTCCAGGCGGGATACTGCGTTGGCGTTGCGGGATCCGATGCGTGGGGACAGGTCCATACCTTGGAGTTCGTTCATCATTTCCTGGAGGCGTTCAGGATCTGGGTTGTCCATTTGGAAGTTGCCCATGGCCTCTTGGATGTGTGAGGTGTCGATTTCTAGGCCGACGGCGTATTCCTCAACGGAGGAAACGAGGCGCTCGACAAGCCACGGCACGTGCTTGAAGAGGCGTTGGCGGGCGGCTTCGCGGGCACAGATGTAAACGAGCATTTCTTGCGGTGCCACGTTGAGGCCTTTGGATGCTTCGGCGATGTTGCCGGGCAGGACGGCAGATACGCCGACTGGGGAGATAGGCAAACCGAAGTCAGAGCCGGTGAGGGTCTGCTTTGCGAGGTCGCCCAGCGCATTTCCTAATTGAACTCCGAAGTTCATCGAAGACATGGAGTTCATCAAAGAAGACATCGGGCCCATCATCTCGCGGGCTTCTTCAGGGAGGTTTTCTAATTGGGCTTTGTTCATTTGCTCCGCAACAGGGGAGACAAGACGCTTCCACACAGGCAGGGTGTTTTCTAACCAGTTTTCTGGATTCCACGCTTCGACGCGGTGCCCGGAAGTGGGGAGCTGGGTGGCGTTATCGAGCCAGAGTTCAGCAAGGCGAAGGGACTCTTCGACTGCTTCCTTCTCAGAATCCTTCACCGGCGCTACGCGACCAATCTGCTGGCGGGCGATGCGTGCTGCTAAATCATAATTAACCGGGCCTGCTGCTTCGGGGGAGTTCATCGAATCTCCCATTCCGGACAGCATCTGGCCGAACTGGTTTAAAATATCGCCTAATCCGCCGGGGCCACCAGCGCCACCTTGTCCTCCGAATCCGAAGTTGCCACCGAAAAGGCCGAATGGGTCGTTGTTGCGGTTTTTGTCATCGTCGTCATCGTTGTTGCCAAAAGAGAAACCAAAGCCATTAGAGTTCATATTTACCAATCTACAAGGCAACTATTTCCTATTGCTACGATCCGAACAACGCTGTAAGCGAACACAGGTTGTAGGGTGGATATTCGTGAATCGCCGAATCAAGACTCTGACGTGGGGTGCTATCCCTTTGGTGCTGCTGGCATCGTTGGTAAGCATTGACCATATTCCGGGAACAAACATCAACTTGAGCGTGCCTTATGCCGCTGAAGGCCCAGGTCCTACGATCAATACGCTTGGTCAGGTCGACGGCGAGGATGTTGTGTCCATCAGTAGTGCTGATCTGGATGAGACCGAAGGTAACCTGAACATGACCACTGTGTCGGTTCGTTCCGGCATGACATTGTCGCAGGTAATTTCCCGATGGCTGTTTACCGATGACACAATCGTTCCCATCGAGCAGGTTTTCCCTCCCGGCCAATCCACCGAGGAAGTCGAAGAATCCAACCGCACCGCGTTCATCTCTTCGGAGTCTTCCGCAACGATCGCCGCGATGAATTACCTCAACATTCCCGTCGAAGTTGAAGTTGCAGAAGTCCTCACCGACAGCGCCGCAACCGGAATTTTCGAACCCGGCGACAAACTTCTCAGCATCGACGGCACCGCAATCTCCACTCCCGGCGATGCACAAACCATCGTGCGATCGAAAGCTCCCGGCGATGAGATCACGATTTCCTACGAGAGAAACGATGCGGAATCTCAAGCAACCATCACTTTGAGGGAACACCCGGATGATTCTTCGGTGGCGTTGTTGGGTATTTCAATGTTGTCGGTGCCTTCGAGCGCGATTGAGGTTGATTACAACTTGGAAGATATCGGTGGTCCGAGCGCTGGCATGATGTTTTCGTTGGCGGTCGTCGATAAGCTTTCGCCTGGCGCGCTGAATGGTGGCAAGTTTGTCGCTGGCACTGGCACCATCGCGGAGGACGGGTCGGTGGGCCCGATTGGCGGTATTGCGCACAAGGTGCGCGCTGCGGAGGACGCGGGCGCGGAAGTGTTTTTGAGCCCTGCGGACAATTGCGCGGAGGCGATGAGTGCGAAGCCTCAGGATATGACGATCTTGAAGGTGGATTCGTTGTCTCAGGCAATCGATCAGATGGCTGCCTACAACGAGGGCTCTGATTTCCAGACGTGTGGCTAGTTTTTAGACGCTGAGGTTTCTTCCGAGGACTCTTCAGTGTCCTTCGGTGTCGACAGCCCAAGTTCGTAGATGCGTTCCTCCGGATCGATTTTGTCGGAGGACACCATTTGCTGCAGCACTAGGCCTTGGTCATTATCAACGACCGTGATAATCGACATCGTGCCAATCGTGGTCCAGCCCACAACCTTGGATCCGGAATCCTCAACCACGCGTGAGCTGCGCAGTTCCGTGAGCAGCTGCGTCGTGCTCGTGGCCTTCGACGCATTGTCAAAGAATTGGAATTGGCCAACTTCCGGCCCGTTGCACGCGAAGGAATCCTCGACCCCTGACGGGTCGCAGGTTTCGAATTGCTCAAAAAGCTCGACGGGCGCGAGCGAGGAGAAAGCTTTATAGGCGACTTCAACGTCCTTGGTCATACGAGGTTTGCTTGTCGACGTCTCCCCACTCTCTTTCGTCGACGTTTCGGCAGTGCTTGACTCTGTCGTTTCAATTACTGAAGACGAAGCAGTGGTAGCAGGAGTTGTCGTTGCTTCCGTTGTTGTCGCAGGAGTTGTTTCTGCCGTGGATTCAGTGGAAGTTTCGGTGGATCCGCCGCCCGTACATGCAGCTAAAAGAGGAATGAGCGCCACTAATCCCAGTGCAACGCGGACATGCTTGTGCGGGGTGGACGCCACAGTGTGAACTCCTCAAATAAATTGTGGGCGGGGTTAACTTAATTTATCCTAGCGAACCTGGACGAAAAGTCAGTTTTTAGATTTCGTCTGGGTCCGCTTCGAGGGTGTAGCGCAGTGCTGCGATTACACCCGGTGCAACCCCTGGGCCGCCGCGCAGTTCGATTTCATCTTCAGCAAACGGTCCGCGTTCTGCCAATTCCTCTTCGGTGGGGCGAAGCTGCAGAAGGGTGAGTTCTGCTTCGCCGCGCAAAACGCCGGAAAAAAGACGAGCGGGTCGTGGTTCTGAGCCTGCAACGGCAGCATCGGTGAACATAATTTCCTGAGCCAACACCGCGCCGGCAATCTCTGCTGGCCACGCCAAACGGGACACATAGTCACCTAACGCTTCGGAACCTGGCAGCAAGTTGTCAGGGAGGTTGTCCTGTACAACAAGGGTTAGTGGGGAGTCGTCAGCTGCCTCATCAAGAGTATCCACCAGCATTTCAGTGGGGACCAATGCGAACAGGGTAGGGCCGGCGTCCCAACCTTCGGCGTGGATAAACTCGACGGCTTCGAGCATCGCTTTATTCAGTGCTTGGGGACTAAAAATGGAATCGTTCATAATTTTTTCCTTTTGTGAACTACTTGTTGGCCTTTATAGGTGATTAAACCGTAGAGTGGGGGAGAAACGCATAATCACGTACATATAAGGATATTGTCTTGTCGACTGGTCTCACACCTCCTCCCCAACCGATCAAGCGACCTCCCAAGGCGGTGACATGGATCTTCGCCATTATCGCGTTGGTCATTCTCATCGCCCCAATGAGTGTTGGCTTCTATACCGACTGGCTTTGGTTCGGTGAAGTCGATTTCCGAGGCGTTTTCAGCAAGGTTATTGTCACTCGCATTGTTCTCTTTGTGATCTTTGCGCTAATTGCTGGGTTTGTCACATGGCTTGCTGGTTATTTTGTGACAAAACTTCGACCTGATGAGATGTCGGCGTTTGATACCCAGTCGCCTGTGTATCAGTACCGTCAGATGATCGAAAACAGCCTTCGTCGCGTTATGGTGATCATTCCAATTTTCGTCGCGTTGCTGGCTGGCCTAATTGGTCAGCGTTCGTGGCGCACCGTTCAAATGTGGCTGAATGGCCAGGACTTTGGCGTTTCGGATCAGCAGTTCGGCTTGGATTATGGATTCTACGCGTTTGATCTTCCGATGCTTCGCCTCATCGCTGACTCACTGTCGATGATGTTGATCGTTGCTTTCCTGATCGCACTCGTTGGCCATTACCTCATGGGTGGCATTCGCGCTGGAAACCAGATGACGGGCCAGAAGTCCTTTGTATCCCGTGGTGCGCGCACTCAGCTTGCGGTAACTGCTGGTCTGTGGATGCTTGTTAAGGTCGCTGGCTACTGGCTGGATCGCTATGACCTGCTGACTAAGGAAAACTCAACCTTCACAGGTGCAAGCTACACCGACATCAATGCACAGCTGCCAGCGAAGATCATCCTGCTGGTTATCGCATTGTTCGTGGCGATCGCGTTCTTCTCTGCGATCTTCCTGAAGGACCTCCGCATCCCAGGTCTTGCCGTAGTTCTGATGCTGCTGAGCTCTGTGATCATTGGTGCTGCTTGGCCTTTGATGCTGGAGCGTTTCTCCGTTCAGCCAAACCGTGCAGAAAAAGAAGCCGAGTACATTTCTCGAAACATTGAATCGACTCGCTATGCCTATGGCATCACCGATGAAGATGTCACCTACGAGGAAAACTGGGGAGCAGGGGAGACCACCAATGAAGAAGTCGCCGCTGATTCTGCAACGATTTCTAACATTCGTCTGCTGGATCCACAGATCCTGTCACCAACCTTCACCCAGCAACAGCAGCTGCGAAACTTCTACGGTTTCCCAGACCAGCTGGCGATGGACCGCTTTGAAGTAGATGGCAAACTCCGCGACTTTGTTGTGGCAGCACGTGAGCTCGATCCAAACGCCCTGCAGCAAAACCAGCAGGACTGGATTAACCGTCACACTGTTTATACCCACGGCAACGGCTTCATTGCAGCTCAAGCAAACCAGGTGGATGAGGTCGCCCGCGACGTCGGATCCACTCGTGGTGGTTACCCTGTCTACACCGTCTCTGATTTGCAGTCGAATGCTCGTGCTGCAGAAAGCGAAGATGCTGAGGAGCTTGGCATCAAGGTTGATGAGCCTCGTGTGTACTACGGACCACTGATTGCTTCTGCGACTGATGGTGCTGACTACGCAATTGTCGGTGACACCGGCGATGGCCCAGTCGAGTACGACACTGACACCTCCAGCTACACCTACGAAGGTGCTGGCGGCGTGGACATTGGAAACATGGTCAACCGTGCGATGTTTGCATTGCGCTACCAGGAAATGAACATGCTCCTGTCTGATCGTGTTGGTTCCGAATCCAAGATCCTATTTGAGCGCGATCCTCGTTCCCGTGTGGAAAAGGTTGCACCTTGGTTGACCACTGACTCCAAGACCTACCCAACTGTGATTGATGGTCGCATCAAGTGGATCGTCGATGGCTACACCACCTTGGATAGTCTTCCGTACTCCACGCGCACCTCACTGACGGAAGCGACTCAGGATGCTGTCATGCCTGACGGCACCCCACAGCCACTGATCACAGATAGGGTCGGTTACATCCGCAACTCCGTGAAGGCTGTTGTTGATGCGTACGACGGAACTGTTGAACTCTACGAATTCGACACCGAAGATCCTGTTCTGAAGGCATGGCGTGGCGTGTTCCCAGACACCGTGAAGGACGGGTCGGAGATTTCCGATGAGCTTCGCGCACACCTGCGTTACCCAGAAGATTTGTTCAAGGTCCAGCGTGACATGCTGGCCAAGTACAACGTTGATGATTCTGGAACATTCTTCACCAACGATGCGTTCTGGTCTGTCCCAGGTGACCCAACTGCAGCGGAGGGCCGCCAGGAACTTAAGCAGCCTCCTTACTACGTGGTGGCAGCAGACCCAGAGACCGGTGAGTCCAGCTTCCAGCTGATCACCCCGTTCCGTGGACTTCAGCGCGAGTACCTCTCTGCACACATGTCTGCGTCGTCTGATCCAGTTACCTACGGTGAAATCACTGTTCGTGTGCTGCCTACCGATTCTGTGACCCAGGGTCCAAAGCAGGCCCAGGATGCGATGATGTCATCTGACCAGGTTGCTCAGGACCAAACACTGTGGCGTGGATCGAACGATCTGCACAACGGAAACCTGTTGACCTTGCCAGTTGGTGGCGGAGAGATCCTCTACGTTGAGCCGATTTACTCGCAGCGCAAGGATCAGGCATCGGCCTTCCCGAAGCTTCTGCGCGTGCTGGTCTTCTACAAGGGTCAGGTTGGTTACGCACCAACGATCGCTGAAGCCCTATCGCAGGTCGGCATTGATCCGAAGGAAGCGCAGGACATCGAAGAGGTAGATGGCACCGCTACGACGCCATCGACTGATGAGACTGACACTGACACTGATCAGCCTGCAACCGAAACCCCAACTGCACCAGTGAGTGAGGCGGAAGGAATCGCGGCCATCAACGATGCGTTGAGCAACCTTGAAGCTGCTCGCGATAGCTCTTTCGAAGAGTATGGTCGTGCACTCGATGCGCTTGATCGTGCCGTCGATAGCTACCAGTCCGCACAGTAGCGTTTGAGTAAACAGCCCGAGAGGATCGTTCCTCTCGGGCTGTTTTTTCTTTAGCCTAGAGACACCGCATCGCTGATCTCAGCAAGCACCCATCTGAGGGTGTCTTCGTCGTGGGAGCCGAAGCCGAAGACGATGCCGTTGTCTGCGCCGGTGCCGCCCCAGTAGTGGGAAAGCGCGGTGACGTTAAGGCCTCGGGAGGCGAGTGTGGTGACGACGAGGTCTTGGGGTTTGTCGCAAAGGAGAACTGCGTGGAGGCCACCGTTGATGGGGCGAAGCTGCGTATTCGGGAGGTCACCGAGGGTGTCTTGGACGATGGAGCGGCGGTGTCGGTAAAGGCGCCGCAAACGTTGGGTGCGGCGTCGTAAAGCGCCTGAGGCGAGGTAGGACGCGAGCGCGTGTTGGGTGATGGCGCCGACTGGCTGGCCGAGAATCCCGCGAAGCGTGGCGAGCACGCGCGCCTGGGGCGTCGGCGCGATGAGGTATCCGCAGGCGACTTGTGGTGTGATCACGGAGGAAAACGTGCCGAGCAGAATCGTGCGATCGGGCGCCAGCGCACGCAGCGGCGGAAGCGGCATACCGACGTAGCGCAGCTCAGAATCGAAGTCGTCTTCAATAAGCAACGCATCGTTTGCCTCAGCCCACGCGACTAGCGCGGTGCGGCGATCGGCGGGCAGCGAGCCGCCGTAGGGATATTGATGGCTAGGGGTTACCAGTAGCGCGTTGAGGTCGTGGGGCAGCGCGCGGGGTACGAGGCCGGATTCGTCGGTCGGCACATCGATCGTCTCATGGCCAAGCACCTGCGGGATGCGGCGCAGGCTGGGGTAGCCGGGCGATTCGACGCCGATGCGGGCAGGCGCATCCATGGTGCGCAGCAGCAGACTCAGCCCCTCGCGCGCGCCGGCGGTGACGATGATCTGCTCCGGCTCGACCATGAGGCCACGCATCTGGCGCAGGTGGTCGGCGATCTCGATCCGCAGCCTCAAAAGTCCCTGCTCAGGGGAGTGCGTGGGTGGCTTGGCGCAGGCTTCGCGCCACGCAGCGCGCCATGCGGAATCGGCGAGCGTCGCGGTATCGGGCACGCCGGGGCTCAGGTTGAGCAGCGGGGGCGGGACGCTTCTCGACGTCTCCTTCTTCTCAATTTCCACAGGCTTCAACAAATGCAGATCTGGGTTGATCGTTGTACCGGAACCGCGGGCGGTGCTGAGGTAGCCTTCACCGGCCAATTGGTCATAAGCGGTCACCACACTGCCGCGGGATACCCCCAATTGGGTGGATAGTGAGCGACTGCTGGGAAGCGGGTCTCCTGGGGTGAGAATTCCCCTCGCCACGAGACGACGGATCTGTTCTGTGAGCTGCGTGGGGATGGATGTTGGTTCGTGTGGGTTTAAGGCGATGGGAAGGTCGGCAAGCATGGCTTCATCGTCCTCAAAAAAGTGGTCTAATGCAAGTGACTGAAAGTGGATCTACCGCTAGTCCACTTTGTGGCGTTGGATCATCTGTCATGACCGAAACTCAAGAAACTTACCAAGCAACCACTCGTGTGAAGCGCGGCCTTGCCGACATGCTCAAGGGTGGTGTGATCATGGATGTGGTCACCCCTGAACAAGCGCGCATCGCCGAAGATGCAGGTGCCAGCGCAGTTATGGCACTCGAGCGCGTTCCCGCCGATATCCGTTCTCAGGGCGGCGTTGCTCGCATGAGTGATCCTGACCTGATCGAAGGAATCGTCAATGCGGTCTCCATCCCGGTCATGGCGAAAGCTCGCATCGGTCACTTCGTGGAAGCTCAGGTTCTGGAAGCTCTCGGTGTTGATTTCATCGACGAGTCCGAAGTTCTCAGCCCTGCCGACTACACGCACCACATCAACAAGTGGAAGTTCGACGTTCCTTTCGTCTGTGGCGCGACCAACCTCGGCGAAGCTTTGCGACGCATCACCGAAGGCGCTGCAATGATCCGTTCCAAGGGCGAAGCCGGCACCGGCGATGTCTCTGAAGCTGTCCGTCACCTGCGCACCATCCGCGGCGACATCAATCGCCTGCGCTCCCTGGATGAGGATGAACTCTTCGTCGCCGCCAAGGAATTCCAGGCACCATACGACCTGGTCCGCGAAGTCGCCTCCACCGGCAAGCTCCCTGTGGTCACCTTCGTTGCAGGTGGCGTCGCAACCCCAGCCGACGCTGCACTCGTGCGCCAAATGGGCGCCGAAGGCGTCTTTGTCGGCTCCGGCATCTTCAAATCCGGCAATCCAGCCGCCCGCGCCGCAGCGATCGTCAAGGCTGCAACGCTTTTCGACGACCCCTCCGTCATTGCCGACGTATCCCGCGGCCTGGGTGAAGCCATGGTGGGCATCAACGTATCCGACGTCCCAGCACCACACCGACTCGCCGAGCGCGGCTGGTGATCGTTGGAGTTTTAGCTCTCCAGGGCGGGGTGGAAGAACACCTCACCGCCTTGGAAGCTCTCGGAGCGACGACCCGAAAAGTACGTGTGCCAAAGGACCTTGATGGTCTCGAAGGCATCGTCATCCCCGGCGGGGAATCCACCGTGTTGGACAAACTGGCTCGGACATTCGACGTGGTAGAACCTCTAGCGAATCTCATTCGCGACGGCCTACCCGTTTTCGCTACCTGCGCTGGCCTGATCTATCTGGCGAAACACCTCGACAACCCAGCAAGGGGACAACAAACCTTGGCGGTAGTGGACGTGGTGGTGCGTCGAAACGCATTTGGCGCCCAACGCGAATCCTTCGACACCACCGTGGATGTTTCCTTCGACGGTGCAACATTCCCCGGAGTGCAGGCCTCGTTTATCCGAGCTCCCATCGTCACTGCTTTTGGTCCTACGGTAGAAGCGATCGCTGCTCTCAACGGTGGGGAGGTGGTTGGTGTACGCCAAGGCAACATCATCGCGCTGTCTTTCCATCCCGAAGAAACCGGCGATTACCGCATCCACCAAGCCTGGCTGGACCTGGTGAGAAAACACGCTGAACTGGCGATTTGATGTTTTCGGTAGCGCTCTGTATAGTTTCTACTCGTTGCACAGAGCGCGAAAGCAATCATTGCAAAAGATTAGATGGTTTTATGATCATCGCGTCGCGGGGTGGAGCAGCTCGGTAGCTCGCTGGGCTCATAACCCAGAGGTCGTAGGTTCGAATCCTGCCCCCGCTACTA
>JGI2924J29684_1076972_pt1 | contig 12603 bp, 10 predicted proteins | sample BenlonsequencITS_FD_29684 | JGI IMG/M metagenome (IMG submission 29684)
CAGGTGACCTGGTTGCGTGAGGATGGCTTCAGGTACCGTCCGAACCGGAATAATATTTCGTGGATGGTCTGCGATATGGTGGAGAAGCCGGCCAAAGTCACCGCGTTAATGGCGCAGTGGCTGGTGAACGGCTGGTGTCGGGAGACGATTTTTAACCTTAAACTGCCGATGAAAAAACGCTATGAAGAGGTGTCGCATAACCTGGCGTATCTTCAGGCGCAACTGGATGAGCATGGCGTTAATGCGCAAATACAGGCGCGTCAGCTTTATCACGATCGCGAAGAGGTGACGGTACACGTGCGTCGTTTGTGGGCGGCTGTCGGCGGGCGTCGCGACGAGCGATAATGCATTTTCACTGGCCGGATGAGGCAATGCGCCGCTATCCGGCCATGTGTGTCTAACGGCCTGATGGCGCCGTGTTTATCAGGTCGGTTTCATCTGACACAATATGCGTTACATCATCCAGATGCCCGATGCGCGCCTCTCCTGAACGGTTAAATTTACTTTTATCAATCAATAATAAAGACTGCGATGCGCGCCTGAGCAGGATAGATTTAAAATGGGCGTTGATCGCATTGGAATCCCACAGATCGCCGCTGCCGTCGATCCCCTCACAAGAAAAGATGAACAGATCGATATCAAGCGATTTTAGTTGTGAGATAAGCGACGGATTAACATAACAGCCATATTTGCGTTCAAGCTGACCGCCGGAGCTTATCAGCGCAATGTGGTCGCGTTTGCCCAGCTCCTGACAGATAGGATGGCTATTGGTAAAAACCTGAATACGAATATCCGGCAACTGACGGGCCAGATACCAGCAGGTTGAACTGGCATCCAGCGCAATCGTCATTCCTTCCTCTATCCACGCTAACGTTTCACGGGCAATATCGGCTTTATGCGCATAATGGCTTTTCAGGCGGATATGGAATGGATCGCCGCTGTCCTGATTTTTACGATGAATATATTTAGCTCGTCCGTGATTTCGCAGCACTTTTCCCTGCGTCTGTAGTTCACTGAGATCGCGGCGGATGGTCTCTTTACTAACGTTAAGCTGGGTGGCCAGCGCTTCGGTGGTCAGACTTTTATGGTTGATCAGTAGATCGACTATCGCTTGTTGGCGTGCCGCTTTCATTTTTCTCACCCCATCATTCGATGAACGCCCGCGTCATGCGGGCGCACCGGCAAGAGGTTACGGCGTTACCCCTTTTTTTAAAAGAATATTTCCGTATTTCGCGCACTCACCTGTGATAACGATCGCAAACGCTTTTTGCGCCCGTTCATAAAACGCATAGCGGTCGATACGAACGATATCCGGGCACGGCGCTTCTAATGACAGCGCATCGCGATAGCGCGCTTCAACGGCCGGATCGAGCGTGTCGCCTTCCACAGCGGCCATCATCACCAGCGGAGGGGCATAGTTATCCAGCTCAAACAGCGGAATAATTGCCCGCAGCAGATCGCTGACGCTAAGACCATCGGCGCGAATCACCTGCGGGCCCAGACTCTGCGCGGGAAAGTGAGCGTCGGAAAAAATGATTTCGTCCCCGTGGCCCATCTCGGCCAGCACTTTGAGCAGTGTCGGGGAAATTAACGGTGAAATGGTTTTTAACATTTCATACTCCCTCAATAATTTCGGGTTCGGTTTGCGGCCAGAAATAGCGATACTGATAATTGACCTGCGCGCGCGCCTGCTCCGGGCTACTAAATTCGCCTACGCCGTACCAGCCGAACATGGCGGCGCCGGCAACGGTGGTTTCCGCGTCGTCCAGTACTTTGACAGGGATATCAAGCTGATTAGCTTTAATTTGATTCCACAATGCGTTGCGACTGCCGCCGCCAACCAGTAACAGTTCTGTGGCGTTGAAATGACCGATTTTCTCCAGCGTGCGCAGATTACGCTGAAGTTGCGCCGTCAGGCCTTCCAACGCGGCGCGATAAAAATGACCGCGGGTGGTATTGAGCGTCACGCCCTGCCAACCTGCATTTTGGCAGGCGAGCAGATCGCACTGCATCCTTACGCCTTCCGCGCCAGCGGGGATAGCGCGCGCTTCGTCGATCAGCGTTTGCCATGGCGTTTCCGGCGTCCACAGCAGTTTTCGTACCCATTCGAGTACCCCGGAGGCCAGCCACTGCATTCCAGGGTTATAAAGCCCTGACTGACTGTCCAGTTCGCAGGTCGATCCCGGATACTGGCTGAGCAGCGAGGTATCCACCTGACCGCTGCGCACCATCAGGATTTCCCATGTTCCGGAGGAGAGCACCGGTTCACCTTGCTGCGCGCCAGCGCCGAATAAGGCGAACTGAGTATCGTGCCCGGCAGAGATCACCGGGATACCCGCCGGTAGTCCGAGCTGCGTGGCCGCGTCTGTTTGTAGCGTGCCTATTTGTGCGCCTGCTTCCACGATACGCGGGAATAGTCGGCGCGCCAGACCCGTCGCCTGCAAGATTTCCGGGCTAACGTCGCGCTGATGGATATCCAGTAGCTGACTGGTGCCTGCCATAGTGATATCGGTCGTAAATTCTCCGGTCAGACGGTGGTTAATCAGCGATGAGATAAATAGCCAGCAGTGAGCGTGTTCCAGCAGGCATGGATGATTCTCTTTAAGCCAGATCAGCTTATACAGCGTGTTGAAACTGAACGCGCCGACGCCGGAGAGCGTCTGCAATTGCCGGGGCGAGATATAGCGTCCAATCGTTTCCATCACGGCGGCGGTTCGCGGACATTTCCAACTGATGACCGGATAGAGCAGCTTGCCCTGCGCATTGACCAGCGCGCCGTCAACCCCGAACGTCGTCACCGTAATACCGCGTACAACACACCCCGACAGGGCGCTGGAGAGCGACTTGCAGCAGTCGGCGAAGCGTTGCAGGATGGCGTCCAGCGACCACTGATGCCAGGCGCTATTTTCTGCGGCAATGTCGCTGGCGTTGGCGGTTGAGGCGCGGGCGACAATTTTTCCCTGGCGATCAACGGCCATCGCCCGCACGTTAGTCGCGCCGCAGTCGAGAACCAGGATGACGTCTTGTTTCATAGATAACTCCATAAACGCCGCCGGATGGCGCTGCGCTTATCGGGCCTACGTGGTGCTGTCGGTCCGATAAGGCGCGTTCGCGTCGCCATCCGGCATCGGTGTCTTAACGCTTATACAGCGGGCCATAATTCTGGCAGGCGCGATAATCCTGGCCTTCGACATCCATACCATGAGCCGCCCAGGCGGAAGGGCGGTAGATCTTCGCCTCCTCTACGTTGTGCATACATACCGGGATACGCAGCATCGCGGCGAGAGTAATAAAGTCTGCCCCAACATGACCGATGGTGAGTACGCCGTGGTTAGCGCCCCAGTTCGCCATCACGGAATAGACATCGGTAAACGGGCCTTTTCCGGTAAGACGCGGCGCAAACCAGGTGGTAGGCCAGGTGGAGTTGGTGCGGGCATCAAGCTGATCGTGCATTACTTTCGGCAGTTCGACGCTCCAGCCTTCGGCGATTTGCAGTACCGGCCCCAGACCTTTGATCATATTCACGCGGGTCATAGTGAACGGCACGCCGCCTTCGGTCAGGAAACGGGATGAGTAGCCGCCGCCGCGGAAGTATTCGTGAATCGCCGGGCACCATTCAGTGGCCGCCAGACACGCATCCGCCTCTTGTTGGCTGATTTCCCAGTGAGGCTTCATGGTCGGCTTGCCTTCGCTGTCGCGCTGTTTACAGGCACCGTCCAGCGCCGCAGAACCGGAGTTAATCAGGTGAATAATGCCGTGTTCCGCCAGCCCGTTTAGCGCCTGGCCGGTAACGCGTTCGACAGCTTCCGGCGACCAGTAGGTTCGCACGTCGGCGAATATCTGCGCGGTACCGGTGAGTTGATGGCCAAACAGCATCGCTACGCCGTTCAGACTGTCATTTTCGGTGGCGACGATAAACGGTTCGCGCACGCCGTTCCAGTCAAAAGAGCTATTGAGCAGCGCTTCGGCGGTATCGCCGTTCGGATATTGATCGGTCCAGTGGCGCTGGCCCTGGAAGCCGGCGGCAATGGCGTTGTAGCCCAGCGATTCTTCAACTAACCCTTTGTCCGCCAGCGTCTTGTTGCCCTGCATCATGTCGCGAATACACATCGCCATCAGCAGGCTCTCTTTCAGCACCGCGCGGTTCTGGGCTTCATTGCGCTTATATTGCTGGGCGTTCTGATCTTCACCGTAGCGGAAGTTTTTATCCGCCCACGCCAGCGCCATCTCCAGTTCAGCCTCATCATAAATTTTCTGATCGATACGGCGGCGTAGTTCGGTCATATCAACCGCCTGCACCTTCATGCCCAGCCAGGATTCGAAGAAGTTATGATCGACAATGGAACCGGCGATCCCCATCGACACGCCGCCAACGGAGAGGTAGCTTTTGCCTTTCATACTGGCCACCGCTAAACCTGCCCGCGCAAAACGCAGCAGTTTTTCTTCAACGTCGGCGGGAATGGAAACATCGTCGGCATCCTGCACGTCATGACCATAAATAGAGAACGCCGGAATGCCTTTCTGGTTGTGCGCCGCCAGCGCCGCGGCAAGGTAAACCGCCCCCGGACGCTCTGTACCGTTAAAGCCCCAGATGGCTTTCGGACGCATTGGGTCCATATCAATGGTTTCGCTGCCATAGCACCAGCACGGCGTAACGGTAATGGTTACGCCCACGTTCTGGCTGCTGAATTTCTCCTCGCAGGCGGCGGATTCCGCCATACCAGCAATACAGGTATCCGCAATGACGCATTCCACCTGTGCCCCGCAGGCGTGACGGATTTTCTCGATGATGAGCGCCGCCGTCGCTTTCGCCATATTCATGGTTTGCTCTTCGAGCGACTCGCGAACGCCCATACGACGTCCATCAATCACCGGGCGGATACCGATTTTCGGTAAGCTGATTTTTTTCATGACAGATTCCTCACGTTATTCGGATAAGTGTTTAATTTGTGGCCGTTTGTGAACGGAAACGGGCAAAGATGAAGATGACGGCAAAGCACAATGCTGGAACCAGTTCGGCGGTCGGGATGTTGCCTGCGGCGTCGCTAACGAAGCCCATCACTGGCGTGACAATACCGCCGCCAATGATGGTCATGACGATAAAAGAAGAGCCGTACTTAGTGTCTTGTCCCAGATTTTTGATGCCCAGCGAGAAGATGGTCGGGTACTGGATTGACATAAATGCGCTACACAACGTCAGCGCCAGCAAGCCGATATGCCCGCCGCTAAAGGCGGAAATCAGGCACAGGAGCATGGCGAGCAGGGCGTAGGCGGCCAGCACTTTATGCGGCGCGAAACGACTGATAAGCCAGGTGCCGGTGAAACGACCTATAAAGAAGCACACCATCGTGCCGGTCAGATAATTTGCGGCGAAACCGGGCGTCATTCCAGGGATCTCTTCAATAGCGTAGCGGATCAGATAACTCCAGCAGGCGGTTTGCGCCCCCACGTAGCAGAACTGCGCCAGCACCGCCCAGCGCCAGTGGCGGATACGGATGAGGCGGGAGAGAGAAGATAAGAAGGTACTTTGTTTAGCATCGCTATGATCGTCACTTTGCAGGGCCGGAAATTTTGTCAGCATAATCAGCAGCGCAACTACTACTACGATGGCGACGATAATCATGTATGGCGTTTGTACCGATAACACCAGGCTGTGTTTATAGGCGCTAAGCTGATCCGGCGCCATTTTATCAAGCACTTCCTGCGATTGATGCGGCACGTTAGACAAAATAAGACTTTGCCCAAACACAACGGCGATAATAGCGCCAAAGGAATTGAAAGTTTGCGCCAGATTAAGCCGGAAATGTCCGCCGCTTTCTGGACCCAATACCGTAACAAAAGGGTTTGCCGCAGTTTCAAGGCAGCCTAATCCGGCGGCAATGATAAAAAGGCCAATTAAAAATAATGTATAATTCATTATCTCTGCGGCTGGCCAGAATAATGCAGCGCCAAAAGCATACAGAAAAAGACCAGTGATAATTCCAGCTTTATAGCTGAGTTTTTTCATCAAAATTCCGGCGGGAATTGGAATGACGAAATAACCAAAATAAAAGGCTGACTGAATTAGCCCGGCCTGAAAGTTGGTTAGCGTAAAAGCCTGTTGAAATTGCGGTAGTAAAATGTCATTCAGATTATTGGCGACGGCCCACAGAAAAAATAGCGAGCAAAGTAAGGCGAATGGAATAATGTAGCGCTTGCTTTTGCTTTGCTCTGCATCCACAGCACGAAAACTCTGTGTTTGTATTGTTGTGTTTCCCATAGCATCCTCATCGGTTCAGAAGCTTTTGCGTGCGGTCGGCTCTACTCACCAGAACCAGACCGTAAAATTAGGTGAGTTCGCTTTTCTTACCGGTAATAAATTGGCGTCCGGAATGAACTCATGGATTCATTTTCAAATAAAAAAGGCCTTTTAATATGATGGCGGTCACATTTAAGCCTGAGAGCATAGCGTTCTGTGATTATCATCACTTTAATTTTCATGAAAAAATGACCGTTTGAGATGTTTAATTTAGAAAAACACAGGCAGAATGCCCGAATTAAATTATTGTTGCGAAAACGGGCAGATGTAACTTATTGTTCATATTTGCCCGTTTAAAAAAATACTATTCAGAGCGGGCATTTATCGGCAAGTGAAACGGTAGCTGTCTGCTTTATCGTGGCGGATTAATTGATGTGTATCACAAAATATCGCCATTTAAATTCCCTTCTCTTTATTCAGTATGATGATAGTTGCTAACTATTCGATTATTTCAACAGGACAGCAATGTGATGCGAAAGGCGATTTTGTTGTCTCATGTTGAATCACAAAGAGAGGTAAATAATGGAACGAAATAGACTGGCGCGGCAGATTATTGATACCTGTCTGGAAATGACGCGGTTAGGGTTAAATCAGGGGACGGCCGGTAACGTGAGTGTGCGTTATCAGGGGGGAATGCTGATTACGCCGACGGGAATCCCTTACGAGAAGCTGACAGAGTCGCATATTGTCTTTATTGACGCTGACGGTCAGCATGAGCAGGGCAAGCTGCCTTCCAGCGAGTGGCGTTTTCATATGGCGGCATACCAGACGCGCCAGGATGCCAATGCCGTGGTACATAACCACGCTGTCCATTGTACGGCAGTCTCGATCCTGAATCGTCCGATTCCGGCGATTCACTACATGATTGCCGCCGCGGGCGGAAACTCTATTCCCTGCGCGCCCTACGCCACTTTTGGCACCCGCGAGCTTTCTGACCATGTTGCCGTGGCGCTTAAAAATCGTAAAGCGACGCTGCTACAGCATCACGGGCTTATCGCTTGTGAGGAAAATTTAGACAAAGCGTTATGGCTGGCGCATGAGGTGGAAGTACTGGCGCAGCTCTATTTAAGTACGCTGGCCATTGTCGATCCGGTACCGGTACTGGATGACGAGGCGATCGCTATCGTACTGGAGAAATTTAAAACTTACGGGTTACGTATTGAAGAGTGATGTCAGGAGACAGGCGATGGCGAACAGAATGATTCTGAATGAAACGGCATGGTTTGGCCGGGGGGCGGTGGACGCATTAACCGATGAGGTAACGCGCCGCGGTTATCATAAGGCGCTGATTGTTACGGATAAAACGCTGGTGCAATGCGGTGTGGTCGATAAGGTGACCAGCAGAATGGATGCCGCAGGGCTGGCGTGGGAGATCTATGCGGGCGTGCTCCCTAATCCTACGATTTCCGTGGTCCAGGAAGGGCTTAAGGTTTTTACCCAAAGCGGCGCGGACTATCTCATCGCCATTGGCGGCGGTTCTCCGCAGGATACCTGCAAAGCGATCGGTATTATCAGTAACAATCCGGAATTTGCCGATGTGCGCAGCCTGGAAGGGCTATCGCCAACCCGTAAACCCAGCGTGCCGATTATGGCGATCCCGACAACGGCGGGAACCGCGGCGGAAGTCACTATCAATTATGTGATTACCGATGAAGAGAAACGGCGCAAATTCGTTTGTGTCGATCCGCATGATATTCCGCAGGCGGCATTTATTGATGCTGATATGATGGACGGTATGCCGCCCGCGCTGAAAGCGGCAACGGGCGTGGATGCGCTAACCCATGCTATTGAAGGCTATATTACCCGGTCCGCATGGGCGCTGACGGATGCATTGCATATCAAAGCCATTGAGATTATTGCCGGCGCGCTGCGCGGTGCCGTGGCCGGAGAAAAAGAGGCCGGCGAGGCGATGGCGCTGGGGCAATACGTTGCCGGGATGGGGTTTTCCAATGTGGGGCTGGGGCTGGTGCATGGGATGGCGCATCCGCTGGGCGCGTTTTACAACACGCCGCACGGCGTCGCGAATGCTATTTTGCTTCCGCATGTGATGCGTTTCAATGCCGGGCATACCCACGAGAAATTCCGTGATATTGCGCGGGCGATGGGCGAGAAGGTGGAAGAATTGAGTCTTGAAGAGGCGCGTAACGCCGCCGTTGAAGCCGTATTCACGTTAAATCGCGATGTGGGAATTCCGCTGCATTTGCGTGATATCGGCGTTCGAAAAGAAGATATCCCGGCGCTGGCGCAGGCGGCATTCGACGATGTCTGTACCGGCGGCAATCCGCGTGAAGCGAGCATTTCCGACATTATCGAGCTGTATTATACGGCCTGGTAATTTTGCCGGATGGCGGCGTGGATGCCTTATCCAGCCTACAGGATTGACGACATGTAAGCCGGATAAACGTAGCGCCATCCGACAGCTTTATTGCCGCGCCAGCCGTAGCTGCTGTAAGTTTCCGTCAATATGTAAATCGGTTTGCAGACGAGCAATATCGCGGCAGAGAAATGCCATCTCTTTATGCGTCTCAAGCTTTTTGCGCCACTTTTCCGGCACCTCGTTCAGATGGGCGTAAATTCCCTCCAGATTCTGAAACTGAGTCAACAACTGGGTCGCGCTTTTGGGGCCGATACCGGCGACGCCGGGGACTTTCGAACTGCTGATTCCTGCCAGTCCCCAGTAATCCGGCAATTGTCGGGGAAGTACGCCAAACTCTTTTTCAATAAACGGCGCGTCCAGCCAGCGCTTCTGGAAGTAGTCGCGAATGCGCAGCGTAGGGGAGAGCAACTGGCAATAGCCTTTATCGGTTGACACAATGGTTGCCTGGTGTCCGGCTTCGGTAACTTTTAACGCCAGAGTCGCCGCCAGATCGTCTGCTTCATTACCATCTGATGCCCAACAGCGCACGCCGCGTTGCTCAAACGCGGCGCGCAGGGCGGGCATTTCATTGTGCAGGTTGTCAGGCATCGGCGGACGTCCTGCCTTGTAGTCCGGTAAACGCTGATGGCGCCAGCCGCTGTTGCGCGCGTCGTCATCAAATACCGCTACGGCATGGGTTGGCTGGCTGTGGATAATCAATTGATCGAGCGCGTGTTGGCAGGTTTCCACACAGGGCGATCCCTGAACGGCGTGAATACGGCGAATCAAATTGAGCGCGTCGACGATAAGCAGATGGACAGCCATGATGTTCTCCCTGACAAAGCTGTGGGTAGGGTAACATTCAAGGCCAGGAGAGGCGAGTTTTGCAAAATAACGCTATCCGTAGGCCTGATAAGCGAAGCGCCTTATCCGGCCTACATATCCTGAAACCTGGTGGGACTTAATCGCAGGTAACGATTTTCATCGCCAGGCCGCCGCGCGAAGTTTCGCGGTACTTAGCGTTCATGTCTTTACCGGTTTCGTACATGGTCTCAATCACTTTATCGAGGCATACGCGCGGTTCGCTGGTACGGCGCAGCGCCATACGCGCGGCGTTGACCGCTTTGACTGAAGCAATCGCGTTACGCTCAATGCAGGGAACCTGTACCTGACCGGCAACCGGATCGCAAGTTAACCCCAGATTATGCTCCATGGCGATTTCTGCGGCGATGCATACCTGCTCTGGACTACCGCCCAGCAGTTCAGCCAGACCTGCCGCCGCCATTGAACAGGCGACGCCGACCTCCCCCTGACAGCCCACTTCCGCGCCGGAAATGGAGGCGTTCATTTTGTACAGAGAGCCAATCGCGCTTGCTACCAGCATATAACGAGCAAGCGAGTTGGCATTCACTTCACGGATAAACTTGTCATAATACGCCAGCACCGCCGGAACAATACCGCATGCGCCGTTAGTAGGCGCGGTGACCACACGTCCGCCAGCGGCATTCTCTTCGTTCACCGCCAGCGCGAACATATTGATCCAGTCGACGACTGCCATCGGATCGGTAGTGGTTTTATCCTGGCTGACCAACATCCGACGCAGCGCCGCCGCGCGACGCGGAACGCGCAGTTTACCCGGCAATACGCCCTCGGTGGTGATACCGCGCTCAATACCGCTGCGCATCACCTCCCAGACCCTGACGAAGTGCTGCTCCAGCGCTTCTTTACTGTGCAGGGCCAGTTCGTTTTGCATCATCAGACCGGAGAGCGACAGGCCCATCTCGTGGCAATGGCGCTGCAAATCCGCTGCGGTTTTGTAAGGATACGGTACGTTAACGGGTTCGCTATTCGGCAAACCAAAGTGTTCTTCATCGACGATAAAGCCGCCGCCAATGGAGTAGTAGGTTTGGCTGTAGAGAACCTTATCGCCCGCTAACGCGGTAATACGCATCCCGTTCTCATGCAGAGACAGGTTGTCGGCGTGGAAATTCATGCAGTTATCGACCGGAAATTCGACTTCATGCTGCCCGTTGGCCAGCAGTAAACGCCCGTGGGTGTTTACATCCTGAATAAAGGAGGGAATGGCGTCGATATCGACGGTGTCCGGCAGATTCCCCGCCAGGCCCATAATAATGGCGATATCAGTGTGGTGGCCTTTACCCGTCAATGACAGAGAGCCGTAGACATCCACCACGACGCGGGTGACATCCGTAAGAATATGACGGGCAATCAGATCATCCGTGAACTGCTTGCCCGCTTTCATTGGCCCAACGGTGTGAGAACTGGAAGGGCCAATGCCGATTTTGAAAATATCGAATACGCTAATCATAGGGCATCTATTGCGGTTGTATCGTAGAGAAGCGCCGCAGTATGCGGCGCTAAAGGACTTAACTGAACAGCGAGTAGAAAATAGCGGAGATGGCAATCAGGCCTATTACCACAACGAAGATGTTGCTGATATGACCGCTATACTTACGCATTGCCGGTACTTTCTGGATGGCATACATCGGCATCAGGAACAGAATCATCGCGATGATCGGGCCGCCCATGGTTTCAATCATGCCCAGGATGCTGGGGTTCAGCGTCGCCACAATCCAGGTGGTAACCAGCATGAACAGCGCGGTAATTTTGTTCAGTTTGTTGATTTCGATGGATTTACCTTTACCACGCAGCGATTTAATCACCATCCCGTTAAAGCCTTCACGCGCGCCCAGGTAGTGGCCGAGGAAGGATTTGGTGATAGCAATCATCGCAATGATCGGCGCCATCCAGGCGATAATCGGTGCGTTAAAGTGGTTCGCCAGGTAAGACAGAATAGAGATGTTCTGCTCTTTTGCCGCCGCCAGATCGGCCGGCGTCAGGCTCAGTACGCAACTGAAGACGAAGAACATTACGGTCAGCACCATCATGATGTGAGCGAATGCCAGAATTTTGGAGCATTTTTTCTCAGCCGCTTCGCCGTACTCTTCACGCTTCGCAACGGCGAAGGAGGAGATGATCGGGGAGTGGTTGAAGGAGAACACCATCACCGGAATCGCCAGCCACAGGGTCATCCACAGACCGTTGCCGGTGGATGCCGCAGAATCAAAAGACAGCGTTTCCAGGGCTGCGCCGCTCCACTGCGGGATCAGGTACAAGGCCAGCAGCATCAGCGCGGCAACGAACGGGAATACCAGGATACTCATCGCCTTAACGATCATCTGCTCGCCGAAGCGTACGATGGTCATCATGCCGACAATCAGGATCAGGGAAAGAATCGCACGCGGCGGCGGATTAATCGCTAACTGGTGGGTCAGGAAGCTTTCCACGGTATTAGTGATAGCTACGCTGTAAACCAGCAGGATGGGGTAAATCGCGAAGAAGTAGAGCAGGGTAATCAGTTTACCAGCGCCGATACCAAAGTGTTCCTCAACGACTTCAGTAATGTCTTCGCCCGGATTTTTACCGGACAGCACGAAGCGGGTTAAACCACGGTGCGCGAAAAAGGTCATCGGGAAAGCGAGAATCGCCATGATGATGAGCGGAATCATTCCGCCGACGCCTGCGTTGATTGGCAGGAACAGAACGCCTGCGCCGATGGCTGTGCCGTAAAGGCCCAGCATCCACATGGTGTCCGTTTTGCGCCATGCGCTTCGAGAGTCAATCGAAGCAATAGTGCTGGTCTGAGTGGTTTCCATCTATTTCTCCTGGAGGATGCTAAAAATCAGGGTGCTGGTCTAATCCAATGAAAAAAGACCTGATCGTAAAATGTATTCTGCTTAGGGACGCTTTTTATATAATTTTTCGCCGAAATAATTTTCGGGCGGAAAGATACATTTTAGTAATGAATGTATCAGTGATCGCGATCTCAAATGCAATAATCCGCTTCTTATGTGGATAAATTTGGACCATTAATCTATTAAAAAAACGTCATAACGAATTTCCGGGCGCGAAGGCTACCATTAACGAT
>JGI2924J29684_1076969_pt1 | contig 12596 bp, 12 predicted proteins | sample BenlonsequencITS_FD_29684 | JGI IMG/M metagenome (IMG submission 29684)
CCGTCGCGGTCGCACCAGCCGTACCTGGCGTGTTGATCAGAACAGCCGGAATCGCACCACCATAGCTTGCTCCAATATAGATCGCTGCTAGGAACACCAGCGCAATTTCGGCGGTCATTCCGAGTGTAAACGGCAGCGCGATCGCGACCGTATTTGTCCCAGTAAATCCAGGGATGGACCCGGCCAACATTCCAAACATCACACCGATACAGATGAACGCGATATTCTCGACCGTCAACAGCACGCCTAATGCCTCTGGGATGTGCTCTATTGCCATTGTGACTCACCGTCAATCTTGATAGGGTGATTTTCTTGTTGTTGCATTGTTCAGTCGAAGTAGTACTGTGGATAGGTTGCTTTCCTCATATCAACATACCTTCTGGTGGATTCATTCCCATAATGGTTATGAATAGTACATATACGAGCACTAGCGTCGTAATGGTACCCCCGACGATCATTTTCGGGTCACGAAGACCACCGATCAGCATGATTACAATCATCCCCAGGAACGAGGAGATGAAGAATCCGAGTACGTTGATCATCGATAAATACGCGGCGCCAGCAATGACGAAGCCAATGGAACGTTTCCACTCTGAATAAGATTTCTTAAGACTCTCGATGAATTCGTCCTCCGCGCCGTGATTATAGAGATGTTTGATTTCGCTAACGTATACTGAGATAACAAACAGGAATATCATCGCGACGATGAAGTATGGGTAGTAGAGGTTATCAGTACCGATCCGTCCATAGGTGTTCTCAACGTAGAGCACTGCCAGAAGCAGTACTGCAGTCGGAAAGGCCAGTCGAACAAGTGCAACGAACGCTGTCGATGGTGCAGACTCCTCCTCAGCCGCTTCATCTTCCTCTGATTGAGTCATCGCCATATCTTCCTGTCACCCGTGCTGTTTAAGCCTTCGAAATCCAATACACGGAGTTGATTCGGAAACGAGGGGTAAACGATACGATCAGAGTTCCAAATCATTACTGCACATATTCGTCGAACATCGGTGCAAATTCGACGTATGTTTCATATGCATTTTCCAGAATCTCTTCTGTCTCATCCGGACCGTTGTGGAAGACCTTGTCTTCCTCACCGATCTCTTCTAGGTCTTCAATGTACTCATCATTCTGCATAGCGGCTTCAAGTGCATCAACAACCGTATCGAACCGGTCGGGATACTCATCAGCAGCGTCTGCGGATACGAAGTAGAACTGGATCCCGTTGGAGGGATCATAATCGATGTCCGTACCAAGCGCATCGTTGACTGGCGGAGCATCGTCCGTAAGGTCCGGTTCGGGGTTCTCCTCGGCGTAAATTGTGAGACACAATGTCTCATCATTGACGTCCGCGCTATTATAGACGGATCGAGCAGCGACATCAATTTCCTCCTGAAGGAGAGCCGTCTCAGTCGGACCACCGCCGTCGTACGGAACAATCTGGAATTCAGCATCAGTCTCTTCCATTAGCTGAATGACTGAGAGCACATTTCGATTAGTCGGTCCAGAAGAGCCGACAGTAAGTTCACCGGGATTATCTTCGCCATACTCAACAAGTTCTTCGATCGTTGTGAATCGATCTTCATCTTCCCGGACACGAATGACCGCTGCCTCTTCTGAAATCGTGCCGACTGGACGGATATCATCCAGTGTAAATTCCAGTTCATCACCCTCGTATTCATCAATCGCGACTGCAGCAGGTGTTGCCGGCGAGAGGGTTCCGCCGATCGAGTGCAGTTCGGGTTCTTGAGCGACGGTATTTGCGGCGACACGGGTCCCGGCACCGTCGCGGTACTCGATATCGAAATTGGTGTCGAGTTCCTCCTCCAGGTATGGCTGGATTTCTCTCATATTGGTGTCCACACCGCCTCCTTCGGAATACGCGTTAACGAAGGTCATTGTCGAGGGGGGGTAGTCTCCAGCACCGTTGTCTCCTAAACACCCTGCGAGCAACGAAGATCCGATTACGCTACCAGTTGCAACTTTCATGAAGTCTCGGCGTCCCTGTGGCTTCATAACTCAATACATGGTTAGAAGAACACGCATTTATAATTAACTATTTATATGATCACAGATGTATGCCACTTAAATATTGATAATAAGTATAAAATATTTTATTTTTCTATATTTGTAAATATTAGTTGGACAATAAACCAGCTCCCATAATCGCACAACAATAGCCAGTGCAGTTTCAGTTAACCCGACGAAAGAAACAGGAGTAAAAGGTGGCAGCCGTTAGTCGATGCGGTACTCCTCGAAGGTGTCTTCGTCGATAGTTACGCCGAGGCCCGGTTCACTCGGTGGATCGATTCGTCCACCATCCTGCACGTAAATCGCGTCCTGATTTTCAACGTATGGGCCGGCAATGTAGCGTCCAGGATCGTCGACATCGTCGTCGAGAACTGCAAACTCAATAAGTTCACACTGGCGGCTCGCCGCCGCAACGTGAAGGCTCGCGGCGTAATTGATTGCCGGTCCAAGCGCGTGGGGGACCATTTCTTTGTTGAACGCTTCGACAAGCGAGGCAACACGTGTCGCACCGGTGATTCCGCCAACATAGTCGAGTGACGGCTGATAGATGTCAAGGGCGTTGGCTTTCAGGTGGTCAAGAGCGGGATAGTGGGGAGTGTGTGTCTGATATCCCGAGATGGGTACTTCGACGGACTTGTTTAGCTCCGCCTGCCCTTGAATGTCTGTATGTGCTATGGGTTCTTCAAACCACTCAATCTCGTATTCGCTCCCGGTCTCTGCAACGGCGCGTGCATCCGTAACGTTGTAGGATGTGTTCGCATCGATTGCCAGTCCGAAATCATCCGGGATCTCATCCATGATCGTCTTGATTCGGTTTCGATCCTCCTCAATTCCGAACCCAGCACCGATCTTCATCGCTTCGAACCCTTTGGCCGAGAGCCACTCAGCGTATTCGGTCAGTTCGTCCGCTGTCTTATCAGCAGGGAACGTTGCGTACGCGTTGACTTCACTGGTCTGGCCGCCGAGCAACTGGTAGACGGGAAGACCGGCGTTCTTGCCGGCAATATCCCACAGTGCCTCGTCGATCGCACTTAATGCACCGTAGGCACCGGCGCGTTTGACGTGCAGATAGAGTTCGTGCCAGATTGCCTTGATGTCACGGGGATCTTTCCCAATGACATGCCGACCCATTGCTTCGATAGACTCCGCGAGGAAGTGGTTGTTTTCCTCCGATCGGTAAAACGATTCACCTAGACCGGTGATTCCCTCGTCGGTGTGAATTCTCACAACGACGGAGCTAATCTCGAGTTCCCGTGCGCCGACCTGCGCAGGAAGCGACGCAGCGTCGACAGCACTACCAAGTACGGCTGTCTCAATATCGGTGACTTCCATAGTGCATGTGGATACTGAACAGTGCCCGTAATATAAATATCGGTTTGGGATGCTACAGCACGAACCGGCTCCAGCCCCCATCGACGCTCAGAATCTCACCGGTCACGTAACTCGCGCGCGGGGAGGCAAGATATGCGACAGCGTCCGCAAACTCTTCAGGATCACCAGGTCGGTCAAGCGAGACTTCCTCGACGCGACTCTGTAGTGCCTCTTCCTCGGAAATTTCCCGGTGGTCGGCCCGTCGCTTGATTTTGTACTCGATCCGATCTGTCATCACAAACCGAGGTGTAATCGCGTTTGCTCGTACTTCGGGACCATACTCGCGTGAAATTGTCTTTACTAACCCATAGAGGCCAAGGCGGTATACGTTCGAGATCGCATGATTTTTTGGAGACTCACGAGCAGACGCACTGGTGACAACAAGGAGCGAACCAATGTTGCTCTTCTGAAGATAGGGTAACGCCGCTTGCGCCATCCAGCGGTTGCTCGAGATCACCCCCTCGTGTGACTTTTCCCACTGCTCTTCGGTCGCCTCGTCGAAGGTTACGGCTGGTGGACCGCCATGATTGTTCACCTGGATATCCAGCGAACCGAACGTCTCGACTGTCGTTTCGACGAAGTCCTCGATATCATCCCGTTCAGTGATATCACACACCGCTGGCAAAATTCGATTCGAACTGACGTTAGTTTCGTCGGCTAGTTGTTCTGCCGCAGACTCGACCCGGTCACTCGACCGCGAGCAGATTGCAACATTCGCTCCCTCCTCGAGGAGACGACGTGCAGATGCGTATCCGAGTCCGCTACTCGATGCTGCGACGATTGCTGTTCTGTCGGTTAACTCGAGGTTCATCAACAGGTGCGGATACATACTGCTAGAGTATACCTCTGGCGGTGGCGGTTCGATGTTGCGTCTTCAATATTAAAATGGCCAAATCTGATAACGGAGGATGTATCCGGATCCACAACCATCATTACAATATCTGGCAGATATCACGCAATGGAAAAGAGACTCTCGGCAGTAGTGGACACTGCTCGGGTCTACAACGTCGTGGTAATCGTTTCGCTGCTCTGGTTCATGGTCCAGTTTCTTCGGTTTGTCTTTCCGCCGCTGTTCGAGACTTTTCAAGAGACGTATGGTGTTTCGAACACGGAAACCGGTATGTTGTTCACAGCACTGATGATCGGATACGCATGCATGCAGTTTCCAGCCGGCGTTCTTGGCGACCGGATTGGCGAGCCACGTGTCATCATCGGCGGGGCAGTGGTCTTTTCCGGTGCAGCGGCACTCGTCGCGACAGGCCAATCGTTTCTCTTGATACTCGCTGGTGCCGTATTGATCGGTCTCGGAACGGGCCCTCACAAGACCGTCGCAATTCCATTGCTCTCGAAGCGATATAAAGAACGGACCGGACTTGCGCTAGGATTTATGGATACGGTCGGCCAGTTTGGCGGAATGTTAGCACCGTTAGCCGTTGTCGCGCTGATGAGCTTCTTTGTGTGGCAAAACGTCTTCGTGCTCGGGGCAGTCGTCTCATTGGTATTAGGGTGGTTGTTTTACGTGACTGTACGACGGGATTCTGAACTTCGAACCAGCGGCGTTATAACCGACGAGGAATCGTCAACCGACTCAAACGAGTCAATCTTCAAGACTTTTCGAACGGTGTTCAGAAATCGTCGACTACTCATTTTCGTGGCGGTAGCAATGGCGTTCACCTTCTCATGGAATGCACTGTCTGCATTTTTTCCACTATTCCTGACCTCAGAGAAGGGGGTGTCGAGTGGTGTCGCCAGTATACTCTATAGCATACTCTTTATTGCGAGCATTAGTCAGACTGCGACCGGCGACATCAGCGACCGACGGGACAGCATCTCCGTCGCGTTCGCACTATTTGCGCTGATGTTCGTGGCAATTCTCTCTCTAATCATCGTTGACTCCCTTCTCACGCTGGTGGCGATAACGGTACTTGCAGGGATCGGATTCCACGGGTTTCGCCCTGTCCGCGACTCCTATCTGATGGACGTCATTCCCGAAAACGTCGGCGGCAGTGCATTTGGGATGATCAGGACGGGTATGACCGGTGTCGGGGCACTCTCCCCAGCAATCGTTGGGTACATCTCCGATGATGCGGGGTTTGTGGCAGCGTTTCTCTCAATTGCCGGAATTATCCTAATCGGCGCTGTATTACTCGTATTCCTTCGGTAGTTCGGATTCACCGACATTGCGTGTCAGTCATAAAGCTCGCTTTTTGTCGATTCAGTTTCCAACTCAATAGTATTCGATCCAATGTGACCGCAAACAGAATAACCTTCAAGAGTGTCCAGCCACTACGGTTCGTTATGAACGAACAAACGCCGTCGCGGGAGATTAGAACTATCACAAATATGTTTCAGATAGTGGACGTCCTCATGAAGCAGGACGGTGCTCAAGTAACCGAAATCGCTACAGAACTCGATCTCGCGAAGAGCACGGTCCACCAACAGTTGTCGACGCTATACAACAATGGATACGTAATCAAAGAGAACGGGGAGTACCACGTCGGTTTGAAGTTCCTGACGATCGGTGAGTACGCGAGACAGCGACGTGAGTGGAGCGGCCTGGCCAAACAGATGGTCGAGCAGCTCGCGGAAACCACTAACGAGCGCGCACAGTTTTTTATCGAAGAACATGGGCGGGCAATCTACCTATATACCGCTGCTGGGGAGCGAGCCGTACAGGCAAATCGACAGAGTGGCGAACTTCGCTATCTCCACTCTAGTGCAGGCGGAAAAGCAATTCTCTCCCGAATGGACCGGGAGCGCATCGAGAAGATTATCGACCGGTGGGGACTTCCTCAGGAGACCGATCAGACAATTACAGATACCGATGAACTGTTTGACGAACTGGAGGCAACTCGCGAGCGCGGCTATAGCATCAACAAACAAGAGTCAATATCTGGACTCTGGGCAATCGCTGTCCCGGTCGTCGCAAACGGAGAAGTGGTCGGGGCATTCAGCGTCTCTGGCCCCCGCCACCGGATGGAGAAAGACTGGTTTCAGGAGGAACTCCCGAACACTCTCCTTGGAACGGCGAACGAACTCGAAATCAAGATTGAGTACTCTTGAATGGCAGTAGGCTTTTTAGGGACGGATGAGATATAATTGGTGATGACGATTGTTACCGCTGTAGAAGACACAGAACGCGACCGTCGAGTGATTGCGGAAGGAGCAGCTCTCGCAGACGCGTTTAATGATGAACTGCACGTCATTCACGTACTGGATCGAGACAGCCTTGAGGAGGGAGCGGCGGCAGACGAACCTGGTTCGCGTCCTACTCTCGAGGTTGCTCGGGATATCGCGGCAGACATCGCGTCGTTAGAAACAAAGGAGTTTACACCCGTCGGTCGGATTGGCTCGCCAGCAGGAGAGATCCAGAACTACACTGAGGAGACCGAAGCACGATATCTTGTCGTCGGCGGTCGGAAACGCTCTCCGATTGGCAAGGCGGTTTTTGGGAGTATTACCCAGTCACTGTTGTTGAACGTTGAGTCGACAGTCGTAACCGTTCGCACCGAAAGCACCTCTTGATTCGTTCGTAACGAACGAACACACGCTCTCAACTATCGTGCAGGGAGTATCCACTGTTAACGTGTAGTGCTACCCCAGAACCCGACTTCTATACAAATGTACTTTTGTAAACCAACCCTAGCGTATCTAGATTATAGAATAGAATATAAGATATATAAGAATTAACTTACAACAGTACTAATGTAAATGATAGGTGCCCAATTACTGACCTCAACAAAAGCAAACGTTGTTCGTTATAGACGAACGTGCCAATGCAAAGATCAGGAAGCCTGAATGGGTGGCTCTCGGCAGCACCCATTCTGAATTCGGGCACTCGGTTCAGCGACCATCCTGGTGGTAATCTTACCGCAATATCTAAGTCCCCCCATCCAAATCATACTATATATGGGAGAAACCCAAGAGCTAGCTGAATACGTAGAGACGATTACGTATGACGATATTCCGTCGGAAGCGACTGAGCACGCAAAGACCGCAATTCGAGATTATATTGGCGTTGCACTATACGGCTCCCACCACGAGGTTGGCGACACGATCTACAACTACATTGATACACAGTACGGAGACGGTGACGCAACGGTGTTTCACCGCGACGCGAAGTCTGCGCCTGCTGCAGCACTTGCAAATGGCGCGTTCGGTCACGCCATCGACTACGATGATACGTTTGAGTCTATTGTTATTCACCCGACATCCCCCGTATTCGCTGCAGCGCTAGCGGCGGCAGAGGAAGTTAACGCTTCGACGACAAAGTTGCTGACCGGATACGTCGCTGGCTGTGAAGTCGCGTATCGAGTCGGCCACAGTACGTATCCGGAGCATTACCAGAACGGCTGGCACAGCACGGGAACGGCCGGTTCCTTTGGAGCCGCCGGCGCCGCTGCATCGATACAGGATCTCGATGCGGAGGAGGTTTCGACCGCATTTGGGATCGTTGCCTCTCTCTCTTCGGCACTGAAGAAGAATTTCGGGACGATGACAAAGCCCCTCCATGCTGGTCACGCGGCTGAGATGGGTGTCCGTGCGGTGTTACTCGCACAGAACGGATTCACCGCCGATTCGGAAATTTTCGAGGGAGACATCGGCTACAATCGCGTGATGACAATCGACGACAGCTACGACCCCGAAGAGATCACTGAAGATCTCTTCGAGGAATGGGGTGTCCTCGATATCGGCTTCAAACCGTATCCCTCTGGTGTCATCACCCATGCTGCAATGGACGCGATGCGTAACCTCACTCGAGAACACGACCTTGAGCCTGTAAACGTCGAGTCCGTCGTTGTCACGCTTGAAGAGGCTGCCTCAGAGATGCTCCATCATAAACAGCCTAACGACGCACTGCAGGCGAAGTTCTCCATCGAATTCTGTCTGGCCTCGATCCTCCGAGAGGGTCGAGCCGGAATTCACGAATTCACTGATGAATATGTGCAGCAACCCGAAACGCAGGAGACGATCCAGAAGGTCTCCCGCGCATTCGAGTCAAACCTATTCGGCGACGAGTTTGCAGGATATGGCGCAGTCGTTCGGGTGACAAAGACCGATGGAACGGAACTCCGCGAGGAGATCCGATACGCACCAGGTAGCCCGAACAATCCAATCGAAGAACAGCGTCTCGACCGGAAGTTCTACGAGTGTGCTGAATCCCGTCTCTCGGAATCAGATGCAGAGGCACTGGACACCGCGATTCAGAATCTCGAGGACACGGAACTCGATAAATTCGTCAGCTACATCGAATAATTACCGGTTCGGCGGACGGAATCGGTTCAGGCGGATCCGGCGAGTCGACCAAAACATTAATTCTTGTATTCGATGATTAGGGTATATGAACGTCGTAGCATTTCGATCAGTTGATCGTGTTATCGATGAATTTGGAGATCTTTCAGTACAGCGAGAACCGAAGCAACGATATTCTCCGCCCGAACTGAAAGAGCGAGTCGGGGGCGCTGATGGACTCTTCGTCCACTCTGAGAACGACTATACGGAAGAGTTGTTCAACACCACACCAAATCTCCGGGCGATCGGTAAGGCCGGATCAGGAATCGATAACATTAATATCGATGCTGCGACCGAACACGACATCGCAGTTCTCCACACGCCAGGAATGAACGGCGTCGCCGTCGCGGAGTTCACGGTAGGTGCGATCGTGAGTCTCGCGCGGCGATTCCACGCCGCTGAAAACCACCTCCTTGACGGCGGCTGGCGCTCAGAAGCTTGGTGGGGAACCGAACTGCGCGGCAAGACGGTCGGTATTGTCGGACTTGGTGCCGCCGGATACGAGACAGCGCGGCGGCTCAAACCGTTTGACGTTGACTTCCTCGTCGCGGATCCGTATGTCTCTCAGGAGCGCATTAATAACATTAACGGAACGCGGGTGTCGCTCAAGGAATTACTCTCCAACACCGATATCGTTAGTCTTCACGTTCGCTTGACTGAGGAGACGGAGGGCATGATCGACGATGACGCGTTCGAACTACTCGACGATAACGTATTGCTGGTGAACACCTCTCGGGGCGCCGTAATCGATTGGGTAGCTCTCCAAAACGCTCTTGAGACCAACGCGATTGGTGGCGCTGTACTAGACGTCTTTCACGAAGAGCCGCCAGATCCGGCCTCCTCGATCCTGAACCATGAGAATGTGGTTGCGACACCACATCTCGCGGGGGCGACTGTCCAAACGCGTGAACGGATGCTTGTGGCAACTGCTCGAAATGTCCGCCGAGTGCTCGAAGGCCAATCAGTTGATGAGGAATACCTCGCGAACCCAGAGGTTTTCAAGGAGTAGTGTCACTGATGGAAACAATAGGGACCGCGAAGGCAAATCCGGGCGAAATCGATGTGGGAACGCTCTGCGTTGGAGAAGCTCGAGACGGGAGCCCCGTTGAGCTCCCGGTCGTCGTGATTAACGGCACGGAAAGCGGGAAAACATTGTATATTCAGGCGGCGAGTGACGGTGACGAACTCAACGGTGTTGGAGTAGTCCACCAGCTTGTCCCGCAACTCGATCCCAGCAAACTCTCGGGCGCAATAATGATCGTTGGGATCGTTAACTACTATGGCTTTCAGGTGGCCGAACACCGGAATCCAATTGATGATACTAAGATCAATAGAGCATATAGAGGTAACGAAGCCGGAAGCTCGAGCGAACGCATCGCTTACGCTACCTACGACATCGCTTCTAACGCAGACCTCATTCTTGACCTCCACCAAGCATCGACAAGCAAGATGGTCCACGAAACGCGCGTCCGCTGTGGCTCGAAACATCGGCTTCATGATCAGTGTCTTAAACTTGCAAGGGCTTTCGGATGCGGGCATATCATGGACAAGAAGGGTCCCCGTGGTCAGTTAGCACGAGTCGCACCGAACGACGGGATTCCGACAATTGATCCCGAACTCGGTGGTGCAGTAGGCTGGGATAAAGAGAGCATTCGGGTGGGTGTCGAGGGTGTCTTCAATGTTCTTCAAACATATGACTTTCTCACAGGTCAGTCGGAAACGAAACCACAGGTGCGAGCGAACGACATGCACTACTATAGTGCACCTGCGGGCGGCCTCGTTCAATTCGAGAAGGAACTTGGACAGCGAGTCTCTCGCAGGGAAACGCTGTTTACCGTCACAGACTTGTTTGGTGCTCCAAAAGAAGAGGTCGTCGCGGACGAAAGCGGTATTTTCTGGCGGTGCCGGCGTCTTCCACAAGTCGCAAGTGGTGAATACGTCTGTTCAGTAGGGACGAATATCGACGAATACTGATATTTATCTCACCGTTTCACCGTCTCCTCTAAATCGGAGTTACTTGATGTAAACCGAGTAGATGCGCTGTGACGTATCAAATTATCTTGAATAGGTTTACTTACTGTGAAACGGTTTGTCACCGTATGACTGTGACCGAGTCTGAAATCCACCTCTACTGGGCAACTGGCTGTACCAGCTGTCTCCGTGTCAAAGAGTTTCTCGAACGCAACGACGTATCGTTCGTGTCCCACAACGTCGTTCAGGGGGACAATACGACCTCCGATCCCGCCGACGAAGCCGCTATCGGAGTACGAGGCGTCGATCCAGAAATCATCGACGAAATGGCTGAACTCGGACTCCCGGAACATGTGCCAGTCGTTAAACGCGGTGATGAGTGGGCTGACGGTAAGGACCTCAAGAAGATTGCAAATCTCGTTGGCATCGAGTATGATGCCGAACCATTGCCGGTTGAGGAACTCCGTCGTCGACTCGACATCCTATTGAACACTACTCACCAGTATCTCGAACAACTACCCGAGAGCGAGCTCAAGACCCACATTCCGAACCGGCCACGTAGTTACGCTGATCTCGTCCAGCATATTTTTTCGCTTACCGATGTTTTCCTTATGCACGAGGCAGGTGTCTCGATGGACAGCGTTCCCCGAATGGAGCACTGTTGGGATCACTACTCGAAAGTCGCTCTGTCGACGTACGGTCAGTCTGTACAAGGCCGGCTGGACGATTGGTTCGAAGATCCGGGCCAGATGTGTGACTGGAGCGAGACAGCGGACGTATTCTGGGGTGAACCGACAAAGCACGAATTCCTTGAGCGGACTACTTGGCATGCCGGCCAGCATGTTCGTCAACTCGAATGGATTCTCGAAAACGAACTCAAGATTGATATTGACGAGCCGTTGGAACCAGATCTCTGGGAAGGACTACCAATGCCGAAACAGGTCTGGAACACCGACTGAGAGGGAGCTGATCGGTTCGAGAGACCAACATAGAAACGGACGACATATTGTTATAGTAGCACACGAAGTTCTCAATCGGTCGGTGTTCGATCTCCAACATTTTTCACAACTAGCTGCTAACCCCATTCATGCTAACTCATTTCTCAGGACTCTCGGCAGCCCCGTATAGCCGCCGGACGTCCTCGTTCGAGAGCGGCTGGTTGTCTTTCTCCTCACGGTTCCAGTTGTATTCTTCACTAATTCTCGAGGCCGGGTTGAAAGCGGCGATCGCCCGGTGCTCGAGATAACTGTAGAACTGGTTGACGTCGCTCAGATACCGTTGCTTCGAGGCGTCAGTTCCGAGATCGGCGTCGAGTTCATCAAACACTGTGAGGAGACGTCGAATTTCGGCAGCCCGTTCGGCGGTGTCGACAACCCGGTCCACGAGGTTGGCCTGGCCGTGGAGCTCGTCGTACAGCTGCGCGTAGGTCGCAAGCCGTGAGCGTTTCGTTGCAACTGTGGTGTCAGCAAGTCCTTGTCGGCGCTCGAGCGTTCGGAGAACGACTCGAGTTCCTCAATAGTGGTTTCGTTAGCAATTCCCCATGGATAGCCCTCCTCAGATCCCTCTACATAGCCCACAGACTCGAGAAACTCTGAGAGAGTCATCACATGGTGCTCTCGGAGCGTGTAGGTGAGTCCGCCGTAGCCGACGTCGAGTAGGTCTTGGTAGGAGGGCTTCTTCTCGAGGTCGTGGCCAGCACGTTGCAGCTCGAGTTCGATCTCGGTGTTCCAGAACTCGCGGAGTTCCTCGAAAGATTTGTGCGACCACTGGATCTGCTCGCTACCCACGCGAGATCGCCTCGAGCAGCCCGTTCCCACCGGCCCGTGGTAATTCTAAGAGTGTCATTTTCGTACGATTTGCTACTCATGACACTCACTAAAAACTATCATGTAATTAGTTGTCCCGCTCTCGACAACCAAAATACACAATATAGA
>JGI2924J29684_1076967_pt1 | contig 12559 bp, 15 predicted proteins | sample BenlonsequencITS_FD_29684 | JGI IMG/M metagenome (IMG submission 29684)
CACCATCAGCCACAGCGGTGACTACCTGGCGGAGTATTTTTTGTCTAACGTCACCGGCTGCAAAAATACCCGGCCGGGAGGTGTGCATATTTTCATCAGCGATGATATAGCCGCGCTGGTCCAGATTAATTAACCCAGCCACTAAATCGGATACCGGCCGGGTGCCTACATAAATAAAAATTCCATCCACGGCCAGTGGTTTGGTTTCCCCGCTGCGCACATCCTTAATGATGATTTCCTTAACAGTTGCTTCACCTGAAATCTTTTCCACTACGCTATGCCAGTGCATAACAATTTTTTCATTGTCCATGGCCCGCTGCTGAAGAACCTTCGTTGCTCTCAATTCACCCCGGCGGTGAATTATGTGCACCTTGCTGGCAAATTTAGTTAAATAAATAGCTTCCTCCACTGCTGAGTCCCCACCACCAATCACGGCAACTTCCTTATCCCTAAAGAAAGCTCCGTCACAGGTAGCGCAATAGGAAACGCCTCGCCCGTGGAACTCTTCTTCGCCGGGAGTTTTTAGCTTTTGCGGCTGGGCGCCTGTGGCCAGGATAATGGTTTTTGTGAGGATGGCTCCATCGTCGGTTTTAATGGTAAAATAATCTTCCCCTGCTTCAATGGTTTCAGCGTTGGCCGATTGCACCTCCATGCCGAACCTGCGCGCTTGGGCATCCATCTGCATCATTAATTCCGGTCCGCCCACGCCTTCAGCAAATCCCGGGTAGTTTTCAATAAATTCAGTGCTGGCGGCCAGGCCGCCGGGCATGCCCTTTTCCAAGAGCAATGTTTTTAAGGCCGCACGGGACGAATATATTCCCGCGGCCAGTCCCGCCGGACCTCCCCCAATAATGGTTACATCATATATATGCATTTTATAACCCCCATGGAAAATTATTTAAGTATAATATCTTAATTTTACAATATTGTTCGCAGCATTGTCAATGATGCAGCCGGCTGTGGTACGTATCCCGACCTGGCACGACCATTGTAAAAGCATAAAAAAAGCGGATAGACACCCGCGTTAAATAGAAAAACCACTGCTTGTATTAAGTTAACTCAGTGGGTATGAAGGGACATTACCGGTCAGTCACTTTTTTGTGCTACGTAAAAATGGCGGATACTGTTGTACTGGATGGGTTCAAAGGTGAAAGCGTTGAAGCTGCCCAGCAAAGTGAATCCCGCATCTCTCAGGCAGGCAGTAATTTCCTCAGGATGGTAGGCCTTTTCCCGGTGGTATTCTGTGAATTTCCGGTATATATCACCTTCCCTTACAAAGCCGGTTAGCTTGATTTGCCAGGTACTTTGGTTACTATCGTAACTTGTTTCCCAAATTAAAGTCATATCCTGGTCATCTATCATGGTAATGCTGTTATCCGCTTTGGACAGCCAGTGAACAGCATTGAGGTCAAAAATAAAAGCACCTTTATCGTTTAATTGCCGGTGTACTTGTTGGAACGTCTTTTTAATATCCATAATATCAAGCAAATAATTTAAGCCATCGTGGAAACAGGTTACCAGACCTACCTTTCCCGGCAGCTTGAAAGTGCGCATGTCTTGCTCTAAAAAATTAATAGACAGTTTTTTAGCTGCTGCTTTGGATCTGGCCAGGTTCAGCATTTCTCCGGCCAGGTCGATGCCGGTGGCTTTATAGCCGCGCCGGGCAAAGGGAATCACGGTATTGCCTGTGCCACAGGCAAGATCCGCAACACTGTCGGTGTGCAGCTGAAAACGGTTCAGCAATGCTTCAACGTAATCAATCCAACCCTCAAAATCCACTCCGGCTACCAGGTAATCATATATGTAAGATAAACCGCTGTATTGATTCATTTCATCACGCCCAGTACTGTTTAATTTAATAACCCCCGGTTTATAAACCGGGGGCTAGAGATTATTATTTCTTTAAACTTGCCAGGATATCCTCGAGAACCTTTTTAATATCCTGATCGCCATTGATATTCAGCAGCAATCCCTGGGCCGCGTAATAATCAATTAGCGGCTGGGTTTGGGCTTCGTATACATCCAGGCGATTGCCTACCGCTTCCTCGTTGTCGTCACTGCGCTGGTATAACTCGCCACCGCAGCTGTTGCACTTGCCTTCCACTGCGGGCTTGTTAAACAGCACATGGTAGCTGGCTCCACAGCCGCGGCATACACGGCGGCCGGTCAAACGGGCCATCAGTTTTTCCCGTGGCACTGCGATGTTCACTACACCGTCCAGTTTGATGCCCATCTCCTGCAGGGTGGCGTCTAATGCCTTGGCCTGCTCGAGGGTGCGGGGAAAACCATCCAGCAAGAAACCTTCGGCACAGTCTGGTTTTAAAAGGCGGTCCTTGACCATGCCTACCACTACCTCATCGGGTACCAGGGCACCCTTATCCATGTATTCCTTGGCTTTTTTGCCCATGTCAGTACCTTCTTTAATAGCGGCCCTGAACATGTCACCAGTAGAAATATGGGTAATATTTAATTCCTTGACCAGCACTTCGGCCTGGGTACCTTTACCGGCACCCGGAGGCCCCATGATTAAAAGCTTCAAATAATTCCCCTCCTCCATGTAATACAAAAATAATCAGCTTGTACACATTATAGCATTAATATTTATCAGTGAAAATAATAAATTCTTGAACTGGTCTTCTGTCTAAATCATCATTGACAATCAGGCCAAGTTAAGTTATTATAGTGTTTGTCGGAAAAATTATTACTTCGGGGCGTAGCGCAGTTTGGTAGCGCGTACGGTTCGGGACCGTAAGGCCGCAGGTTCAAGTCCTGTCGCCCCGACCACAGGTAAACTCCTTCTTTTAAAGAGGGAGTTCATTTTTTTTATATCCCCTGCGCGTTTAACTTGCCCCGAGTTAGATCTTTCATGTAACTTGGAAATGTTTTATTCATACCTTGAGAATTAATGACAAATTAAAAACTAATAAATAGATTTTTTTTGTTTAAACTATATCATGAAAAGAAAAAAGGAGGTGGCATATGAGTACATTAAGCCCTTTTACCTTTTCCTCGCCCATCCAGGGGGTTCAGGTTAAACCGCTGAAGCAGGATGGTAAAGAAATACGCATCAGGTATAGCGGCATGTTAAATAAGAACGGGGCCAATCAGGTTTGGATGCATGCCGGTATTGGCGAAGTTGAGGAATGGGTTGATTCCAAAGATTATCTTATGGAAAAAACCAGCGAAGGCTGGGAACATACCGTTGATGTAAAGGGAAAACAATTTAATTTTTGTTTCAGGGATGATGCCCATAACTGGGATAATAATAACGGGACCAACTGGATCTATAGAATTACTTAAAAGCCGGACTTTAGCCGGCTTTTTTTTTGCAAAAAGGCTTATTCGATCACTTATGGATTAATCATTTTCTGGGCCAATTCACAGCCCAGTACCCACAGGGCTGCCGTGGTCAGGTGGTGGGGGGCGATGCTGTCAAATAAAATATTGGCTTTGGCTGGAAATTCATCGTCTCCCTGCCATATGGCAACAGCCAGGGGTAGTTTAGGAAAAGCGGATATCTGAGCACCAGCATCGCCCATTTTAATGGGCTGGCCGTCAAGCCGGGCAGCACGCTGCATGAATAAAACCGGATTATTGCTTAGTGCTTCACTAATTGGTTGACAAGCATCTTTTAAAAATGGTACATGATGGTGAATGCCCTGGGGCAATTCTAAAAAAGAAATCCATTTGCCCCTGGGTGGCAACCCGCTGCTTTGTTTGAGATACTGCAATATCAGAGTGGCATCTTTGGGGGCTGCATTTTTATTGTTTCCCGCCATTACCACCCCGTCCTTTAAGGAAACGGTATAAGTCCGGCCAAAATATTCAATGTTAATGCCTTCCCTATTCTTTGAATAACTTGCCCCGCTTCTTAAAATCATTTCTTCCGGGTCTGTATCCAAAAAGTTCTTGATTGCCGCGGTGTGTGCTGTTAATTCATGACACAAAAGAAACAACTCCCTGTTCTTAATTGATTTTTTTAACGTGCCATCAAATACAATACCAGCGCCGTTATGGCACCGACCAGCATGATAACGGTGCCCAGCCCGCCGAAATTGACCAGCATTTTTAGTTTTACACCATCGCTTTCGGATTTAGCCCGGAGATGATTGTACACCGTCAAATGGCCGATGACTTTCATCATCAATGCATCACTGATATCCGGGTCGCCGCCCCGGTCCAGCATGCTTTGCACTACTGTGTCCAACCATCGCTTTTGACCATCGGGCCCAAGGGATTGATAATAGTCCTTTAAATAATGGACAAATTTTTTCTCTTGGGTTTTTAAATGCTGGTAATAGTAACGGCGCTCAGCACGGTTAAGTTCTCGCATGGTTTTTTGCAGTAATTGAGTATCTTCCCTGGTTAAGTTAAATTCATTTTGTAATATTCCTATGAATAATGTGCCCATGCTTATCCCCATTCCCCTGAAATAATATAGCCCAGGTATGTAATTATTACATATTGATAATATATAATAATGTTAGCGGTACTTATACTGCCAGGATAAAGCCATTATCAAAAGTATATAGTTTTTATCCATCGATAGCAATTTAAAACTGAGGAATGAGGGATTTTGTTGGAAGTGTATGCACTGGTGGGTCCCAGCGGTACGGGTAAAAGCCACCGGGCCGTGATGCTGGCCGGTTACTTAGGTTGCGAAGTTATCATAGATGACGGATTAATTATTAAAGGAGATAGAATAATTGCCGGTGTGTCGGCCAAAAAACAACCAACCCGGATTGGGGCCATTAAAACAGCCCTTTTTATTGATGCAGAGCACCGGAGAGTCGCCGGTGAAGCTATTGCCATGCAGGCTCCGGAAAAGATTTTAATTTTAGGGACATCAAGGGGTATGACGGAAAGGATTGCTGCAGGATTGAATCTGCCCAATATTAAAGAGTACATCCATATCGACCAAATCGCCTCGGCTAAGGAGATAAGGAAAGCACGTGTTATGCGCACCCAACACAGCAAACATGTCATTCCTGCACCTATTATAGAAGTAAAAAAAAGTTTTCCTGAAAGTATTATTGATCCATTACAGGTTTTTATGCGCCGTAAAGGGCTAAGGGGGCGGCGTAGTTGGACGGAGCAGTCGGTGGTTAGACCCACCTTCACATTGTATGGTAAATTTACCATATCTCAGGGGGCCTTGGGCTCCATCGCCAGTTATGCGGCCACAGCAATTCCGGGTGTGGTGGGGGTAAAACACGCCCATATCATCAGGGAAGGACAAGGTGTGACCATAGAACTGTTCGTGGTGGCGAATTTAAACTTTAAGCTGGATGAACTTAGCAGGGAAGTACAAAGGGTGGTTAAACAGCAGTTGGAAAATATGACCGGATTAACTGTGAAGTACATCAACGTGACTGTAGCGGACATTCAAGTTGGGGAGTTAGGCTAACGTGGTGACGCTAACAAAGTATTTTGATTTATAATAAAAAAGGCATCTCTAAACCATTTACTAAAAATGGTTTAGAGCGTGCCTTTATTTTTTATGTTTTAGTAGCAAAAACATGGCTGCCTATTTTTGTTAGCACGGGTAAAGACCTGATCCAACGATCAGATGCAATGCTGGGATTATAGAAAAACAGTGCACCATTGGTTGGATCATAACCTTCCAGTGCCTTTGTGGCAGCTTTAATGGCCGTCTCGTCAGGGCTTAGATTAATGGTACCATCAGAAACAGGAGTGAACTGATACAGGTTTTTACTGCGCTGGAAAACCACTTCCCTGACGCTATCGGGGAAGTGCGGGCTATGCAGGCGGTTTAAAATCACCGCCCCAACCGCCACCTGGCCTTCAAAGCTTTCACCCCTGGCTTCGGCATGAATAGCCCGGGCCAAAAGCAGCAAGTCTTCCCTGGAAATATCACCCCGGCTGATATTGTCCGAGTCGGCCTTTTCCCCTGAAGGAATGGTTAAAACCTGATAAGGCCTTATTACCGATGTTTCCAGACTGTTAGCGCGTATTAATTGATTTAAGTCAACACCAAATGCCCTGGCTATTTCGGATAGAGTATCACCCGGCTGCACCGTATATTTGACCGTTATGCCGTTTGATCCTCCAGCCACTTCTTTTTCCGCACCGGCTTGTGCACCATGCGCATTGTATATCACCAGGCACAGCGCAAACAATATAATACCGGCAAGCTTGGAAAAATGAGTGTTCATCTTTTCCTCCTTTCTGACCAACAAATATTTTGCTCAATATATATATATTCTATACTGGTAAATATATCCATAAAAAAGGACAGGCCTTTGATAAGCCTGTCCTTTTTATGGTGGGATAGAATTCCTTATAATTGTATTTACATATATAACAGAGCGTTTACTATGGAAGCGGCGATGGTGCTGCCGCCTCTGGTGCCCTGCACGGTTATATAGGGCACTTTATTCAAGCTGACCAGCAGTTCTTTAGATTCGCTGGCACCCACAAAGCCCACAGGGGTACCGATAACCAGGGCAGGGTCGGCCTCCCCTTGTTCAATCATGGCGCAAAGGGTGAACAGGGCAGTGGGTGCATTGCCAATTACCACAATATCTCCCTGCAGTGCACCGGCCTGGCGCATGGTCACCATAGCCCGGGTTTGGCCTGTGCGCGTAGCTTCTGCTGCAACGGACGGGTCGGCGATGCGACAAATTGCTTGAACGCCAAACTCAGTTAATTTTTTATTATTCAGCCCGGCCAGTACCATATTGACATCGGTGAAAATAGTACAGCCCCGGTGAATCGCAGCCAGGCCGCGTTCCACGGCCTGCGGGTGTATTTTCACCAGAGGAGCGATGTTAAAATCCCCGGTGGTATGGATAATTCTTTTAACAATGGACTGTTCCCTGGCTGGCAGCAGGGCCAGGGAGGGAACATTTTTTTCAATAATAGCCATACTTTCCTGCTCAATGGCTCCGGGATCAACTGTAAATTTCAAACTGCCGCCCCCCTGACCCTGTCCAGGATGATATCCAGCAGCCGGGGGTCTGTCCCAATATGTTCGATCATAGATATACTGATGTCAGGGTAGAGTTTTCTTTGTTCCTCTAATATCTCTGGAATATCTCTCTGCATGTGTAGTCCAAGGTAAAGAAAAAGAGGTACAACAACTAGTCGCTCAGCTCCACGTTCCACAATCCGGGCAATGGCTGTGGGCAGATCCGGCTGGTTAAATTGCAGTGCCGCGCCTTCTATTAAAAAATCTTTTGTTGCACCCGCTTCAATCATAGTCGTTATTTTCTGTAAAGTAGCCTGGGCTTCAGGCAGACGGCTACCGTGACTTAATATGATAACTCCTGTTTTCAAAAAGCCTCCCGTCCTTTCATTATATTATAAAAGTAACTTTTTCATTGATAAGTACTCTTATTGTCTCATAGTTATTTTTATTTGGTTAATTAGTTCATCCAGATCACTTATGGCTCCTGCCGGGGCCGGAGGTCGTTTTATAACCACCACTGGTATGGAAAGGTCCAAAGCAGCTTTTATTTTAGTGTCAGAGCCACCGGCCGGACCGCTTTCTTTAGTTACTAACACGCTGGCTTTGTAATGAGTTAATAGTGCCTTATTCATATCAACTGAAAACGGTCCTTGCATGGCTACGATATCTTCCGGAGCTATGCCTAAATCGAGACAGAGGCGTAGACCAGCCGGGTCAGGTAATATGCGGGCCACCGCCCGCAAGCCGGCGGCATGAGCTGCGCCGGCGAACAAAGGCAATGTTTTGGTGCCGGTGGTAATAAAAACAGTTTGGCTGGCCAGCTCAACCGCCCGGCGGGCCGCAGCTTGATAGGTGTTTACCTGAACCACCAGCGGGTGATCGGGAAGCGGTAATGAGGGTCTCTCAAAGCGCAAGTATAAAACACCGGAGCGGGCACAGGCCCTCTGGGCTGTGGCTGTGGCCAGCTCAGCAAAGGGATGCGTCATATCAATAAGTACTGTTATATTTTGGGCAACCATTAGTCCAGCCAGTTCATCTTCGTTTAACCGGCCTGTAATAATTTGTGCATTACCTCTGCATTCTTTAAGTAAGTCGCCCCCGTAAGGAGTGGCTGTGCAGACAATAAGTGGTTGGCCAGGCCCGGCCAGCCTGGTGACTAGCTGGCGGCTTTCCGATGTGCCTCCCAGCACTAAAATCATAGGGCATAGCCCCGGGGAGTGATAATGAATTCGCCGATCCGCCTGGTGGAACAATTACCCACAATGACGGTGGTGAGCATGTCTATGGGGTAATCCAGCATGCCGGACAAATCTGTAATATATATTTCTTCGTCTTCCCGTGCGGCATTTTTTACTATGCCCACCGGGGTAGTCGGAGTTTTATGCTGCAGGCATATTTCCCGAGCCTTTTTAATTTGCCAGTCCCTTTTTTTACTAGCAGGGTTATATAATACAATGACAAAGTCCGCCATAGCTGCGGCTTCAAGTCTCTTTTCAATGGTTTCCCAGGGAGTTAACAAATCACTGAGGCTGATGACTGCAAAATCGTGCATCAGCGGTGCGCCTAGCCGGGCAGCAGACGCGGTGGCTGAAGTAATGCCGGGTATGATTTGCACTGGTATGGTTTTTAATTGGCCAGTGCTTTCAAGTAATTCCAGTATTAGTCCCGCCATGCCGTATACGCCGGGGTCGCCGCTGCTGACCACGGCTACCCGGTAACCGGCGGCGGCTTGTTCTATAGCTGCCTCGCAGCGTTCCTTTTCCCTGGTCATGGCGGTGCTGATTACTTGCTTTTCTTGAATAATGTCTTGAATTAAATCGATATATGTTTTATAGCCCACAATGACGTCGGCGGATTGCAAGGCCTCCAGAGCCCGGGCGCTTATATCGGCAGCTGCTCCCGGCCCTGTGCCGATTATCAGCAGCGATCCTCCGCCAGTGCCACCGTGATGCCCTGATATTTTTGCTTGGCTAATATTAATTCACCCTTTCTTGTTGCCAGTAGGGCCACCGGTTCACTAACTCCGGGCACCCCCATGTTTTTTTGTACAAAATCCGAACGCTGTAGCGCTTGGCTTGGGTTGAGCATTAGTGTATTGATTTGTTCCCGGGAAAAGCAAGCCAACGGCAGTTTCAGTTCGGCGGCTACTTGCTGTAGGCCTGGTTCACCGGCTTTTTGCTCAATGGTGGCCAGGGCCCGCAGACTTAATAAAGATCGGCGGCAGCCGGCCAGGGCGTTCTGGATGGCTGCTCGTATCTTCTCCCCCGGCGTGCCTGAGCGGCAGCCCACCCCTGCCACCAAGTTGCGGGGTCGTAAAAACATAGTATTGGCCAGGGGTTCGTCCAGACAGCGGTTGGTGATTACCACATGATAGGCGACCTGGCTGCCCGGTTTCGGATAATCTCTGGTTGAATATATTTTTAATTGACTGCCTGTCTCAATGTGTAGAGGGATATCAGTGTAGATATGTACCTTTCTACCGTTAACGATGGCGCTGTTAACCCGGCGTACTGCTGTCAAAGGGTCAATGGCCATATTATATTCCCTGGCCAGGTCGTCTATCGCCGGCAAACCGTGTACATCAGTGGCGGTGGTGATCACGGGCCGGGCGCCGATAATCCTTGCTATCTGCCGGGCCAGCTGGTTGGCTCCCCCCAGGTGCCCTGCCAGCACGCTAATAACGTGCTGGCCCGCTTCATCCAGTACCACCACGGCCGGGTCGGTGGTTTTATCACGAATATGCCCGGCCAGCATGCGCACCACGATGCCCAGTGCCATAATAAAAATTAGTTGACGGTTGCGGTTGAAAACGGACTGTACCACCGGGGCAAGCTCATTAAATATCAGGGCGTCCGCCGGGTCGACATAATCTCGATCTGGAGCGTACAACACTGTGCTGTTGGGGTTAACAGCGTTTATTTCATTTTTAATTCTTTGGCCTAATTGGTAACCCCGGGCGGTCAGGCAGATTATGGCGGTGCTCACTGGCCGCCCTCTCGGAAACCATGATTAAAGTTGCCATCATAAAGCCGGGACGGGGTGTAATCTGCTTTAAATGATGCTCCCACCAAGATCATGGCTGTGCGGGTGATGCCTGCCTGCTTCACCCGGGCCGTAATATCGTCCAGGGTACCCGAGATGATTTGCTCATCAGGCCAGGTAGCCTTCTCAACTACCAACACAGGTGTATCTAACGGGTAGCCTCCAGCCAGTAAATCTTTAGCTAATTGATCTATTAGATGAACGCTTAAAAAAATGCACATTGTGGCCTGGTGGGCAGCCAGACCGGTCATGGATTCGGCCACGGGCACTGCCGTACGTCCCTTATACCTGGTTAGTATCACGGTCTGGGTTACACCTGGCAAAGTAAGTTCGTGGGGAATGGCCGCAGCGGCCGCCACAAATGAGCTTACACCGGGAATTACAGCAAAAGGCACGTCAGCCTTTCGCAGTTCATCCATTTGTTCCTGGATGGCACCGTAAAGGGATGGGTCACCGGTATGCAGGCGAACCACCTCTTGCCCGGCCTGGTGGGCTTTAATCATTACATCGATAATTTGTTGCAGCGTCATGTTAGCGCTGTTATATATTTTAGTACCGGGGGCGCATCTGCTTAGCAGTTCCTTATTCACCAGTGAGCCCGCGTAAACAACTACCTGGGCTTGGGCCAGTAACCGGGCTCCTTTAACGGTAATAAGGTCCGGGTCGCCCGGGCCGGCACCAACAAAATAAATCATCGGCTTTCCCTCCGCTTTTTAACAATCATCAGTGACATGTAATGCAGTTTTTGATTCAGCAGGGTTTCGGGTTGGTTTGTAGCAAATTGATCCTGATAACCACAGCGATGTACAAAGTACGTATCAAAATTTCCAGTGTGTTTAAGATACTCCATAAGCTCTCCCAACCGCCGGTTAACCTTCATTAACACCACGGTGTCGAAGATATCCAGAATTTGTTTTAAATCATCCAAATTATAGGTAGCCGGGATGACCGCCAGCTTTTCGTCACCTTCCACCAGCGGTTCCTGTATATAGGCCGGACAGGCTGTGATGGAAGAAACTCCGGGAACGGTTTCGGTGATTAAATCCGGGTGGTTGGCCCTCAAGTAACGTAATAGATAGCCGTAGGTACTGTATAGGGTGGGATCTCCTATGGTGATAAAAGCCACATTTCGCCCGGTGATCAGCTCCCTGGCAACTTGCTGGCCGGCTTGTTGCCAGCTTTGTTCCAGCAGTACCTGGTCTTTGGACATGGGAAACTGCAACTCCAAAAACGTGTATTCCTTAGGTACGGCCATCTGGACAACAGATAAAGCCAGGCTGTCCTTCTCCATTTTCGATTTGGGCACACATAGTACATCCACTGCCGATAAAACCCTGTGGGCTTTTATGGTGAGCAGCTCCGGATCGCCGGGACCCACCCCGATGCCATAAAATTTACCAGCCAATGTTAATTACACTTCCTCCCTGTCTTTTTCCGCGGTAAATATGTAAACCGGGTTAAGGGCACGCCACAGGTGGACTTTACCGGTGGGCACAGCCCGGGATATATTGACTTGTATAACTTCCCGGCACCAACCTTCAAGCAGCTTGCTGCACAGGTTAAATGTTTCTACTGTTACGGCATTGATTACCAACCTGCCTCCGGGATGCAGTCTGTCACGGACTGCTTGTAATATTTGGGGCAGTTTTCCACCGCTGCCTCCAACCAACACCCGGTGGGGGGCAGGTAAATGCCCTAGTACTTTTGGTGCCTCACCCGGCACTATAACCACGTTTTTTATCGAGAACTGTTCGGTATTGCACAACGTCATTTCCAGCCCGCTAGGATTTCTTTCCACCGAATACACTGTTCCCCCGGGCACCAACAGGGCTGCCTCAACGGATAGTGAACCAGTGCCTGAACCGATGTCCCACACAATTTGCCCCGGGGCCAGTCTAGCTTTGGCCAGAGTCAGCACTCTAATTTCCTCTTTGGTCATGGGCACTTCGTTGCGTGTAAATAAATCATCCGGGATACCAGGGGTAGTAAAAGACCATTGGTTATTCATTAATAATCACCATCACGCAATTATTTTCCCGCCATTTTGGAACGGCTGCCAGCTGCTCCAGAGTGGTGGCTGTGATCAGTTCATCTGGGTAGGATAAGTTGCAGGCCACATATACTTTTCTGGCAGTTACCCCTTTATTTAATAAGATCCTGGCCAGCTCAGCAGGGTTGTGACGCGGGTCTGTAAGGGTAATCACTTTGTGGTGATCTTTAACTGCCCTGGCCAGGTGCCCGTAATCCCTACCGTGGCAGCTGGTTAAAAAAACGTCGTGCCAGGGCAGACCCAGCCTGGCGCAGGCCAGCTGTATTGAAGAGACCCCCGGCAGTACATTGATGGTGAAACCGGGCAGGCGGTTCTGTAAAGTAGACTGTATACCGTAAAAGCCTGGGTCCCCAGAGGCCAGTACGACAATTTTTTTTCCGGCCCGGGCATTATCGGCCAGGTAGTCAATCAGCTTGTCCATAGCCGCTGTGATAACGTATTTTTCTGAGGTTAAGTGGCTGAACAGCGCCAGCTGTCGCCTGCCGCCCACCAGTATATCAGCTTGTTCGGCTGCTTCAATACAGGCTCGGGTCAGG
>JGI2924J29684_1076965_pt1 | contig 12549 bp, 13 predicted proteins | sample BenlonsequencITS_FD_29684 | JGI IMG/M metagenome (IMG submission 29684)
CCCCGGCCAGCAGCCCGAAGGCCAGGGTCAGCAGCGCGTCACCCGCCAACACAGCCATGGCCTCACCGTACACTTTATGGTTGGTGGGATTGCCCCGGCGAAAATCGTCATTATCCATGGCCGGTAAATCATCGTGCACCAGAGAGTATGTGTGCAGCAGTTCTATGGCACAGGCTGCCTGCAGCACGGATTTTTCATCCCCACCTACGGCCCGGGCGCCGGCCAGTACTAAAGCAGGCCTGAGCCGCTTGCCGCCGGCAAAAACGCTATAACGCATGGCCTCATGAATCAAGGGCGGGTAACTACCTGCCTTCGGTAGGTACTCGTTTAGGGCCTCATCCACCATATTCGCCTGCCTGGCCAGCTCCTCCTTAAAACCCATAGTTATAGCTCCTCTTCACGAACAACGGCCTGGCCGTTATCCCCCTCCAGCAGTATGCTGATTTGCTTTTCAGCTTGTTCCAAATGCTTACTGCACTGTTTAGTCAGCTTTATACCCTCGGCAAAAAGCTCCAGCGATTCTTCCAGGGGCAAATTACCCTCTTCCAAACGGTTGACCAATACTTCCAACCGGGCTAGCGCCTCTTCAAAGGTTAAGTCATTATTATTCATTATTGCCAAATACCCTCCAATATACAGGATTAGTATTACTTTTTATGATTATATATTAGTTAGCTGGTATACACCACTGTATATTCATAGATCAGTCTTTAAATGCTCAATTGTGCAAAAAAAAAGGGCTATAACAGCCCCGCAATCAATTATATCTATTATTTCATCCTCTCCCTGACCACTGCCACGGCCTTTTCTTTTAATTCTGCGGCCTTACTCACCAGCTGCTCTTTCTCCGCCAGAATGTTTTTAACGTACTCTTCATCTTTAACCATAGGAATGTTAATATCGGCACTTAGGAGCACTGCGTTCAGGGCCGCCTCGCATACGTACGCTGCCACACCGGCATCACTGATGGCCATTTTATTGCCAATCTTAGCCAGCCGGTCGGTAATTTCCAATGCTTCCAGCAAGGTACGGGCTATTTCCATGGGAGTATCGGTTGCGGTTTTGAGCGCCTTTTGCATCATTTCTTCCCGCTTGGCCTTTTCTTCATCGGTGTTCTTGGGCAAGCGGAAAACGTCCATAAACTTGCCAAAAGCAGCTATATCCGCGGCCACCAGTTTTTCCAGCTTATTAATGATAAAATAAGCCGCACCGGTAATTTCCTTAACCTCGGGCTCCACATCTTTGAACTTGGGCTTGCCCACGGTTAGGTTGCCTACCATAGCGGTCATGGCTACACCCAAGGTGCCCACCAGGGCTGATACACTACCGCCGCCGGGAGTGGGAGCGTCTGATGCCGATACCGCCACTACCTTGCGGAATGGAAAATCATAAATTTCGCTCACGGAATCACCTCATCGAAATATTTTGGTACCGGGTGTTGAAAGTTGAAAGTTTGGACTCGAAAGTTTCAACTTAGAAGTTTGAAGTTAATAGTCTTTTAACTGCGATTGATTTATGCCAAACCCTGCAGTTTAATGGCCTTGAGCACGTTTTTCTGAATCAGCACAGTAGTCAGACTGCCCACGCCGCCCGGCACGGGGCTGATGGCGCCCGCCACTTCCTTGGCGTTTTCAAAATCCACGTCGCCGCAAATTCCACCGCCCTCGGCGGGATTGATACCGGCATCCACCACAACAGCACCAGGCTTGATCATATCAGCAGTAACCATTTTAGCCCGTCCCACCGCAGCAATAACAATATCAGCCTGTTTGGTATGATAAGCTAAATCAGCAGTCTTGGTATGGCAAACGGTAACTGTAGCGTTTTGGTTCAGCATCATGAACACCAGCGGTTTGCCCACAGTTTCACCCCGGCCAACGATAACAGCGTTTTTACCTTTAATTTCAATGCCGGAACGCAGCATAACTTCAATGCAGCTCTGGGGTGTAGCAGGGAACAAGCCTTCCCCGCCGCTTAAAATATAACCGCGATTGATGGGATGAGAGCCGTCCACGTCCTTCTTGGGATCAACGGCCTCCAGAACCACCTTTTTATCCATGCCCTTGGGCAGTGGTAGTTCAATCATAATACCGTGCACACTGGTATCTTTATTCCATGCATCGATGAGGGCCAGCACTTCTTCGATAGTAGTAGAGCCGGGCATGGTTTTCAGTTCAAAGTCAATTCCTACGTTGGCGCAGGATTTTTCCTTGGAGCGGGCATATACTACTGAAGCGGGATCATCACCCACCAACAGCACATTCAGTTTGGGCGCAATACCTTTTTCCCTCAGTTGTGCCACTTCAGCCTTTACTTCTTCCCTGATGGTCGCCGCTATCGCTTTGCCATCAATTAAGGTCGCAGCCATTGTAATTTCCTCCCCTGGTTATTATTTTTATTTATTTAATTTCCTTTACCATGCACTTTATCGCTCCCCGGTGCAAATGCACCTGCACCGGATCACCAACCTGCACCCGCCGCGCGTCCCGCAGCACCGCACCGTGCGGATCCAAAACATAACTATACCCCCGGGCCAGTGTGGCCAGCGGGCTAAGCGCATCAAGACAACCTGCCAGCAAGGCCAGGCGGTTGTTCAAACTGTTGGTAATAGCACGGGTACCCCCGGCCAGCTGTCTTTCCAGCATGTCCAGAGTTTGACGCCGCTGTTCAACCAGCATATCCACAGGCCTTGCCATTGCCCGGCTCCCGGCGCAGTGTCGCAACCGCTGCCGGTAGCTGCTGATCTGCTGGCTCAGGCAGCGAGTCATCCGTGCCCGGTGCATATCCACCAGCCTCTTCATCTCCAACCGGTCAGGCACCGCCAGTTCAGCTGCCGCCGATGGAGTGGGTGCTCGCAAATCAGCCGCCAGATCCGCCAGAGTAAAATCAGTTTCGTGACCCACAGCCGATATAACCGGTATACGGGAAGCCGCAATGCTTCTAACTACCAGCTCGGTGTTAAAAGCCCACAGTTCCTCCAGGGAGCCACCTCCCCGGCCCACAATGATCAAATCCACATCATCAAGTCTGTTCAACCGGTCCATCGCCCGGGCCACCTCCCCGGGAGCCGCATCCCCCTGCACAGCCACGGGGGCTAAAATAATGTTAATCTGCGGCCAGCGGCGGCGCAATATATGCAGCATATCCCGCACCGCCGCACCCGTGGGCGAGGTCACTATACCAATATAGCGGGGGAAACGGGGCAACGCTTTTTTACGGCTGTTATCAAACAATCCCTCTGCCGCAAGCTGCTGCTTAAGTTTCTCCAGAGCGGCAAAAAGCGCCCCTGTGCCATCGGGCTCCACTTGCTCGGCATATAACTGGTATTGGCCATCCCGGTCATAAACAGTTACATAACCCCTGACCCGCACAGCCATACCGTTTTGCAGCCTGCATTGTAAATACCTGGCCCGTGAACGGAACATAACCACTCTAACACAGGAATAATTGTCCTTTAATGTAAAGTAAATATGCCCTGAGGCAGCTTTTTTATAGTTGGAAATTTCACCCTTGACCCAAAGATCGGCCAACCGGTGATCATTTTCCAACAAATCCTTAATATGTCCGGTTAATTGCCTCACAGTTAATATTTGCATGCATAAGTTCCTTTACAAAACAATTTATTTCCAGGCACGTTCCGGCCCGTGCCGCATAAGCCTTAAGCAAGCAGATCAGCACTTTTCAGCATCTTTTTTACCATGCCCAAGCACGTTGACGCTGCTAATAATTACTCTTAACATTAATTTTTATACCCGGCACCTGCTTTCACCGGTACCGGGTGTTTATGCAACCGACTATTTATTGGTTAAATACTCGTGAATCGACTTGGCCGCAGTGCGCCCGGCACCCATGGCCAGAATAACGGTGGCCGCGCCGGTGACTACGTCGCCGCCGGCAAATACGCCGGGTTTGGATGTGGCGCCGGTTTCCAAGTTAGCCACGATATTACCCTTTTTGTTCAGTTCCAGACCCTTGGTAGTTCTGGGCACCAGCGGGTTGGGGCCCTGGCCGATGGCCACCACTACGGTGTCCACATCCATAACGAACTCGGATCCTTCAATTGGTACGGGGCGGCGTCTGCCCGATGCGTCGGGTTCGCCCAGCTCGTACTTGATGCACTTCATGCCGGTTACCCAGCCTTCATCATTGCTTAGTATCTCCACCGGGCTGGTCAAAAAGGCAAATTTAACGCCCTCTTCCTCGGCATGTTCGGCTTCTTCCTTACGGGCAGGCAGTTCATCATGGGAACGCCGGTAGACAATCCAGGATTCTTCGGCACCCAGGCGCAATGCAGTGCGGGCACCGTCCATGGCCACGTTGCCGCCGCCCAGCACAGCTACCTTTTTGCCAATTTTAATGGGTGTATCCCATTCGGGGAACTGATAGGCTTTCATAAGGTTGGTCCGGGTCAAAAATTCGTTGGCGGAATACACGCCGCAGGCATTTTCCCCGGGTATCTTCATAAAGTAAGGCAGACCGGCACCGGTGCCGATAAACACAGCGTCAAAACCAGCCTCATCCATTAATTGATCTACAGTGGTGAATTTACCCACCACCGAGTTAACCTCAATCTTAACACCCAGTTTTTTCAGGTTTTCCACCTCGGCCTGCACAACTGCCTTAGGTAGACGGAACTCGGGAATACCGTACATCAACACGCCACCCGCCACGTGCAGAGCCTCAAATATGGTAACTTCGTGTCCCAGCTTGGCCAGATCGGAAGCGCAGGTCAAACCGGATGGTCCGGACCCTACCACGGCTACCTTTTTACCGGTGGGCGGGGCTACTTCAGGCAGCGTCACACCCTTTTGCAGTTCCCGGTCGGCACAAAAACGCTCAATGCGGCCAATACCCACGGCTTCATGTTTTTTAGCCAAAGTACAATATTTCTCGCACTGGTTTTCCTGCGGGCACACCCGGCCGCAGACCGCCGGTAAAGCATTCTTTTCCTTAATTTTCTTAATAGCGCCGTCAAAATCTCCTTCGGCCGCCAGTTTGATAAAAGCGGGTATATCGACTTCCACCGGACAACCCTGCCGGCAGGGCTCATTTTTACACTGCAAGCAGCGCTGGGCTTCAGCAATCACCGTTTCCTCGGAATAACCCAGGGCCACTTCGTTAAAGTTCCGGGCTCTTTCCAGCGCATCCTGGGTCGGCATGGGGTTTTTGTTCGGAACTATTTTTTTCTTAGCTTTTTGTTCAGCCATTATTTGCCACCTCCACAACCGCATTTGCATTCATGACGTTCCAGGGCTTTTTGCTCCTCCGCTTTGAAGTAAGCGGAACGTAGAGACAACTCAGCCCAGTTCACCTGGTGGCCGTCAAAGTCAGGACCATCAACACAAACAAACTTAGTTTCATCACCCACGGAAACACGGCAGCAACCGCACATTCCGGTACCATCAACCATGAGCGCGTTCAGGCTGACTATAGTTTTAATTCCGTAATCTTTGGTCATATTGCATACCGCCCGCATCATAGGCTGCGGCCCAATGGCTACGACCAGGGGAATGTTATCCTTGCCTTTACTTTCAATAACCTCTTTTAAAACATCAGTGACAAATCCTTTGCGCACATAGGAACCGTCATCGGTGGTAACCAGTAACTCTGAGCAGGCTGCTCTCATTTTATCTTCCCAGAACATCAATTCCTGGTTCCTGGCTCCCATAATGCCGATAACATGTTTACCAGCTTCCTTAAACGCCCGGGCAATGGGGTGTACCGGAGCGACACCAACACCACCGCCCACGCAAACCACGGTGTCCACGTCTTCAATATGGGTAGGCTCGCCCAGCGGACCTACGAAATCTTTAATGTAATCCCCGGCTTCCATGGCACCAAGCTGCTTGGTGGTTTTGCCGACTTCCTGGAACACAATGGTAATAGTGCCCTTCTCCCGGTCAAAATCAGCAATGGTTAAAGGAATTCTTTCACCCTCTTCATGGATACGCAAAATAATAAATTGGCCGGCCTGGCAACTCTTGGCCACCTTGGGCGCATCAATAACAAATAACTTGATTATTGGTGAGAATACTTGTTTTTCTAATATTTTGAACATAAAATTCCGTACCCCTCCCTCATAATTTTTCTGATAACAATACCAATTAAATTATTTCTAGACTAAATGCTTGATTCCTGCAATCATTTCAGGCATTAAACAAAATTTTAAGAATAAAACACCAATAAAATAAAAAGAACGGTTAACTTTGTTGACTACAAAGTAACCGTCCCGAGCAGTTTCTTTTTTATTTTTATAAGGTAAATCTTTACATATAGAATCCGCGCACCAGCCAGCATGTTTTTTAAAAAAATTGTTATGCCCTGGCCCGGACTACCGCACCTAAGATACCATTAATAAACTTGCCTGATTCTGCGCCGCCAAACCTCTTGGCCATTTCCACGGCTTCGTTGATGGAAACGTTGGGGGGTATATCCCGGGCGTATAACATTTCATATAAAGCCAGCCGCAGAATATTTCTGTCTACGGCCGCCATCCGCTCCACCTGCCATTCCCGGCTATACCCGGCAATGGTTTTATCAAGCTCGTCAAGTTTATCCAGGGTGCCATGCACCAGGTGGCTGGCAAATTCCAGATCAGGCCCGGTAAGCATAAAATTATCCTGAATATTTTGCATCGCTTCATCCACAGCCATTTTACCCACGTCCACCTGGTACAGCACCTGCATGGCCGATTCCCTGGACTGTCTTCTACCCATTTGTCAATGTCACCTTTCCCCCAGCAAACGTAAAAGCCGGTCTTTTATATCCACCTTGTCGTCCAATTGCTTGCCGCCCAGGTAGCCTATTACCACGCATACCACGATAAAAAGGGTTTTTAAAACCCCAAAAAAAATCACGGACAGGCTTATCGACAGGCCCACTAGAACACCAATTATTTTACCCCGGTGTATAATCATCCATTCCAAAAGATACTCCAGATAATCCATCAACAGGCCACTCCCTATTTATTCCACCCTGGGTTTGGATGCTTTAAAACTTTCCACAGCGACCCGCACCTCGGATACGGCAATCCCAACTACATTTTTTATACTGTCCTTAACCTCACACTGTATATCTTCCGATACTGCGGGAATATTAATATCCGGAACAGTGATTAATTTCAAGTGCAGAGCAATACCCCGGGGCGATGATTCCACTTTGGCCTTAACTTCCTTGATGCCCGGCACAGCGGCAGTCACTTTTTCCGCCAGCGATTCAATGGCCGTCAGAGATACCCGCACCTGACCAAGGCCGCCTTCATGCACAACAGCTTGTCTCTTACGCTCGGGCTTTAATCCCCGCCATAACAAACGCAATCCCATAATGATATACACAACCAGTAAAACCCATAAAATTTCACGGTAACCGGGGGTATTTACCTCGCTCCAAAGCCGCTGCACCGGATCCGACCAGCCGCCCAGAAAAGCGCCCAGGGCCAGAAAAAGCAATGTTAATGTTACAGTATACAGTACGAGTATGCCGCGGTCAAATGGCCCCATGTGCATCCTCCCATTTTATTTTACCCTGTTGTTGTTTTCCTCTTCATTTAATTCATTGGCGAAGGCTACTCCCTGGACATTGACATTTACCTCCACCACCACCAGGCCAGTCATTTTTTCAATGGCGCTCTTTACAGCGTCCTGTATCTTTGCCGCTACTTCGGGGATGCGGGAACCGTATTCCACCACAATAAACAAATCTACCGCCGCTTCCTTTTCCCCCACTTCCACTTTAACACCCTTGGACAAGTTTTTGCGACCTAATTTTTCAGTGATACCACCCACTACACCGCCGCTCATGCTAACCACGCCAGACACCTCGGTAGCAGCCAGCCCGGCAATGATGCGCACAACATCATCGGCAATGCGAATGGCACCAAGACTGTTTTTCTCTTCTCGCATAACGGTTTCTTGCTCCACTTGGCAACCCCTCCTTTAGCAGAATAAATATATTATACCAAAGGAGGAAAAATACCGCAATTAACCTTGCGGCATTATTCTTCGCTGAATAAAGTTGGTGTATATCTCCCCCCTGCGGAAAAATGCGTTATTCAGAATACGCCGGTGGAAGGGAATGATAGTCTTTACTCCGGTAACATTCAATTCATCAAGAGCCCGCTGCATACGCACCACCGCCTCATCACGGTCCTTCCCCCACACAATCAGTTTACCCAGCATGGAATCATAGTGCGAAGGCACCTCCCACCCTGCAAATATAGCGCTGTCCAGGCGCACTCCCGGCCCACCGGGGGGCTGAAACTCAATGATTTTACCCGGGCAGGGCATGAAATTGCGCTCGGGGTCCTCGGCGTTGATCCGGCATTCAATAGCCCAGCCCGAAAAGCGAATATCCTGCTGCCGGTAGCCCAGTTCTTCCCCGGCTGCAATGCGGATCTGCTCTTTAACCAGATCAATTCCGGTGATCATTTCAGTAACGGGGTGTTCCACCTGAATACGGGTATTCATCTCTATAAAGTAAAAATTATCATGTTTATCAAGCAAAAACTCCACAGTCCCCGCGCTGCGGTAGCCCACTGCCCGGGCCGCCATCACCGCCGCATCACCCAGGCGCCGGCGCAGTTCCTCGTCAACTGCCGTAGAAGGCGATTCCTCAATAATTTTCTGGTTGCGTCGCTGGATGGAGCAGTCCCGCTCACCCAGGTGTACAATGTTGCCGTAATTGTCCGCCAACAGCTGTATTTCAATGTGCCGGGGCTCTTCCACGTACTTTTCCATGTAAATATCCCCACTGCCAAAGGCGGCTGTCGCTTCGGAGCGGGCGGTTAATATGCCCCGGACCACCTCCTCCTCATACTGGGCCACACGCATGCCCTTGCCGCCTCCGCCCGACGAAGCCTTAATAAGCACCGGGTAGCCAATTTCGGCGGCAATTTGCAGTGCCTGCCCGGCATCGCTGATGACACCCTGTGAACCGGGCACCACGGGCACCCCCGAGGCCAGCATGGTTTCCCTGGCCTGCACTTTGTTGCCCATCAAGCGCATAGCCTCGGCGGGAGGACCGATAAATACCAGGCCATTGGCAGCGCACATCTCAGCAAACTTATCATTTTCCGATAAAAAGCCGTAACCCGGGTGCACCGCGTCGGCCCCTTTCACGAGCGCGGCACTGATGACGTTTGAGATATTAAGGTAACTTCGACCAGGCTGCGGCGGGCCAATGCATACTGCCTCATCAGCCAAGCGCACATGCAGGCTGTCACGGTCGGATTCCGAGTAAACCGCCACACTGGCTATGTGCATTTCCCGGCAGGCCCTGATAATCCGAACTGCTATTTCGCCCCGGTTGGCGATTAATATCTTATTGATCATTTGTTACCACCTAATCTTCTTGGATAACCAGCAGTGGTTGCCCATATTCCACGGCCTGGGCATTTTCCGCCAGTATCTGCACCACGGTGCCCGCCACCTCGGCTTCGATTTCATTCATCAGCTTCATGGCCTCTAATATGCAAAGGGTTTGCCCCTTTTCCACCCGGGTGCCTATTTTTATAAAAGGATCGGCGTCAGGAGCCGGGGAACGATAAAAAGTGCCCACCATGGGTGCTTTGACCACGGTACCGGACACCGCAGCATCATTGTGGCCAGCTGTGTGAGGCATGCAAGAATCATCCTCACGTGATTGAGCGGCTGTTGGCAAGCTAGAACAGTTCTCACTTACTATCTGAGCGGCTGCATGAGGCAAGCAAGGACCGTCCCCGCTTGCTTTTTTGATGGATAATTTCATGCCGTCACTATTTAGAGAAAACTCGTCTATATTGGTTTCATTGATCATGCTGATTAATTCTTTAATTTGTTGTATATCCATTTCGTTAACCTCCTTGGTGGTATGACCGGGCAGCCCAGGTGCCCCGGATGTACGGTCACTTATATTTTGCGCCGTCGCGGTCCCGGCATTGGCTTTTTCCGCTGCGCATCCCGTTTTGGCGGTATTTTCCCCGCCGGCGGAACCGCCAACACCGGCTGCGCCCGTATCCCGGGCGAAATTTATATTACCGGCGCTGCTGTTTTTTCGCGCTTCTAAAAACTTCTTAGTTATCTGGGGGAATATAGCATAGCATAGTATATCTTCATTAGAATTGGTCAATCCTCTGGTTTCCAGTTTGATTTTCTCCAACCGGGGCTCCAGTAAATCGGCAGGACGACAGGTGATGGGCTGCTTATCACCCAGTACCCGGCGTGCCACCGCTTCTTCCAAAGGTGCCGGCGGCCGGCCGTATAGACCCTGGATGTAAGCTTTAACCTCACCGGGTATCAGCTTGTAACGCTCTCCGGTAAGTACATTTAGCACAGCCTGGGTGCCCACAATCTGGCTGGTGGGTGTAACCAGGGGCGGGTAACCCAGCTCCCGGCGCACCCTGGGAATCTCCTCCAACACCCGGGGCAGCAGGTGAGCCGACTTCTGTTCTTTGAGCTGAGAAACCAGGTTAGTAATCATACCCCCCGGCACCTGGTGCTCAAAAACACGCATATCGTTAATCCGAGTAACGCCACGTTCCTGGCCCCTTTGCTCCCTTAGTTCCTCAAAATATCCTGCGATTTCAAACAACAACCGCATATCCAACCCGGTGTCGAACTGGGTGCCCTGCAGCGCCCGTACCACGGTCTCTACCGGAGGCTGGGAGGCCCCGAAAGCCAGGGGCACTGCTGCAGTGTCTATGACATCTACCCCGGCCTCCACCGCCTTTAGATAAGTTGCCAGGGCCAAACCACCAATATAGTGGCTGTGCAGTTGCACGGGCAGCCCAGGGTGTTGCCTTAACTTGCTTATCAGTTCATAAGCCTGGTAAGGGGTCAACAGGCCGGCCATATCTTTGACGCATATGGAATCAGCACCCATTTCCGCCAGTTTCTCAGCCGTTTGCAGGTAATGACCGGTGGTATGCACCGGGCTGACGGTATATACCACCGAGGCCTGCACATGGGCACCCGCCTTTTTGCCCGCCCGTACCGATGTTTCCATGTTCCGTATATCATTTAAGGCATCAAAAACCCGGATGATGTCGATGCCGTTTTCCACCATCTTAAAAACGAATGCCTCCACCACATCATCCGGGTAATGCTGGTAACCCACCAGTGATTGTCCCCGCAGCAGCATTTGTAATGGCGTTCGCTTAATATATCGTTTTAAAGTGCGCAGCCTTTCCCAGGGATCTTCATTAAGATAGCGTAAACATACATCAAAGGTAGCGCCGCCCCAGACCTCAAGTGAGTGGTAACCCACCATGTCAAGTTTTTCAACTATAGGCAGCATATCTTTGATGCTCATCCTGGTGGCCCATAAACTCTGGTGACCATCACGCAGTGTTGTATCGGTAATTTTCACTTTAGCCATTTGGTATCCTACCTCCAAAAAAAAGTCAGGTTGCCATCAGCAAACAACCTGATTGATAAAGCAATTATATAGTTACATCCGATAAAATAAAATAGATTTAGAGCAAGTATACAATATATATACAAATAGCATTGTATACAATACAATATATACTATGTGGCGGGTTTTTCATGGTGCCGTGAACAATAAAACCGGGGAAGGTACTTATCATCCCATCCCCGGGCACCGCCAAAGGCCACTTAAATTTTATTTTTCCCTGGTGATAACAATTACACCGTCCTCGGGCACACCGGTGGTTTTGGCCACCAACCCGGCAATAGTAGTGCTGTCAGCATCGGCCATCATTTCCTTTCCGGGCCGCAGTATCACGGTGACGGTATCACTATCCAAAAACACAGCGGCATCCTGGTAACCCTTGGCCCGGATTAAGTTTTCCAACTCCATCTCCTGGGATACTTTGCTGCTTAAACGCATCAGCCTTTCCTGGGCGGTTTTGCGAACTTCCTCATCTGCTTCCGAGGCCAGCACCTCGCGCAGGGTTTCCATTTCTTTACCCCGGGCCTGTTCCAAACTCAGGCGCGCTTCGACGAAATATGAGCCATCAGCATCTTGATCAGTGCCATTTGCCCCCACCTGACCGGTTAGCACAGCATCACCCTCGGGTGCATCCCCAACTGCACTATCCCCTTTATTTTCAGGGTGGGAAAGGGTTACCGCAGCGGGGGTGGTAGATTGATCCCCCCAGCCCAACATCTTTTCAGCCAGGCCACCGAACCCCACCGCGCAAAAAACAATACCCACCAGCACCAGCACCACCAGCAATATTTTTTTTCGCTCTATTTTGACTACCGTAATCAACCCTAAACCCCCTCCTTCATGGGCAGCACGATAATTCTATGGGGCTCAACACCCAGCGCCACCTGCACCGCCCGGAACAAATCGGCCTTCACCCGGGGTGTTCCCGCCCCTTCGGCCACCACCATAATACCCGCCACATCGGGTGCCACTTCCTTTTTTACCACCGGCTCTTCCAAACCCTGATTGCCGCGGGCAATCACCACCGTGCTGGTTTCCGTGTTTTCTGTGATCTGCCGGGAACCGCCGCTCTGGTCATTTTCCCGGGTGGTTTTAAGACCGGTGGCAGTATTGATGGCATAGTCATTGTGAGTTGAAGTTGCCAGTTGCACAGTTACCTCC
>JGI2924J29684_1076966_pt1 | contig 12549 bp, 15 predicted proteins | sample BenlonsequencITS_FD_29684 | JGI IMG/M metagenome (IMG submission 29684)
GAGCTCGCCGACGCGGTTCGCGAGCCGGCTCGCGGCGTCTCCCTCGACGACGAGCAGTCGCCGATCGCTGCGGATTCCTGCGGGAGCCATTCGCTGTCTCTTCGTCCTCGTCCCGTGAGAACGTATCGGTCGTCGCGACGAACCGACACCCGTTCATCGATCGACCCCATACGAACGCCCATGCACGTCGCGGTTACCGTCGACGACCGGGAGCCCGCCGGCGTCGCCGAGACCGTTCGCGGCCACACCGACGTGACCGAAACGACCGTCGAACGCCTTCCCGCGGGCGATCTCGTCGTCGGTCCGGTCGGTCTCGAACGGAAGACTCCGCGAGACTACGTCAACGGCGTCATGAGCCGTTCGGGCCCGGATCTGTACGACCAGCTCGAGCGCCTGGCCGAGTGCTACGATCACGCCTACGTCCTCCTCGAGGGGGACGTCTCGGCCTTCGACTCGCTGCGGACGAGCGTCGACCCGACGGCGATCCGGGGTTCGATGGCCTCGATTACGGCCCGCTACGGGGTGCCGGTGATTCCCTGTACCGATCGCCGACGGCTCGTCGACTTCGCGGTTCGGCTCGGCCGAAAACACACGGAAGCCCCCTCGAGCCGTCCCCTCCCTGTGGGGTCGGTGCCGAGCCGCAGCGAGCCGACCACAAAGCGGATGTACGGCTGTATCGAGGGGATCGGTCCCGAGCTCGCGGCGACGCTGTACGACGCCTACCCGTCGATGGCGGAGTTGCTCGAGGCGAGCGTCGCCGATCTCGAGGCGATCGAGGGAATCGGCGAGCGACGAGCGCGGGCGGTATACGAGGCGATACGCGCCGCCGATCGGTAACCGGACGGTCGATTCGCGACGTTTCATTCCGTTCGCGACGTTTCACTCGGTTCGATGGGCCGAAACCGTTCCCCTCATTGGTAACACCTCTCTGTGAATTGTTCCATCATTACGAACTAGTTGTATCAAGTAGATAGTGACGTACCATCGTCGAGAGGAACCGACCATGACTGCCCTCCACCGACGGACCGCGATCGTGGGCGGCCTCACGCTACTGGGCGGCGGCTCAGTCGCCGCAATCGGTCCCAACGAGGACGACGGGACAGAGGCGACGACCGCGGAGAGAGACGACGGAACCACCACGAGAATCGGCAGCGAGGAGGAGACGTCCGTTCGGTCCGACGCCGAGGACGGCGCCGACTCCGCTGCCGCGAGGTCGACCCTCGAGCTGTCTGTCTCTGCCCCGGAGTCGGTTTCGGCGACCGACGGACGCGCCGAGTTCCTGCTGACGGTCCGAAACTGCGGGGACGAGGCGGTATCGGTCTCGCTCGCCCTCGAGATCGGCGGGGTCACCGACGAGTTCGAGCCCCTGGAGCTGGCCCCCTCCGAGGACGCCGACGCGTACGCGAGCTACGCCGGCGACAGTCTCGGCGCGGGCGACCACGAGTGGACGGTCGACGTCGGCGACCGTCGCGAGTGCGGCACGCTCTCGGTACGGGAGTGAGGACGCGACCGGAGCTGTGCCGACCTCGGCGGTCCGGTTCAGCGATCGGGGAGCTCGAGCTCTGCTGGCGGCAGCCAGTCCTCGTCGACCTCGACGCGGTCGGCCAGCACCGCGTTGAGGACGGCACCGACGAGCAGACAGAGCGCGCCGAGGTAGACCCAGGTCAGGATCAACAGGACGGCGCCGGCGATCCCGAACAGGACAACGCTCTCGGAGGTCGCGATGTAGATCCGGAAGCCGACCGCGAGCGCCGCCCAGGTGAGCGCGGCGAACATCGTTCCCGGGACGACCTCACGAACCGAGACGTCGGTCTGGGGGAAGAGGTAGTACATCGGGAGAAAGACCAGCGGGAGCGCGACGAGGAGTCCGGCCGCGCTGGCGACTGCCGCGAGCAGCCCGCCCGCCTGGATCGGGAGGCTGATCCCGACGATCCCGACGAGGACGACCCCAAGTGCGATCGTAACCGTCGCCAACAGGGTGTTGAGCGCAGTTACGGCGGTCACGGTCGTGATGCTTCCCACGTACGACTGGTGCTCTCGCGAGCCGTAGATGCCGGTAAACGCGCTGTTTATCGCCTGGAACGAACGGGCCGCGCTCCACAACAAGATCGCGAGCGCGAGCAGTGCTGCCCGGATCCGGTCGCCGCGCCCGCCGGCGATCTCCTCGATCTCGGCGTCGGCCAGCACGTCCTCGAGACCGAACGTTTCGGCGACGCCGACGAGGATCGGCTCGAGCGCGTCGACCAGCGTCGCGCCGACGAGGACGAGGATCACCAGCGGCACCAGCGTGTTGAACGCGTGGTAGGCCAGCCCCGCCGACTTGACGCTGATCTGTCGCTGCCTGGCGACGGCGGCGACACAACGGGCGACCTCGAACCAACGTGACTCTCTCATCTTCTCTTCAGGCAGCATCTATCGGCTCCCTAAAACCCATCGGGAACTACTCGTCGTGGACGACCGACTGAACGTGGCCGACGACGCCGTTTTTCAGCTCGACCCGCGGTCCGTCGGGGGTGTCCTCGTAGACGGTGCCGACCTCGCCGATCAGCGGCTCGGTGTCCTCGGAGTGGACGTCCTGGTCTTCCTGTACGATCTCGACGGTCAGTCCCTGGCGCAGCTCCTCGGCGGTCGGTCGTTCGCTCGACATAGACGACGATGGGTGCGTGCGTTCGAAAAGGGTAGTGCCTGCATGCGCCTCGCTCCGTCGGCCGAGCTGTAGCGCCGTCGGATCAGCCGTCCTCGAACTCGAGGACGGCGGAGTTGATACAGTAGCGCTTGCCCGTCGGCTCGGGGCCGTCGTCGAAGACGTGACCGAGGTGGCCCCCGCAGTTGGCACACAGGACCTCGGTGCGGCGCATCCCGTGGCTGTTGTCGGGACGGGTCTCGACGCGGTCGTCCTCGACGTCCGAGAAGCTCGGCCAGCCACAGCCGGAGTCGAACTTCGTCTCCGAGTCGAAGAGGGTGGCGCCACAGCCCACGCAGGCGTAGCTGCCGTCGGCCTTGTGGTCGACGTACTCGCCGCTGAACGGCGCCTCGGTACCGGCCTCTCGAAGGATGCGGTACTGCTCGTCGGTGAGCTTCTGGTCGTCGGTCGGCGACTCGGACTCGTTGCTCATAGCGCCCGATAGGAGGCTGACGACCAAGAGTCTGTCTCCCTACCGGTGGGTCATGACGTCCGTGCTGCCACAGTCCGGACACTGGGTCATCCGACCGAGCTTCGGAACGTCGAGTCGGACCCAGGCGTCGTCACCGCCTGGGGCCTCGAACCCGCAGCTCCGACACCGCGATTTACCGAGTGTGGATGCCATACGGTATCGTACGTGATAGAGAAGTATATAGCTTGGTCCGCGGACTCCGCTCCGAGCCAAGACGCACAGATTGACGGTCCCCGACAGCCAACTGGGCGACAATGACTGTCGCGCGAACCGTTGAACTGGAGGGACACATCATCGACTCGGGGACGATGGGGGCCTGTTTTGGCGCCGTGATGGATATGGGCGGCGAGTTCGAGGTCGAGGAGTTCGAGGTCGGCCGACACAAACACGCCGAGACCTACTGTCGGATGCGGGTGATGGCCGACACCGAGGAGGAGCTGCGGGCGATCCTCCACGAACTCAACCAGCAGGGTGCGACCGTGGCCGACCCCCGGGACGCGACCCTCGAGGCCGCACCCAACGACGGGGTCGTCCCGGTCGATTTCTACTCGACGACCAACCATCCGACGGCCGTCCGCGTCGACGGCGAGTGGCACGACGTCGAGGACGTCGAGATGGACTGTGCGCTCGTCGTCGAGCGCGAGGACGGGGTCCACGTTTACACGAAGGTGTTGAACGCGATCGAGGAGGGCGATCTCGTCGTCACCGGCGAGACCGGGATTCGGGTCGATCCCCCCGAGCGTCCTCGGAACGGCGGCAGCGGCTCGTTCGGGTTCATGCAGGGCGGGGTCTCGAGCGAACGGCCCTCCGCGTCGCTCATCGAGGAGATCGCCGACGAGATGCGCCAGGTCAACGCCGAGGACGGTTCCGTCCTCGCAGTGTGCGGACCGGCGATCGTCCACGCCGGCGGGCGGGACGCGCTGGCCGATATCGTCCGGGCGGGCTACGTCGACGCGATCAGCGCGGGCAACGGCTTCGCCGTCCACGACCTGGAGCGGGACCTGTACGGCACCTCGCTCGGTGTCGACACCGAGAGCCTCGAACACCCACGGAAGGGCCACAAACACCACATCTACACGATCAGCGAAATCGCCCGTCTCGGCGGGATCGAGGCGGCCGTCGAGGAGGGCGTCGTCGACGAGGGCGTGATGTACGAGTGCGTTCAGAACGACGTCCCCTACGTGCTGGCGGGCTCGATCCGGGACGACGGCCCGCTGCCCGACACGATCACCGACTCGATCGAGGCCCAGAACGCGATCCGCGAGCAGGCCCAGGAGGCGGATCTCGTGCTCATGCTCTCGACGCTGCTTCACTCCGTGGCGGTCGGCAACTGCCTCCCCTCGACGACGAAGACCGTCTGCGTCGACATCAACCCCGCGACGGTCACCCAGCTGCTGGATCGGGGCAGCGCCCAGGCGATCGGGATGGTCACCGACATCGGGGCGTTCATCCCCATGCTTGCTGACGAACTCCTCGAGGAGAGCTACGAGAAGTAGCCCGCCCGATCCGGCAACGTTGCCTGCTTTCGGTTCCGTTTCGGTGGGTATCAGTGGAAAAGCCGTCGTTGTGAGGGCTAGTTGTTTTATACGTATCTGTGGTATAGGCTATTCCCGATCGCTGTCAGACGCCGTCACAGGGGCAGTGACCGTCGGACAGCCGGAGTCGCAAATGCAACAGGACCATATCGATGCGGGCAAGGCGATCCAGAAACGGACCGGAAAGACGTTCTATCTCGCGACGCGGTTTCTCCCCAAGCGGGTTCGCAACGCGACACACGTCCTGTACGCGTTCTTCCGGATCGCGGACGAGGTCGTCGACGACGCCGCGGACGTGCCACCGTCCGAGCAGCGCGCAGAGCTCGCGTCGCTTCGCCGGCAGGCGCTGGGTCAGGCCGAACCCGAGGACCCGGTGCTCGAGGCGTTTCGCGAACTTTGTGACCGCTACGGGATCGCGGACGAGGAGATCGTCACCTTCCTCGACGCGATGGAGTCCGACATCGACACCGACCGGTACGAGACCTACGCCGACCTCGAGGCGTACATGCGGGGCTCCGCGGCCTCCGTCGGCGTGATGATGACCGCGATCATGGAGCCCGAGAACCCCGAGACCGCCCTGCCCCACGCCGTCACGCTCGGCGAGGCGTTCCAGATGACGAACTTCCTGCGTGACGTCCGCGAGGACGTCCTCGAGCGCGATCGGATCTACCTCCCCCAGGAGACGCTGCGGGCCCACGACGTCTCGGAGGCCGAGATCGAGACCCTCGAGTACTCGGAGTCGTTCCGGGACGCGATGGCCGAGGAGATGCGCCGAACCGAGAACCTCTACCGGGAGGGGGTCGCCGGCATCCGCTACCTGCCCGAAGACTGCCAGCTTCCGGTGTTGCTCGCGGCGGTGCTGTACGCCGAACACCACGCGGTCATCCGCAAACAGGAGTACGACGTCCTCTCGGCGGAGCCGTCGCTGTCGACGGCGCGCAAACTCACGTGTCTCGCGAAGACCCGCTGGCACTGGCACTGGAACCGCGACCCCGAGGCGGTGTTCGATCGTGTGTCGGCGGTTCCCTCTATCGAACCGGACCGGCACAGTCCGGAGCACGGCGACGGCGTTCCGACGCGATAGCAGTCGGGTTTCAGCATTCAGAGCCGCTCCAGAAAATCAGCGGGATGATAACTACATATGCCCACGTACCTTTTTCTCGTCGGGTTCGTTCGCGAGGGTCGCTCACCACTCCTCCAAAAATCTACGCTAAAAAGCCGCCTCCGCGGGCTTCGTCCGCTTCGGCGGAGAACCCCTCGCTTTGCTCGCGGATGTTGGCGATGATATCTGGTCCGCCTGTACTGAATATGGAATCCACGCCCTCCTCCGAAATCCGTCTCAACAGTTACCGATACCGTGAACTACCCCACCCTACTCACTCGCGGCTACCGCCGCTCGTTCCTTGAGGGTGGGGCTTCCTGTGTCAACGACGGCACTTGCAGGAATCACGTCTCTAAACGAGCTAGAGCGTGACCCCGCAGCGGTGCCAGTCTCAGCAGGCGTTGATTCGGCCAGTTCCTGACCTACTCCCGATTCATCTTCCACCTCTCCCAGTTCAAGCAATCCAAGACGCTGTACCTCCAGCGCAGCGTTCTGGTCACGGTCAGTCGTGAACCCGCACGACGGGCACGAGTGCTCTCGCACCCACAACGGTTTCCCCGACTCACAACCACACTGCACGCACCGCTTCGTCGTTCCCTCTGGTGGAACAAGTACAACGTGACAGCCGTTCTTCTCACCCAACCGTTGGAACGTTTGCAGTGTCTCATACCACGACATCGACGCGATGTTCCGACTGTTCCCGTTCTGCTGCATCATACTGCCAACGTTCAGGTCTTCGAGGAACACGGCGTCGTATCGTTTCGTATACGCATTGGCGAGCGCCTCGCGGTACGCTTTGCGCTTGTTCGACAACCGCTCGTATGCTCGCGCTAAGCGTTGGCGGGCCTTGTTCCAGTTGTTCGACTCGTGTTCTTTGCGAGAAACGGCTTGGTGACGTTTCTCGATGCGTTCACGGTCATCTTCTTCGTCTAACGGTTTGAACGCTCGTCCGTCCGAGTCGTGAATGAACGTGGTGATGCCGAGGTCAATACCCACGGTGTCTTCAACGTCGATGTCTTCGACAGTAGGGTTCTCTGGATAGTCAGCATCGTATTCGACCATGATGCTAACCGTCCAGTCACCTGTTTTCTGCTTTTTCAGGATGACTTCCTTGATGTCGGCGTCGTCTGGGAGTGGTCGGTGAAACGTCAAATGGAACGTGCCTATCTTGGAGAGTTCGACCGTAGCGTGGTTAGTCCGACCCGTGTTACTATCCACGTCAAAGTCAAACTGGTTGTACGTGATGCTACGATAGTCTCGCGGGCTTTTCCACTTGAGTTCACCAACGTCGAATCCACGTTCCTTCAGTTTGCCGAGGATGGTCTCCGAGTGCTTGATGCGTCTCACTGCCATTTGCAGGCATTTCGAGTACACACTGCTCCATTCAGACCACTCGCGCTTCCACTGTGGCAGTTTGTTCTGCATTGCGGTGTACGATGGCTTGTCGTAGTCTGGAGCGGGTTTGTACTCTTGTGTGAGCGCGTGGTTGTATACTTCACGACAGGTTTGAATCGCGCTCCACGCACTCTTGGCAGTAGTGGTGTCCTCGGGCTCGGCAGCGTATTTGAACGCTTCCTCGACCACTACCAGCGGGTTAGTCGTGTCTAGAGTTGAACGTTTTGAGTCGGCTGGGTGACGGCTGTATCCCCGCCCTACTGCGTCCTCAGAACGCGAAGCGTTCTGATGTGCGAACGAGAGCTTTGCTCTCGTTCACGCTACTCGACATTCGGTCTGCGTTGCTCCGTGAGGACGGGGACTTAGCCTGGAAGAGTTAAACGCCCCCGATATCGGGGCTACGATTTCGTTGTCCACAACCTCAAATGATAAGCCATGAGCACGCAACACGACCCACTCGAGTTCGACCAGGAGAACGCCCGCTTCGCCGCGACCGGACTGGCCGTCTGGCTCGCCCTGACGGTCCTCGCGATCGTCGTACTGCTCCTGTTCGGACCGGCGATCAGCGCCATCTTCGTCTGAGCCGGTCCGAAACCGAACGCCGTTCTCGCGCCGATCCGTTCAGCTCCCGCTCGGGAGCGCCGTCTTGACCATCTCGAGGTCGTACCGGTCGGTTCGGAACAGCCCCAGACAGAACAGTCCCGCGACCCCCGCGGCGATCCAGTTGCCGTAGAGGAGGTTGATCGTCCCCCACAGCAACACGAAGCTGACCAGATCGTCGAGGATGAACACGCAGGAGCGAACGCGCTCGAGCAGCGCCGCCCGATCGAACGCCAGATCGACGAGGACGACGGCGACGGTGCCCGAAATCACCCAGCCGACGTAGTTCGAGACGGGGACGCCGTAGTACGCGCCCGACTCGAACGCCCAGAAGCCGATCGCGACGGCCGCGGGATCGAGCACGAGGTCGATCGCGACGACGGCGGCGATTGCCGCGGGAATCCGGACGAGGGCGCTGTCGGCCCGCCCGCCGAGTACGAGCATCGTCAGCAGATAGGCGTTGAGCACCAGTGGGATGAAAAACAGCGGCAGCGCCAGGGGCACCTCGCCGAGCAGCATCGGCCCCAGCTGGATCGTGTACTCGAAGGCGCCGTAGGGCCAGTCGGTCCGCACGCCGACGATCTCGATCGCGTAGGTGTAGGCCGTCAGAACGCCGAGACAGCCCGCGGCCCACCAGCCGATCCGCGGCAGGAGCCCGACGAGCAGCGGCGAGCGCATCACTGCCGTCCCGAAGAGGATCAACAGCGGGTTGTACGCCAGCGGCTCGGGCAACAGCCCCTCGGCACTGGCGATCAGCGTGAGTGCGCCGATCGCCGGGAACACCACCGCGATCGTAAACCGGTTCTCGCGAACGACGTCCTCAAGCCGTTGCTGGAGGGTGGCTCGGTTCCACTCGGTCGGTCGGCCCGTCGTTAGCTCATCCATACAGGATCACCCAGAGTCCGCCCATCGTCAGCGCTGCACCGACGACCGTGTTGATCGCCGGGAACCACCAGTAGGCCCGATCGACGGCCACGCTCGAGGACGCGATCGCGACGGCCAGCAACGGGTAGACGGCCATCGCCGCGCCGAGGCGGGGATCGAGCGCGCCGAAGGCGACCGCGCTCGCGAGCCAGCACGCGCCGCAGTAGGCGTAGGTACGGCGCTCGCCGAGGACCGTCGCTGTCGTCCGAATCCCGGTCTCCCGGTCCGGCTCGATGTCGGGGATCGCCGAAAAGGTGTGCATTCCCATCGCCCACAGCCAGCCGCCGACGACGGCGAGGACGGGCGGCTGTGTCCCGGCGACGGCGGCGTACGCTGCCGCACCGGGCATGATGTAGAGCCCGTTCGAAACGGAGTCTAGCAGCGGCGTCGTCTTGAACCGCAGCGGCGGAGCGCTGTAGGCCGCCCCGAGGACGAGAAAGCCCGCGATCCAGGGCCAGGCTTCCCGCGGCACGAACGGGAACAACGCGAGCCCGAGGGCGCCAGTGACGACAACCGCCGGGGGGACCGTCCGCTGGCCCCGGTAGCGGGCCTCCCGATCGTCCTTCTTGGGGTTCGCGGCGTCGATCTCGCGGTCGAAGATATCGTTGACGCCGTAGAGGAAGACGTTCGCCGGGAGCAGGAAGTACGCGAACAGCGCGACCGCGCCCGGGTCGAACAGCTCCCCGACCGACGACGCGCCGTAGGCGACCCCGACCAGCACGGGGCCGGCAAGGTAGAGCCAGAACCGGGGTCGCGAGAGGACGAGCAGGTACGATAGCTCGTCGACGGCACGCTCGCTCCTGGCGGGGTTCGAGTCGTCGGTCATCACTGAAGCGCCCCTCGGTCGACGTCTCGCATTCGGCTCACCCGTGATCCTCGAGTACCGCCTCGGCGGTCAGCTCGCCGCTGATGAGACACATCGGGACGCCGATCCCCGGGGTCGTATCCCCGCCCACCATATAGAGTCCCTCGACCCGCTTGGCGCGGTGGGGCGGCCGAAAGAGGGCGGTCTGGCGGAGCGTGTGGGCCAGCCCCAGGGCCGTCCCCTCGTAGCTGTTGTACCGGTCCGCGAAGTCCTCGATACAGAAGCGCTCCTCGAGGACGATCCGGTCCCGGAGGTCAGTGTCGGCGTGGTCGGCGAGGTCGTCGAGGACCAGGTCGCGGTACTGTTCCCGCCGTTCGGGGGTGTCCTCGAGTCCGGGCGCGATCGGAACGAGCACGAACAGGGCGCTGTGGCCGTCGGGGGCGACGTCGTCGTCGGTCTCGGAGGGGACACAACAGTAGTAGGCGGGATCCTCGGGCCAGGCAGGGTCCTCAAAGATCTGTTCGAAGTGTTCCTCCCAGTCGGTCGGAAGGACGAGGGTGTGGTGGGCCAGCTCGTCGACGTCGCCCTCGACGCCCAGGTACAGCAGGAACGCGGAGGGGGCGTACGTGCGCGACTCCCAGTAGTCGGCGTCGTACCCCTGGCGCTCGTCCGGCAGCAGCTCCTGGTCGGTGTGATGGTAGTCGGCGTTGCTGACGACCAGATCAGGCCGCAGCGGCCCTTCCGGGGTCTCGACGAGGAACGCCCCCTCCCGGCCCTTGACTCCGGTCGCGGGACGGTTCGTCTCGTACTCGACGCCGAGCTCCCGGCCCAGCTCGGCGATCCCGTCGATGACGCCGCCGATCCCGTCCTCGGGGTACCAGACGCCGAGGTTGAAATCGACGTGGCTCATCAGGTTGTACAGCGCGGGCGTGTTCTTCGGCGACCCGCCGAGAAAGACCAGCGTGTACTGCATGATCTGTTGCAGCTTGGGGTGGTCGAAGTAGTCCTCGACGTGGCCCTGCATCGACCCCAGAAGCGAGAGCCCCCGGGCCTGCCTGGCGACGTCGAGATCCAGGTAGTCCCGGAGCTTCGAGCGGTCCTCGTAGACGAAGTGCTCCATCCCGACCTCGTAGTTCTCCCGTGACTTCTCGAGGTAGCGCTCGAGAGCCTCGCCGGCGCCGTCCTCGTAGCTCTCGAAGACCCGCTTGGTGCGCTCGAGGTCGGGCGTGACGTCGACCTCGTCCCCGTCCTTGAAGAAAATTCGGTAGTGGGGATCGAGATGGGTCAGCCCGTAGTAATCGCTCGGCGTCCGGTCGAAGTGGTCGAAAAACCGCTCGAAGACGTCGGGCATCAGGTACCACGAGGGGCCCATGTCGAACCGGAACCCGTCGCGCTCGAGCCGGCTCGCGCGGCCACCGAGCTGCTCGTTTTTCTCGATGACCCGCACGTCGGCGCCCGCGTCGGCCAGATAGCAGGCCGTCGAGAGCCCGCCGACTCCGGCGCCGATCACGACGATCGACTCTCCGTCAAGCGATTGCATACGTTCCCTGAACGTCGGCGCGATGATAAACGTACGTTCTCCCCGCGTGGATTTCCGGACATCTGCCGTCGATGGGTTCCTGTGGTCCGGGTCCGTACGCCATCTATGGACGAACTGACAGTCGTCGTGACGGGCGGGACTCGCGGGGTCGGCCGCGCCGTCGCCGGGGCGTTCGCAACGGAGGGAGCGACCGTCGTCGTCGGCGCTCGGGACGCCGACGCGGTCGCAGAGACGGTCGACGAACTCGAGGACGCGGGCGCGACCGCCGCTGGCGTCCGAACGGACGTCCGCGACGAGTTCGACGTCGAGCGGCTGGTCGAGACGGCCTCCCGGACGGGGCCGGAGAGCGGGATCGACGCGATCGTCGCCGCAGCCGGCGTCTACCACGGCGCGGCCGGCGAGACGCCGACCGACCGGGAGTCGTACTCGGCGTTCGACGACCACTGGCGGATCAACGGGCGGGGCGTGTTCGCGACGATCCGGGAGGCGCTGCCGCACCTAAACGAGGAGGCCCGCGTCCTCGTGCCGACCGGGCCGATCGCGCGGGACGGGAAACCCGGCTACGGCTCCTACGCGATCTCGAAGGCGACCGCGGAGGCCGTCGCGCGCGGGTTCGCCACCGATACGGAGCACGTCGTGGGCTGTCTCGACCCGGGCCAGGTCGCGACCCGGCTCTCGGGTGGAGACGGTCGGGAGCCCGACGACGTCGCACCGATGTTCGTCTGGGCCGTGACCGACGCGCCGGCCGAGGACGTCGACGGGGCCGTCCTCGGGCTTCGGGAGTGGAAGCGGGCGACGCGGTGAGCTACGCTCGCTCGTCGTCGGCGTGCTCGCGCCCGAACTCGGACAGCGACTCCCAGCCGAGTTCGTCGCCGAGGTTCTCGATCATCTCGCCGACGCTCGCCCGGTCCTCGAGCTCGCGCTCGGTTCCCGGTCGGTCGACGACGGTCTCCTTGCCGTCGTACTCGCCCTCGAAGATCGAGCGACTCGCCGTGTTGAAAAACATCGGCGTCCCCTCGCTCGTCGCGCCGACGTACTCGACGTCGTCCTCGCTGTGCTCGTCGAACTTCGCCCGGGCGCTCCCGTCTCTGATGTACATATCTTCCCGTTTCTCGCCGGCCGTGCCAAAAGTTTTCACTGCACAGGCAAGTCGGGAAACGAACTGGCAACCGCTCGTCGGTCGGCGTCGAGAGACCCGCAGTAAAACTCAGTCGATGTGGCCTTCGCGGCGGAGCTGATCGGCGTCCTGGCTGGTGTAGCGCCACTCGATCGTGGCCTTCTCGTCCTGCCAGTCCCAGGGCTCGGCGACGACGACGTCGTCTTGCTCGATCCAGGTCCGGTACTTCATCCGTCCCGGAATGCGGCCGAGCCGTTCCTCGCCGTCCGCACACTGGAGCTGGACGTGGTTGCCCCCGAGGTGTTCGGTTACGACGGCGAATACTTCATCGCTGTTGGGCATACGGAGGTTCCGTCGCCCGGAGTTTTCTGTCACA
>JGI2924J29684_1076964_pt1 | contig 12537 bp, 12 predicted proteins | sample BenlonsequencITS_FD_29684 | JGI IMG/M metagenome (IMG submission 29684)
TGATGGTCGTGGTCGTGGTCGTGGTCGTGGTCGTGGTCGTGGTCGTGGTCGTGGTCGTGGTCGTGGTCGTGGTGGCTTCCCGTCAGCCACTGCTGCTCGCCTCGCCATGTCCGCCAGAACATCCAGCATGCGGTGCCCAGAATAATGATTGCAGATATTAGCTGCAGCCATGGTTCCACTGATTCCGCGGCGTATGCCCGGCTAAGATACATTCCGCCCAGCGCAATTAACCAGACGACTGCTGTATGAGAAAGCGTAGCCGCCAGGCCGAGCATGAATGCCTGTTTAATCGTACCTTTAATGGCAATGATAAAGGCCGCCATCATGGTTTTGGAATGCCCGGGTTCAAGCCCATGCAAAATGCCTAATAAAATGGCGCTGGGGATGAAGAACCAGCCGTTTCCTTGCTGAAGAAGTATCGAAAATTCACCCATGAGAATGATTCTTAATTGTTTTATGTGTCCTCCATTTTACTCCCCCTAGTATAGAATACTACCCCCAGTAGCGTGGTAATGGTATAATTTTATTCATTAATGTTAGTAAGGTGTTGCTATGTCACATACCATCCGGGACAAACAAAAGCTGAAAGCCAGGACCAGCAAGATTCAGGGACAGGTGATAGCGCTAAAAAAAATGCTGGATGAACCGCATGAATGCGCGGCAGTGTTACAGCAGATCGCTGCGATTCGCGGCGCAGTAAATGGATTAATGCGCGAGGTGATTAAAGGGCATCTGACCGAGCATATCGTGCATCAGGGCGATGAAGCCAGACGTGAAGAAGATCTGGACGTAATATTAAAGGTGCTGGATTCTTATATTAAATAGCCGGGAGTACTATCCCGGCTATCTGTTACTTTAGCCGAAAAACATCACCGATACGCAAAGTAAACCGACTACCAATGTAATGAAATTACCCGCTGTTCGATAGGGTTTCAATGCCGGTATCAAGTACGTTGACAACGTGGGCATAATAAATAGGATCATCGCAATAAGCGGGCCGCTAATGGCATAAATCATAGAAATGGCATTCGGGTTAATACAGCAAATAATAAACGTTATTCCGGAAACCAGCATGATAGACAGCGCGCGATTGAACGCCCGGCTTTTTTTCACGCCGACCTGCCGTAAGGTGGTTCTTACCATTTCGGTTGCGCCCTCAATGACGCCGAAGTAGGTGCCGAGGAAAGATTTCGACATGGCTACGACGGCAACGATAATACCAGAAATAGAGAGCCAGGTCGGCGCATTGGGCATCATCGAGAGCGCGGAAAGGATGGTAACACCCTCGTTGCGAGCGTCTTCAATGTATGACGGCGGAATGGAAAGCAGGCAGCTAAAAACAAAGAACAGCACGCTCAGGCAGATAATCAGGTAGGCGACCTTCATGATCTTTTTGCATTTACCCATGGCCTGCTCACCAAAATTTTCCCGTCTGTCGATGGCAAACGTCGAAATAATGGGTGTATGGCTAAAAGCAAAAACCATCACTGGAATAGAAATCCATATTTGGTGCAGTGTGTGATTATCAAAAGACATTTGCCCGGTCAGTAACGAGGGTTGCCAACTTCCGGTTAAATAGAGCGAAAGAAACAAGAAGTAAGCGATAAGCGGAAAGACCAGAAAACCCATTACGCGAATAGTGGCATGTCTTCCCATTAAAAAAATCATATTCAGGATAAGTACTACGCCGAAGCTGACTAACATCCGGATGCGAATATCTATCTGAATATGCTTCGCTAATTGTTCTGTCAGGGAATTGGTAATAGCTACAGCATAAATTAATACCACCACAAAAAACGCAATGAAATAAAGCGCGGTAATAATGCTGCCGATTTTCTTGCCGTAATAATGAGTAACGGCGCCAGTAATTCCCTCACCTGTAGAGGTCTTTGAGGAAAGAATAAACTGACACAGCGCTTTATGCGGCCAGTATGTTAGAGGCCAGGCGACCAGCGCGGTAATAAATAGTACAATTGCGCCTGCTGATCCCAACTGAATGGGAAGGAAAAGGGTGCCTGCGCCTACAGCCGTTCCGTATAATGCAAAACTCCAGAGAGTCTCATCTTTTGACCAAATTTTAGACATTATTTGAATTTATCAACTATAAAACACACAAAAAGAAGCGCAATTTACCATAAATGGCGCTAATTGTGGGCATTTTAAGCAGGCGGATGCCGCGGGCTAAGGGGACAGGAACCGTTGCGATCCAGGCAAAAAAGAGCAATATCATGTGGTAACGCGCTGTTGGCGTCAATTCCCGCATACCGGGTTTGAATGCTTGATTGGAGAAAATGATGATGTCATCGACCTGCTGCAAAAGGGGCGTGCCCAGGTAGGCTTGATTGAAGCGCGTGAAGACTATCCCACAGACATCGACGCGACGCGTCTGCTTATTCAAAACTGGATGGGCGTTTATGTAGCGGCCACGTATCCGCTGGCGTCACAGACGAACCTACAGTGGGAGCAACTGCATACCTGGCGTGAGCTGTGTCTGAATACCTACCTTGAATCTAACGCCAACGTGACACGCGGCCCGGCCTGGTCGGTGCCGAATTATCTATTGCTGTTGAGCATGGCGGTTCAGTGATTAGGCTGGTGCGTGTTGCCCTGCGCGCTGGTGGAGGAGTTTACGGCGGGAAAAACGCTGACGCAACAGGATGTTCCTGGCTGGCCGAGGGCGATTGATATTGATTTGTTGTGGAACAAAAAGTCGCCTCCCGGAACGGCAGGTAACTGGCTTCGGTATCATCTGCAGCAGAAATAAGCTGCGTCACCGTCAAATTAACTTCATTTCCTTTGTGATAAAAATCACTTTTTTTAAACAATCAAGATAACTAATTTTAACAATGCTCTACTATGGCGGTGTCTTTTTGTGCTGAGGTGGGAATGAAAGAGGTTGTGATAGTGGGGGCCTTACGGACACCTATCGGCTGTTTTCAAGGAACGCTGGCCCGTCATTCCGCCGTCGAACTGGGGAGTATGGTAGTCAAAGCGTTAATTGATCGCACAGGCGTGGATGTTAATGCTATCGACGAGGTCATCCTCGGTCAGGTGCTGACGGCTGGCGCCGGGCAGAATCCGGCACGCCAGTCAGCCATCAAAGGAGGGCTGCCTAATACCGTATCCGCTATTACCATTAATGACGTTTGTGGTTCCGGTTTAAAAGCATTGCACCTGGCGACCCAGGCGATTCAGTGCGGTGAGGCGGACATTGTTATCGCGGGCGGGCAGGAGAATATGAGCCGTGCGCCGCATGTCCTAAATGACAGCCGCACTGGCGCGTTGCCTAATGCCGACAATCTGGTGGATAGCCTGGTGCATGATGGCTTATGGGATGCTTTCAACGATTATCACATTGGCGTGACGGCAGAAAACCTGGCGCGGGAATATGGCATCAGCCGTGAATTACAGGATGCCTATGCGCTCAGCTCGCAGCAAAAGGCCAGGGCTGCGATCGATACCGGACGTTTTAAAGATGAGATTGTCCCCGTCGTCACGCAACGTAACGGGCAGACAGTGATTGTCGATACTGATGAACAACCGCGGGCCGACGCCAGCGCGGAGGGGTTAGCCCTGCTGCATCCGGCGTTTGATAGTTTAGGTTCGGTGACGGCGGGTAATGCCTCCTCAATCAACGATGGCGCCGCCGCCGTGATGATGATGAGCGAGTCGAAAGCCCAGGCTCTGGGGTTGCCAGTGCTGGCGCGCATCCGCGCGTTTGCCAGCGTCGGAGTCGATCCTGCGCTGATGGGGATTGCGCCAGTATATGCCACCCGGCGTTGTCTGGAGCGTGCAGGCTGGCAGTTGGCGGATGTCGATCTTATCGAAGCTAACGAAGCGTTTGCCGCCCAGGCGTTGTCGGTAGGAAAAATGCTGGAATGGGATGAGCGGCGGGTAAACGTTAACGGAGGCGCGATTGCGCTGGGGCATCCCATTGGCGCTTCCGGCTGTCGAATTCTGGTCTCACTGGTGCATGAAATGGTTAAACGCGACGCGCGAAAAGGCCTGGCGACGCTTTGTATAGGCGGCGGTCAGGGAGTTGCTTTAACCATTGAACGCGACTGATCCTGCGTTAGCCATTCTTTTCCTTCTTCAGTATTCCCGTCATAAAAAAGCCCTCAATCAAGAGGGCAAAGCCAGTTACAGAAACACATATTTCGTTGTAACGGGTATTGCAGGCGCGCCTGAGGCGTACCGCCTTTAGTTCATTTCGCAAATCACATCCAGCGCTAAAAAAGCGCTCATTTTTATCAATGCTATATTTTATTTTGTTTGATTAATCATTTACTTAAAAGAAAAGTCATTGCTGATGTACAGCGTCTGGCGCGCATGTCTGAAAAGCAGAGAAAAGCGTAAGTTTTAGCGCTGAACGTGATCGCTACGGCAGTTTTAAAAATAACCACCCACAAAAATGAAACGTTGTTTTATTTATTGTTGAAAAGCTTCATCCAGACGACTATTATGCCGTTAAATAAATCAAAACGTCGTTTTGATTATTGTCGTCGCGATCGGTTTATCAATGGAGGGGAAGGTGGACGTAAGGCAAAGTATTCATAGCGAGCACGCTAAGACGCTGGACACCCAAGCGCTACGACGCGAGTTTTTGATAGAAAACATTTTTGTCGCTGATGAATATACGATGGTCTACAGCCATATTGACCGCATTATTGTCGGCGGCATTATGCCCGTCAGCCATGCCGTTGAAATCGGGGGGGAAGTGGGAAAACAGCTTGGCGTCTCCCGGTTACTGGACCGCCGCGAGCTGGGCGTTATTAATATTGGCGGCGCGGGCGTCATTATCGTTGACGGGCAGCGCTATGACATCGGTCATCGCGATGCACTGTATATTGGCAAAGGGGCGAAAGAGCTGGTCTTCGCCAGCAATGAGGCGAGCAGACCGGCGAAGTTTTACTACAACTGCGCGCCAGCGCATACCGCTTATCCGACGAAAAAAGTGACGCCTGCCGACGTTGCGCCCGTCACCTTAGGCGATAACCTCACCAGTAACCGTCGCACTATTAATAAGTACTTCGTTCCGGATGTGCTGGAAACCTGTCAGCTCAGTATGGGGCTCACCGAACTGGAGCCCGGCAATCTATGGAACACCATGCCATGTCATACCCATGAGCGCCGTATGGAAGTTTACTTCTATTTCAATATGGAAGAGGACAGTTGCGTCTTCCATATGATGGGGCAGCCTCAGGAAACCCGTCATATTGTGATGTGTAATGAACAGGCGGTGATCTCACCAAGCTGGTCAATACATTCCGGCGTTGGCACCAAAGCCTATACGTTTATTTGGGGCATGGTGGGGGAAAACCAGGTCTTCGATGACATGGATCACGTTGCAGTAAAAGATCTGCGCTAGTCGCGACTGGTGATAACGCCTGTCCGTGACAGGCATGACAAAATAAGGATTAACAATGATTTTGAATGCATTTTCTCTTGAAGGTAAAGTCGCGGTTGTTACAGGTTGTGATACCGGGCTGGGCCAGGGTATGGCTTTAGGGCTGGCGGAAGCGGGCTGTGACATTGTCGGAATTAACATCGTTGAGCCGACGGAAACCATCGCGCGCGTCACCGCTCTGGGACGCCGTTTTTTAAGCCTGACGGCCGATCTGCGTCAAATTGATGGTATTCCGGCGCTACTGGAACGTGCGGTAGCGGAATACGGTCATATTGATATTCTGGTGAATAACGCGGGCTTGATCCGTCGTGAAGATGCGATTGATTTCACGGAAAAAGACTGGGATGACGTCATGAACCTGAATATTAAGAGCGTATTCTTTATGTCTCAGGCGGCGGCAAAACACTTTATTGCCCAGGGCAACGGCGGCAAAATTATTAATATCGCCTCTATGCTCTCCTTCCAGGGCGGTATTCGCGTTCCGTCTTACACCGCGTCGAAAAGCGGTGTAATGGGAATAACGCGCCTGATGGCGAACGAGTGGGCGAAACACAATATCAATGTGAACGCTATCGCGCCGGGCTATATGGCGACCAATAATACCCAGCAATTACGCGCAGATGAACAACGTAGCGCCGAAATTCTCGACCGTATTCCGGCTGGACGTTGGGGACTGCCGGATGATTTAATGGGCCCAGTGGTTTTCCTGGCATCCAGCGCCGCTGATTATATCAACGGCTATACCGTAGCGGTAGATGGCGGTTGGCTGGCGCGTTAATCCACGTAGTCCAGATGAGTTTCTGAGAAAAATCGGTTTTTTAGTTGCTAAAAACGGACGAGGTTCGAAACTGAGGATAACCGCTGCAATGCCTGATGACCCCTTGCTTATCAGGCCTATGCTCATGGGTGATGTTATAGGCCGCATCGGGCAAAATGAATTCGAGTCTGTCAGCAATTTCACCCTGCCTTCGGCAGGGTTTTTTATGATCTCATTAGCATAGTCCATATTGAGGTTTTAAATTAATCCATATGTCGTTAATTAATAGTCATAATAAATACTTTAATTCGCTGAAATATTAGTAATTTAAAAAACATATGAGAGTAGTGTTAAATTTTAAAAGTGTAATATCCATCACATATCGCTATAGCGTAGCCATTTAATCCATATTTATGCCGTTTCCGGCCTGACACTTGAGGGAGAGTATCCCGTAATTTCAGACTATGTCTTACTCTGTTGTGGCAGGAAAAATGGTCTCTATTAATCATGACTCTGCTTTAACGCCGCGTTCGCTTCGCGACACACGACGTATGAATATGTTTGTTTCGGTTTCTGCGGCGGTAGCGGGACTGTTATTTGGTCTGGATATTGGCGTTATCGCCGGGGCGCTGCCTTTTATTACCGACCATTTCGTGCTGACCAGTCGGTTGCAGGAGTGGGTCGTCAGCAGCATGATGCTTGGCGCGGCGATTGGCGCCTTATTTAATGGCTGGCTCTCATTCCGGCTTGGGCGTAAGTATAGCCTGATGGCCGGCGCGATTTTGTTTGTGGTCGGCTCGCTGGGATCGGCGTTTGCTTCCAGCGTGGAGGTATTGATTGGCGCCCGCGTGATACTGGGCGTAGCCGTAGGGATTGCGTCCTATACCGCGCCGCTTTATCTCTCTGAAATGGCGAGTGAAAATGTTCGCGGCAAAATGATCAGTATGTATCAATTGATGGTGACGTTGGGCATTGTGCTGGCTTTTTTATCCGATACGGCGTTCAGCTACAGCGGCAACTGGCGCGCAATGCTGGGCGTGCTGGCGCTGCCTGCGGTATTGCTAATTATTCTGGTGGTATTCCTGCCTAATAGTCCGCGCTGGCTGGCGCAAAAAGGTCGCCATATCGAAGCGGAAGAGGTGCTGCGTATGTTGCGCGATACCTCGGAAAAAGCCCGTGATGAACTCAATGAAATCCGGGAAAGTCTCAAGCTCAAACAGGGAGGGTGGTCATTATTTAAAGCTAATCGTCATGTTCGCCGCGCCGTGTTCCTCGGTATGCTGCTACAGGCAATGCAGCAGTTCACCGGCATGAACATCATTATGTACTATGCGCCGCGCATTTTTAAAATGGCTGGCTTTACCACCACGGAACAGCAAATGATCGCCACGCTGGTGGTCGGACTGACCTTTATGTTCGCGACTTTTATCGCCGTTTTTACGGTGGATAAAGCCGGACGCAAACCGGCGTTAAAAATCGGTTTCAGCGTAATGGCGTTAGGGACGTTAGTGCTGGGCTACTGCCTGATGCAATTTGATAATGGTACGGCGTCAAGCGGTCTCTCCTGGCTTTCCGTTGGGATGACGATGATGTGTATCGCTGGTTACGCGATGAGCGCCGCTCCGGTGGTGTGGATTCTGTGTTCGGAAATCCAGCCGCTGAAATGTCGTGACTTTGGCATTACTTGTTCAACCACGACAAACTGGGTATCGAACATGGTAATCGGCGCGACATTCCTGACCCTGCTGGACAGCATTGGCGCGGCGGGTACGTTCTGGCTCTACACCGCGCTAAATGTCGCTTTTATCGGCATCACTTTCTGGCTGGTCCCGGAAACGAAAAACGTTACCCTGGAGCACATCGAACGCAAATTGATGGCGGGTGAGAAGCTAAAAAATATTGGTGTGTAGTTTCCCTTCAGTTGCCGGATACGCCTGTTATCCGGCACGATAAAAACAGACTGGAAACGGATGCGTAAGTTTGCTTCACTGCCATAATGCTTTAAAAAAGGAGAACGCAGTGAAAACGATCGGGCTATTGGGCGGTATGAGCTGAGAATCGACTATTCCTTATTACCGCCTCATCAATGAAGGGATTAAACAGCAACTGGGGGGCCTGCACTCGGCGAGCTTATTACTGCATAGCGTAGATTTTCACGATATAGAAATGTGTCAATGCCGCGGTGAATGGGATAAAGCGGGCAATATCCTGGCGCAGGCCGCGCAGGGATTACAACAGGCTGGCGCAGAAGGCATTGTGTTATGTACCAATACCATGCATAAAATCGCGCGCATTATTGAATCTCGTTGTTCGCTGCCCTTTTTGCACATCGCGGATGCTACCGGGCGAGCTATCGCTCGTCAGGGGTTACGTCGCGTGGCGCTATTGGGGACTCGCTATACGATGGAACAGGATTTTTATCGCGGGCGGCTGGAGCAACAATTTGCGATTGAGACCGTGGTGCCAGAGGCGGACGATCGGGCGCAAATCAATCAGGTGATTTTTGACGAGCTCTGCCAGGGGGGAGTTCACTGACGCGTCGCGCCACTATTATTTACGGGTTATCGAACAACTGGCGGCGCAAGGAGCGCAGGGCGTGATTTTTGGCTGTACGGAAATAGGACTGTTGGTGCCCCAGGCGCAAAGTGCGCTACCGGTTTTTGATACTACGGCAATTCATGCCGCAGATGCCGTGACATTTATGCTTTCGTCATCGGCCCCAGAATAGTCTCCAGTGGTTCAACCAGGCGTGAAAGATGCGTTTGTAAATGCTTACTGAAGGCGTCAACCAGCGCGGAGGCGGGGCGGTGTAGCGGGCGAATCAGGCTGACGGTAAAGGGTACGTCAATGCTCAAGCGTCTAACGGTTACGCCGCTGGCGGCATAGTCCAGCGCGGTCAGCGGGTTAACGATCGAAACGCCCGCCCCGGCGCGCACCATCGCGCAGACGGATGCCGCGCTATGTGTTTCAACCACCATTCTGCGCTTCACCTGATGTTCGGTAAATAACGTATCCAACAACTGTCGATAGCTGTCCAGGCGGGAGAGGCTAATAAAGTTTTCCCCGTGAAAATCGTCCGGCATGAGTACGGTTTTGGCGGCAAGCGGATGGTCAGTGGGCAATACGCACACTTCATTTAGCGTTAGTAACTCGGTACGGGTTGTTCCTGCCGGGGGATGAAGCGTCTCCGTGAGTCCCAAATCGTGGCGCTGGGCGGAGAGCCACTCTTCCAGCAACGGCGACTCCTGCGGCACAATATTCAGGCTGACATCCGGATAACGCGCCAGAAAAGGCGGTAACAGCGGCGGCAAAAAGGATTGTGAAAATACTGGCAGGCAGGCGATGGAGAGCTCGCCCTGGCGGAATTCGCGCAGGCTTTCCGCCGCGCTGACGATGCGATCCAACCCATACCAGGAGCGTTGTACCTCTTCGAACAGGCGTAGCCCTTGCACCGTCGGATGTAAGCGCCCGCGTGTGCGCTCAAACAGCGTTAATCCCAGCACTTTCTCAAAACGCGCCAGTTCACGGCTGACGGTAGGCTGCGAGGTATGCAGCAGCCGCGCCGCTTCGGTGAGATTTCCGGCGGTCATTACGGCGTGAAAAATTTCAATGTGACGTAAATTAACGGCAGCCATACGTTTCCCCGAACCATTTATCCCATATCATTTTTGCATAGACTGACGATAAAACGATATTTTTTATTCCAGTTAAAGTATGGCGTAATCGTTAAAAAGCCTGTTCCGGAGTTTGTTATGTCATTGCCGCGTCATTACGCTGAAACCGACCTTAACGCTGAAAATTTGCTCAGGTTGTCCGCCGAATTCGGCTGTCCGGTCTGGGTATATGACGCGCGCATTATTCGCCGTCAGATAACCGCCCTACAGCAGTTTGATGTCGTGCGCTTTGCGCAAAAAGCCTGCTCGAACATTCATATCTTGCGCTTAATGCGCGCGCAGGGCGTGAAGGTGGATTCTGTTTCATTAGGAGAGATCGAGCGTGCGCTGGCAGCGGGATACGATCCACAAACGCGCCCTGATGATATCGTTTTTACCGCCGATGTAATTGACGCCGCCACGCTGGCGCGTGTGAGCGAACTGCGTATTCCGGTCAATGCCGGCTCGGTGGATATGCTAGCGCAGCTTGGTCAGGTTTCGCCGGGGCATCGTGTCTGGCTGCGCTTGAACCCCGGTTTTGGTCACGGCCACAGCCAGAAAACCAATACCGGAGGCGAAAACAGCAAACATGGCATCTGGCATAGCGATCTTCCGGCGGCGCTGGCGGTCATGCGGCAATACCGACTGAAACTTGTCGGCATCCATATGCACATCGGTTCTGGCGTTGATTACGGTCATCTGAAGCAGGTTTGCGGCGCAATGGTACGCCAGGTGCTGGAATGTGGTCAGGATTTAGAAGCCATTTCGGCAGGCGGCGGGCTATCGATTCCTTATCGTGAGGGAGAAGAGTCCGTTGATACGCGTCATTACTATGGTCTGTGGAACGCGGCGCGCGAACAAATCGCCCGCCATCTGGGACATGCGGTCAAACTTGAGATCGAACCCGGACGTTTTCTGGTGGCGCAGTCAGGCGTGCTGGTGACGCAGATACGTAGCGTTAAACAGATGGGAAGCCGCCGTTTCGTACTGGTGGATGCCGGTTTTAACGACCTGATGCGCCCGGCGATGTACGGTAGCTATCACCGTATTTCGGCGCTGGCGGCAGATGGCCGCTCGCTTGAAAACGGCCCAAAGGTCGAGACGGTGGTGGCCGGGCCGTTATGCGAATCAGGCGATGTTTTTACGCAGCAGGAGGGGGGGATGGTCGAGACGCGCGTATTACCTGCGGTCACTCCCGGCGATTACCTCGTATTACACGATACCGGCGCTTATGGCGCATCTATGTCATCAAATTACAACAGCCGCCCGCTACTGCCGGAAGTGTTATTTGACAATGGACAGGCGCGGCTAATTCGCCGTCGCCAGACCATTGAGGAGCTATTAGCGCTTGAGATGCTCTGATTATTGACAAACGCCTGTTCTCAAACGAGATTCCGCCTGGCGCAATAAACTGCCAAAATAGAAGCCGTCGAACGTTGAGACGACCGAACCGATGCTGTCGCTGGTGCGATTCGCCAGCGAGCGAACCAGGAAGTTGGGGCGATAGTTCTGCGCCTGCATCGCCATAAACACTTTCTGGCGCGTACTTTCTTTCACCTGCCCCATTCCATTCAGCACTCGTGAGACGGTGGCCTTCGATACGCCCGCATGGCGGGAAACATCCAGCATTGTCGCCATAATGCTACCCCGATTAATCGGCTGTCGACAGGTGTCCGGTATCCGCTGGCGTTGATACCGAATGTCGGCGTACCAGCGTCGGACTAAACACATGAGTCACTTCCGGCGTGGGGCATTTCCCCGCCAGCGCCAGCGCCAGTTCCGCCGCCTGTGTCGCCATAGTGACGATGGGGTACCGAATTGTGGTCAGCCGGGGACGCACATAGCGTGAGACCAGAACGTCATCAAAACCGATGAGCGATACTTCGCCCGGCACCCCAACGCCGTTATCATTTAATACCCCCATCGCGCCAGCCGCCATCGAGTCGTTATAGCAGGCCACCGCGGTAAAGTTTCTGCCGCGACCTAATAACTCAGTCATTGCCTGCTCACCGCCGCTTTCGTCCGGTTCGCCGAACGTTACCAGCCTATCGTTAGCCGGAATATGACTTTCCGCCAGCGCATCGTAATAGCCTCTCAGGCGATCTTCAGCATCGGAGATGGTGTGATTGGAACAGATATACCCAATACGCGTATGACCTTGCTGGATCAGATGTCGGGTCGCCAGCCACGCCCCGTAGCGATCGTCCAGAGCGACACAACGGTGCTCAAACTCCGGTACAATGCGGTTAATCAGCACCATACCGGGGATTTGTTTCATTAATGAGGCCAGATCCGCATCCGGGATCATTTTGGCGTGAACCACTAACGCCGCGCAACGATGACGAATCAACTGTTCAATAGCCTGACGCTCTTTTTGTTCGTTGTGATACCCGTTGCCAATCAGTAAAAAATTGCCGGTGTGATACGCCACCTGCTCAACGGCTTTCACCATCGCGCCGAAAAAAGGATCGGAAACGTCGCCGACCACCAGACCGAGGGTTTCCGTGGCCTGCTGAGCCAGCGCGCGCGCGTTGGCGTTAGGGTGATAACTCAGAGACTCCATTGCGCTGGACACCGCCAGCCGGGACGCTTCGCTGGCTTTTGGCGAATCGTTAATGACGCGAGAAACGGTGGCGACTGAAACACCGGCCAGTCGGGCTACATCTTTTATGGTCGCCATGATAATACCTATAGTGGGTAAACGCTTACATTACGCCAGT